>ERZ772937.3011-NODE-3011-length-9860-cov-2.937991_pt1 | contig 9860 bp, 8 predicted proteins | sample MGYA00512113_ERZ772937 | MGnify/ENA primary metagenome ERZ772937 (study PRJEB29015, sample SAMEA2737649) | human gut metagenome | biome: human gut; feature: human-associated habitat; material: faeces | place: China | collected 2012 ... | reverse complement strand
AGCGGAAAGAGCAGGGGCGGGTAGATGAAATGTGTACAAAAATCCGGCTGGCAATGACAAAAAAATCACAAATATTACACCTTGCGGTCTGCACGCGCTTTAGTGTATAATAAATATATCTACTAAAAGTATTTCAAACTTCAACATTTTTAGGAGGAACACTGAAATGGGTATCAAAGTAGGTATCAATGGCTTTGGCCGTATCGGCCGTATGGTTTTCCGCGCTGGTCTGAAGAACCCGAACATCGAGTTCGTAGCGGTAAACGATCCGTTCATGACCCCGGACTACATGGCATACATGCTCAAGTATGACACCATGCACGGTCGTTACGACGGCACCATCGAGTATGATGACAACTCCATCACCGTAGACGGCAAGAAGGTTCTGTTCTTTGCTGAGATGGACCCGAAGAACATTCCGTGGGGCAAGGTTGGCGCTGACTACGTTGTAGAGTCTACCGGCGTATTCCTGACCAAGGAGAAGGCACAGGCTCACATCGACGGCGGTGCTAAGAAAGTCATCATGTCTGCTCCGTCCAAGGACGACACCCCGATGTTCGTAATGGGCGTTAACCAGGACACTTACACCAAGGACATGACCTTCGTTTCCAACGCTTCCTGCACCACCAACTGCCTGGCTCCGATCGCTAAGGTTCTCGACGAGTCCTTCGGCATCGTAGAAGGCCTGATGACCACCGTTCACTCTGCAACCGGCACTCAGAAGGTTGTTGACGGCCCGTCCAAGAAGGACTGGCGCGGCGGCCGTGCAGCTTGCGGCAACATCATCCCGTCCACCACTGGCGCTGCTAAGGCAGTAGGCAAGGTTTACCCGAAGCTGAACGGCAAGCTGACCGGTATCTCCATGCGTGTACCGACCCTGGACGTTTCCGTAGTTGACCTGACCTGCAACCTGGCTAAGCCGGCTACCAAGGAAGACATCTGCGCTGCTATGAAGGCTGCTTCCGAGAAGCCGCTGTCTGAGGGCGGCCTCGCGGGCGTTCTGGGCTACACCGAGGATGCTGTTGTTTCTTCCGACTTCCTGGGCGACGAGCGCACCTCTATCTTCGACGCTAACGCTGGCGTTTACCTGACCGACACCTTCGTAAAGGTTGTTTCCTGGTACGACAACGAGTGGGGCTACTCCAACAAGCTGCTGATGCTCATCGAGCACATGGCAGAGGTTGACAACAAGTAATTGTTGCCCGCTGGCGTAAGACAGTAATACAAAAAGACACCTGTTTCTTTTTGAGCGGGTGTCTTTTTACGTTTAAGAGTCCTTTTTATTTCCCTCTTTCTGCGCTATAATGAAAGCACAAAGAGAAAGGGAGGCGCAGAATATGAGCATGGATGACTGGGATTTCGGTTATTACGGAAAGGGTCTGGACGGATATGTACATTTTCGGCAGGGCATAAAGGAGATCGAGAGCCACGCGCCGTACAGCAAGTGCCGTCACGGTCACGATGACAGCCTCGATGATCTCGATGACCTTGACGAATACGACGATCCGGAGGATGACCTATTTTACGAGCCGCCGCAGAAAACGCCGGTCAGCAGCGCGAAGCCTGTGATGCCGTCGGAGAGCACGACGAAGGAAGCAGACTCGAAGCCGCAGACTGTACAGACATCTTCGCCGGAGGCTGAGCCGCAGCAGGAAACGCCGACAAAGAGAAGCATATGGGACTCGAAATGGTGGAAAAACAAGTGGGATTATGGTTTTCTCGCGAGCACGCTGGCCTTTCTGTACTTTCTCATGAGGGCGGAGGCCCTTCAGACTGCGGCAGGGGATTCCACTGCATGGAGAGTGGGAATGGTATTCCTTGTATTCGTGGGGATCGAAGTCATACGGTTTGTAATCTGGTTTTTTAAGAGCATATGGTGAAAAAGCGCCTGCGTCCCGAAAACGGGTTGCAGACGCTTTACTTTTGTCAGCGGAATTACTCCGCGTCGTTGGTGAGCTTCGCTTTATCGAGGACGTAGAAAATAAGGCTCATGATCATGCCGACGATTGCGGCGAGGGTCATGCCGGACAGCGAAACGTCGCCGAGCGACAGGCCGGTGACGAAGATGACAGAGGTCAGAATCATGTTGCGGTTCTTGCTGTAATCAACCTTGTTGTCAACCAGAATGCGCAGACCGGAGGTGCCGATCATGCCGTACAGCAGGAACGAAATGCCGCCGATGACCGGGCCGGGGATGGTCTGGATGAGAGCGGCGAGCGGGCCGACGAACGAGCAGATGATGGAAAGCACTGCCGCGCCGCCGATAACGCGAACCGAGTAAACCTTGGTGATGGCCATAACGCCGATGTTCTCACCGTAGGTGGTGGTCGGAACCGAGCCGATGAAGCCGGAGATCATGGTCGAGAAGTTATCCGCGAACAGCGAGCGGTGCAGACCGGGGTCCTTGAGCAGGTCGCGGCCGATGACCTTGCTCGTGACGAGCTGATGGCCGATGTGCTCGTTTGCGATAACGAGGATGACCGGCAGGATGATGAGGATTGCGTTGATGTCGAACTTCGGCGTCTGGAAGTTCGGGATGGAGATGAAGCTGGTGTGCAGGGCGTCAACGATGGTCTGGGGCTTGATGACTTTGGTAATAACGCCCGCAATGTAGCCGCAGATGATCGCGATCAGGATCGGAATGGTCGAGAAGAAGCCGCGGAACATGACGCTGCCGAATACCGCAACGGCGAGCGTTACGAGGAAGGTGATGACCGTGCCTCTCGTTACGCCACTACCGATAATACAGCCGGTTTCAGCCGCCGAGCCTGCTAGCTCAAGGCCGATCAGCGCAACGACCGGGCCCATGGCTGCCGGCGGCAGCACGACGCTGATCCAGTCCGTGCCACATTTGTAGATGATGAGCGCGAGGATACAGCCGCAGGCACCGACCGCGACGAAGCCGCCGAGCGCGTACTGATAACCCCAGTTCTGGATAACGATGGTCGCCGGAGCGATAAACGCGAACGACGAGCCGAGGTAGGCCGGTGCCTTGCCCTTGGTGATGAGGATGAACAGCAGCGTGCCGATACCGTTCATGAACAGCACGATCGCCGGGTTCATCTTGAAGATGAACGGCACGAGCACGGACGCACCGAACATCGCAAACATATGCTGGATGGACAGCGGCACGAGCAGTCTCGGCGGGACCTTGTCCTCGACCTGAATAATTCTGTTGTTCTGCATGTGTGTTTCTTTTCCCCCTGTAAATAGATTTATTTCTCTGGAACCGTCCCGGTCAGACAAACAACGCCTTGATTTCGTCTATCCGGGCACAAGTCATATTATAACCCATTTCGTAGCCCCATTCCAGCTTTTTAATATCTTTTTCGAAGGTGGCGAGCGGCGCGCTCGGCTGAAGCAGGACCGTGTCCGCCGGGTTCTCCTCCGCGAGGCGGTGGCACAGGCAGACCGTGTCGTTGTAGCGGGCGGGGCGCGAGAGCAGGGCTTCGGTCATGGCGGGATATTTCCGGTGCAGCGCACGGGCGCCGAATTTCGTGCCGTGCGTGTGCGTCTTGCGGTAGCCGTCCGGCTGGGTCAGCACGATGAGGTTCTTGCGGTTGCCGTCGTGCAGGCTCTTGACGATGGGCACGGGGTCGGCGATGCCGCCGTCGTAAAAGACTGCGCCGCCGAGGTGCACCGGCGGAAAATACAGCGGAATCGCGCAGGTCGCGCGCAGCATGGTGCACGGGCGGTCGAGCTGCATTCCGTCGAGGTATTCCGCCTTTCCAGTCGCGGCGTTCGTCACACCGACTAAAACGCGCCCCTTATATTTGTGAAATTCGTCCCAGTCGAACGGGATAAGCTGATTGGGAATGGTGTCGAACACGAAATCCGTGCCGAAAATCGAGTGGTCGTGCGGCAGGTTGCGGACGCCGAGATAGCGGCTGTCGCCGCGGTACTGCCGCAGCACTTCGAGGTTGCGTCCTCTCTGGCGCGAGAGGTAGGAAATGGCGTAGGTGATGCCGGCGGAAACGCCGATGACGTAATCGAACATGATGTCATGGTCGAGCAGGGCATCCATCACGCCGCAGGAAAAGACCGGGCGGAACGTGCCGCCCTCCAAAACAAGTCCGGGCAAAGTGAAATCTCCTTTGAAGGATATCGAAAGTCGTACAGGTAAATCCGGCTGCCGCGCGACAGCTTATTTGCGTTTTCTCGTGGGCGGTTTTCTGCCCTTCTGGCCGCCGGAGCGGCCCTTGCCGTGCGAATGGCGGCGGCGCGAAGCGCGGTTGCCATAGGGCGGCTTTTCGCTGTCCTCGCCGCGCGGTGCGCGTTCCGGTTTATCCGACAGGGGGAGCGCCCCGTCTGCCGGGGCGAAGTCGATCTGACCCGTGACCTCGCTTGCGGCGATGAGCTTGACGCGCAGGGGCGAGCCGATGGTGAAGCGCTTGCCGGTGCGGCGGCCGACCATGGCCATGTGCTCCTCGTCGTACTGGTAGAAGTCGCCGGTCATCAGCTCAGCGCGTACCAGACCCTCGCAGCCGTTGGCGAGCGCAACGAAGATGCCGAACGACTGCACGCCGGAAACCTCGCCGTCAAATTCCTCGCCGATGAACTGCTTCATGTAGGACGCGATGAACAGCTTGTCGATGTCGCGCTCGCAGTTGTCCGCCGCCTGTTCGCGGTTTGTGGACTGCTGCGCGGCCTCGGCGCACAGATTTTCGTCCGCAGCGGTAAATTCCTCGCCGGTCAGCGCCTTCTGGAGCATCCGGTGGGCGATGAGGTCAGGATAGCGGCGGATAGGCGAGGTAAAGTGCAGATAATACTTCGCTTTCAGGCCGTAGTGGCCGATGCACTCGTCGGCGTAGCGTGCACGGGCGAGCGAACGCAGCAGCAGGGTGGGCAGCACGCGCTGCTTGGGGTCGTTTTTCGCGCCGCGCAGCACCACCTGGAACTGAGCGGTGTCCTCCGGCTTGGAGGCGTCGATGCGGTAGCCGAACGGGCGGGCGAACTGCGCGAACGCACGCAGCTTGTCCGGGTCGGGGTTCTCGTGGACGCGGTAGACGGTCGGGTGCTCGCGCTTGCACATGAACTCCGCGACCGCTTCGTTGGCTTGAAGCATGAACTCCTCGATGAGCTTTTCGCTCTCGCCGCGCTCACGGAAGCAGATTTCGATCGGCTTGCCGTTCTCGTCTACGCGGATCTCAGCCTCCGGAATGTCCAGCTCAAGCGCACCGCGCTCGATGCGGCGCTTGTAGAGTGCGTGGGCGAGATCGTTCATCTTTTCGGCGGTTTCGACCAGAAAAGCATATTCCTCGCGCAGTCCCTTGTCGCCGGCAAGGATTTTGTTGACCTTGTTGTAGGTCATGCGTGCCTTGGAGCGGATGATGGATTTTGCGAACTTCGCGCCGTAGCGGCGGCCGCTCTTGTCCACCTCCATGAGGGCGGAGAACGCCAGACGGTCTACGTTCGGGTTGAGCGAGCAGATACCGTTCGACAGCGCGAACGGCAGCATGGGCACGACATGGCCGGGGAAGTAGACCGAGGTGCCGCGGCGGAACGCCTCTGCGTCGAGCGGGGAATCGGGCGTCACGTAATGGCTGACGTCCGCGATGTGCACGCCGAGCAGATAATGGCCGTTTTCGAGCGGTTCAAGCGAAACCGCGTCGTCGAAGTCCTTCGCGTCGTCGCCGTCGATGGTGAAAATCAGCTTGTCGCGCAGGTCGAGCCGCTTGCCGGCGGAGGCGAGATCGACCTCCTGCGGAATGGAGTCGGCCTGACGGAGAACCTCGTCCGGAAAGACGTCATAGACGCCGTTCTCGTGCAGAACGGCCGCGATGGAAGCCTCCATCGTGCCGTTTTCGCCGAGCGCGGCGGACACGATGCCCTGCGGACGGTAGGCGTCGTCGCCGTAGTTCGTTACCGCGACCGCCACGCAGTCGCCCGGCTGCGCCTCGCCGATGTCGCGGCGGTCCACCGCGATTTCGGGGTATTTCTTGGACGAGGGCTGTACGAAGAACGCCTTGCCGCGCTGCACCAGCTCGCCGGTCAGCTCCTTGCCGGCGCGGCTGATAATGCGGATAACGGTCGCCTCGCGGCGGCCCCGGTTGTTCTTGCGCTCGCTGACCTTGACGAGCACCTTGTCGCCGTGCCACGCGCCGCCGCCCGCATTCGGGGGAATGAACAGGTCGTCCGGCTTGGGCGCGCCTTCCTCCACATCGGGCGCAACGAACGCAAAGCCGCGCTCGGTCGCGAGAAACGTGCCGGTCGTGCAGCCGTAGTGCGAGGAGACCGCAAAGCGGTTTTTCTTGTTCTTCATGATTTTGCCCGCCTGCGTCAGACGGTCGAGTGCTTCCTTGATTTCGTGCTTGCCTGTGTCGGGCAGGGCGCGGCGTATTTCGTCCATGCGGCACGGCTGCGAGAGCAGCGTCAGCAGCCTGCTGTCAAGCGTATATTCCTCCATGGTTTTCCCTCCGATCTATCGTAAACAGAATGAACCTATTATGTGCTTTCATTATACCATTTCGCGGCGGCGATGAAAAGGGGCGGAAAGCAACAACAAAGTCACCACCTGTCGGAAAATGTAATTCGGGACGCATTTTCGTGCAGATCACGTCCGTCCGGCGTCTCGCCGCAGTTGACAGACGCGCTTTCATACATTATAATAAGAAAACATTAAAGTCTGTCCGTGCTGCGCGACAGGTTCACACTGGGCATTGCGTCCCGAAAAAGGGGAGATATCTTCAATGAAACAGGTTATTCTTACCGGCGACCGTCCGACCGGACGCCTGCACGTAGGCCATTACGTCGGCTCGCTGAGCGAACGAGTCCGCCTCCAGAACTCCGGCGAGTTCGACGAGATCTATATCATGATCGCGGACGCACAGGCTCTGACCGACAACGCCGAGCACCCGGAAAAGGTCCGTCAGAACATCATGGAGGTCGCGCTCGACTATCTGGCGTGCGGCCTTGACCCGGAGAAGTGCACCTTCTTCATCCAGTCCATGGTTCCCGAGCTGACCGAGCTGACCTTCTATTACATGAACCTCGTCACGGTTTCCCGCGTACAGCGCAATCCTACCGTTAAGTCGGAAATTCAGATGCGCGGCTTCGAGGCGAGCATTCCGGTCGGATTCTTCTGCTACCCGATCAGCCAGGCGGCGGACATCACCGCGTTCCGCGCGACCTGCGTTCCGGTCGGCGAGGACCAGATGCCGATGATCGAGCAGTGCCGCGAGATCGTACACTCTTTCAACCGCGTATACGGCGAAACGCTGACCGACCCGAAGATCATGCTTCCGTCCAACAGCGCGTGCCTGCGTCTGCCGGGCACGGACGGCAAGGCCAAGATGAGCAAGTCGCTCGGCAACTGCATCTATCTGGCGGACGATGAAAAGACCGTCCGCACCAAGGTCATGTCCATGTTCACCGACCCCGACCATATCCGCATCGAGGACCCGGGCAAGCTCGAAGGCAACACCGTGTTCACCTATCTGGACGCGTTCTGCACGGACGAGCACTTTGCCGAGTTCCTGCCGGAATATAAGAACCTCGACGAGCTCAAGGCGCACTACACCCGCGGCGGTCTGGGCGACGTCAAGGTAAAGAAGTTCCTCGTCAACGTCATGCAGTCCATCCTTGGCCCGATGCGTGAGCGCCGCGCCTACTGGGAAGCACGCCTGCCCGAAGTATATGAAATGCTGAAGAAGGGCAGTGAAATCGCCGAGCGCAAGGCCGCCGAGACCCTCGCGGACGTCCGCGCCGCCATGAAGATCAACTACTTCGACGACGGCAACCTGATGAAGAAGTAAATTTCATATCGAAAGAAAGCGAAACGGAGATTGAACGGAAAAAGTCGGTCTCCGTTTTTCGTTTGACGAGCGGGAGCGGCTGTGATACACTGAAAACAATTATTGCAAGTTTACAAGGAAATGGAGGAAAGAGCATGAAAGCACTGATTACCGGCGCGTCCTCGGGTCTGGGACGCGAAATGGCGAAGCTGCTCGCCTCGCGTGGCTATGAGCTGGTCCTGTGCGCCCGCCGCGAGGACAGACTGCGCGAGCTTGCCGCCGAACTGCCGACCGTCTGCCATGTGATTGCGGCGGACGTGAGCGATGAGGAGGAGTGCCGCCTACTGTACCGCGCGGTGCGCGGCGATGATCTCGAAATCGTAATCAACAACGCGGGCTTCGGGTTGTTCGGCGAGTTTCTCGAAACCGACCTCGACGAGGAGCTGCGCATGATCGACACCAATATCCGTGCCGTGCACATCCTGACCAAGCTCGCGGTGCAGGATTTCGAAAAGCGCGGCCACGGCTATATCCTCAATGTCGCGTCCTCGGCCGGCTTTCTGCCCGGGCCGCTCATGGCGACCTACTACGCAACAAAGAACTATGTGCTCCGTCTGACGCAGGCACTCCGCGAGGAGCTGCGCCATCGCGGCAGCCGTGTCCGCGTGTGTGCGCTCTGTCCCGGGCCGGTCGATACCGAGTTCAACCGGGTCGCAGGCGTGAAGTTCTCGCTGAACGGCCTTGACGCGAAGCGCGTCGCGCGGGAGGCGATAGACGGCCTGTTCGCAGGCAGGGCGGTCGTCGTGCCGGGCGTGACCATGAAAGCAATGACCGTTGCGCGGCATTTCGCCCCGGACAGCCTGCTTGCACGCATCACCTACCATTTTCAGCATAAGAAGGGCGAAAAATGACAGCAGCAGAAATCAAAAAGACATTACAGCGTGAATTTGTCCGCACGATACGCAAGCCGTTCGTGGACGCGGTGAAGGAATATGATATGGTGCGTCCGGGCGACAGCGTTGCGGTGTGCATTTCGGGCGGCAAGGATTCCATGCTGCTGGCGCTCCTGCTTCAGGATTTGCAGCGCACGGTGGATTTTGAACTGAAATTTCTGGCGATGGACCCCGGCTACGCGCCCGAAGGGCGAAAGCATCTGGAGGAAAATGCGCGCCGACTGGATGTTCCGCTTGAAATTTTCGAAACCGATGTGCTGCGCGTCGCGGGCAGCCATTCGGCCGAGCATCCGTGCTTTCTGTGCGCGAAAATGCGGCGCGGCTATCTGTACACCGAGGCGCAGAAGCGCGGCTGCAATAAAATAGCGCTCGGACATCATTATGATGATGCCATCGGAACCGTGCTGATGGGCCTGATTTACGGCGGTCAGGTGCAGGCGATGCTGCCGCGCGTGAAGGCGAAAAATTACGAGGGGATGGAGCTGATCCGCCCGCTCTACTTTACCCGCGAGGCAAATGTGATTTCGTGGGCGGAGCATTGCGGCCTGACCTTCCTGCCGTGTGATTGTCCGGCGAAAAAGCTGGAGAACGACACCAAACGCGCCGAAATCAAGCAGCTGATCGCCTCTCTTGCCGCGAAAAATCCGCAGATCGAGGCAAATATCTTCAATGCAGTCAAGAATGTGGACACCGGAAAGCTGCTCGGCTGGCGCGATGAAAACGGCCGCCATAGTTTTCTTGACCGGCTTTGAAAGAAAAAGTCGGAAAATGAAGAAAAAAGTGTTGACACTACCCTCTTGGTGTGGTATTCTATTAAAGCTGTCGCCGAGAGGCGCGGCGGTCGAACTGAAAAGATTTGAAAAGAATGAAAAAAGTTCTTGACAAATGGTTTTGAGTTTGATATACTAAATAAGTTGTTTCGAAAGAGGCAGTGGTCAGAAAAGTTTGAGTTTTGAAAGAAAAGCTTCGAAAAAAAGTTTTGAAAAAAGTTCTTGACAAATGAAACTTCATCTGATATACTGAATAAGCTGTCAACGAGCGGTAAACGCTTCGATTGAACAGTGTTCCGAGTCTTTAGAGGACAAAATGCTAACGCATTTTGTGCACCTTGGTCGATTTCCTGATGAAATCGACACGCGGTGCAATTTTCCGCTGAAGGCAAAGGAAAATTGTA
>ERZ772937.2997-NODE-2997-length-9892-cov-9.994104_pt1 | contig 9892 bp, 6 predicted proteins | sample MGYA00512113_ERZ772937 | MGnify/ENA primary metagenome ERZ772937 (study PRJEB29015, sample SAMEA2737649) | human gut metagenome | biome: human gut; feature: human-associated habitat; material: faeces | place: China | collected 2012 ... | reverse complement strand
AAATTTGGCTGGTTGCCGGTATCACCGATATGAGAAATGGCTTCAACGGCCTGGCTGCGAAAGTACAAACGGCGCTGAAAGACGATCCCATGTCCGGCCATGTTTTCATTTTCCGGGGCCGCAGCGGCAGTCAGGTTAAACTGCTGTGGTCCACCGGTGACGGACTGTGCCTCCTGACCAAACGGCTGGAGCGTGGGCGCTTCGCCTGGCCGTCAGCCCGTGATGGCAAAGTGTTCCTTACGCAGGCGCAGCTGGCGATGCTGCTGGAAGGTATCGACTGGCGACAGCCCAAGCGGCTGCTGACCTCCCTGACCATGCTGTAGGCCTCTTTATCCTGGTTGTTGCAGAATAAGCCTGGTAAAATGCGGGCTTATGAACGACACCTCTTCTGACGACATCCTTCTGCTGAAACAGCGCCTGGCTGAACAGGAAGCGTTGATCCACGCCCTGCAGGAAAAGCTGAGCAACCGGGAGCGCGAAATAGACCATCTGCAGGCGCAGCTGGATAAACTCCGCCGGATGAACTTCGGCAGTCGTTCCGAAAAAGTCTCCCGCCGTATCGCACAAATGGAAGCCGATCTGAACCGGCTTCAGAAAGAGAGCGATACGCTGACTGGTAGGGTGTATGACCCGGCAGTACAGCGTCCGTTGCGTCAGACCCGCACCCGTAAGCCGTTCCCTGAATCACTACCCCGTGACGAAAAGCGACTGTTGCCTGCGGCGCCGTGCTGCCCGAACTGCGGCGGTTCACTGAGCTATCTGGGCGAGGATACCGCCGAACAGCTGGAGTTGATGCGTAGCGCCTTCCGGGTTATCCGGACGGTACGGGAAAAACATGCCTGTACTCAGTGCGATGCCATCGTGCAGGCACCTGCACCTTCGCGGCCCATCGAGCGGGGTATCGCCGGACCGGGGCTGCTGGCCCGCGTGCTGACCTCGAAGTATGCAGAGCACACCCCGCTGTATCGCCAGTCAGAAATATACGGCCGGCAAGGTGTGGAGCTGAGCCGTTCACTGCTGTCGGGCTGGGTGGATGCATGCTGCCGGCTGCTGTCTCCGCTGGAAGAGGCGCTTCATGGCTATGTCATGACTGACGGCAAACTCCATGCCGATGATACCCCGGTCCAGGTACTGCTGCCGGGTAATAAGAAGACGAAGACCGGGCGGTTGTGGGCGTATGTTCGTGATGACCGCAATGCCGGGTCAGCGTTGGCACCTGCAGTGTGGTTCGCTTACAGCCCGGACAGAAAAGGCATCCATCCGCAGACTCATCTTGCTTGCTTCAGCGGTGTGCTGCAAGCGGATGCGTACGCCGGGTTCAACGAGCTGTATCGCAATGGTGGGATAACGGAAGCTGCCTGCTGGGCTCATGCCCGCCGAAAGATCCACGATGTGCACGTCCGCATCCCGTCAGCACTGACGGAAGAAGCCCTGGAGCAGATCGGTCAGTTGTACGCCATAGAGGCGGATATAAGGGGAATGCCGGCAGAGCAGCGGCTTGCTGAACGTCAGCGAAAAACGAAACCGCTGTTGAAATCCCTGGAAAGCTGGTTGCGTGAAAAGATGAAGATCCTGTCGCGACACTCAGAGTTGGCGAAGGCGTTCGCGTACGCACTTAACCAGTGGCCGGCACTGACGTACTATGCGAACGATGGCTGGGTGGAAATCGACAGCAACATCGCTGAAAATGCCCTGCGGGCGGTCAGTCTGGGTCGTAAAAACTTCCTGTTCTTCGGCTCTGACCATGGTGGTGAGCGGGGAGCGCTACTGTACAGCCTGATCGGGACGTGCAAACTGAATGACGTGGATCCAGAAAGCTACCTTCGCCATGAGCTTGGCGTCATAGCAGACTGGCCGGTCAACCGGGTCAGCGAACTGCTTCCGTGGCGCATAGCACTGCCAGCTGAATAACACATCCCCGTCAATACGGCCCTCGCTGTACGCTTACCCAAATTCAGTGTGCCACTTCAGCTGTAGCTGAAGCGGAACGTGAGCGTATTCTGGAGCGGACAAACGACGGAAGAATAGCGGCACTTGCCGCAGGCGTAAAATTTGGTAGGAAGAAGCATCCACGAACGCCTACAGCGTTGGAGCTTATATCACAGGGAGAATCTCTGGGCCGTGTGACAGAAAAAACAGGTATCTCTCGATCGACGTACTTCAGGTTAAAAAGAACAATAAAAAATGATGCTAAAATTGCAACGTTTTATAAATAAATTCAATTAATTACCTAAGCAAGGTGAGACTTTTAGAGGAAATGGGCGCGAACCCCCACATCCTGCTATAATAAGAAGGCGGCTCCCTATTATGGAAGCCGTCGCTGTACTATCGTTAAGGTGTTATCAGCTCCCTTAACTAGTTCGCATTATGTTGGATAGCTGCGCAGCTATCAAAATCAGAAATAATAACGGAAGTTAGCATTTATAGAGTTGTCTATGTTATATCTCCCAAACGCCGACTTCTCCAACTCCAGACCAAAACGCATATTGTCTTTAACTTCCACATTCGTTCCCACGTTCATTAGCATCCTGCTGTCTTTTTCACCTTTGAAGTGTTTTTTACCAGAAGCATCCTGTAAAACAGTTTCTCCATTTGCCAGCAAATCGAACTGGTAACTCAGTCCTGCACGTGCTGTTACTTTCCAGGTATCTCCAGAGAACACTCTACCTACATCCACGCCTGTTCGACCAATTAGTGGGTGATAGTCTTTGTCTTTCATACTCAATTGCATTCCCTGGTCTTTCCAGTTAAATGACTTTCCTGATACCGAACCATAAACCAGTTCCATCTGTGGTTCCACCCATGTATTTTCTGACATGTGATAACGATACCCGATTTCAGCTCCAGCATACAAAGAATGGGTGGTATAGCTTCTTTCCCCCAGGGAGGCAAAATTCAACGTATACCGATTATCATGATGGAGATATTTACCAATCAGGTCAAAATAAGCTCCAGACTCAAAGAGACCTGATGCATACACCCCTCCCCCTAGCGATTTTGTTTTACCGCTGAAAGCCTGGCTGCTAGCATTGCTGTCTGTATAGGTCAGTAATACACCGGTGAATAAATTTATACCGTTCAGCTCATGCTTTCTGTCTGCACCAATCTGAACGTGGGTATAGTTATCTCTGTAACCACTCTCACCTGAACCGGTACCATTCATGATACGCGCCCACCCTCCAGCATCTCCCTGACTATCCCGTAAATCCCCCATACGTTTGTTCAGATTATTGACTTCCGTCAGGAAGGATTTATAACCTGAATCCATAAAGTCCGTTGCGATTTTCGAGGTTCTGGCATCAGCGACAGACTGATATCCAGTCAGCACCCACTTTGTGGTTGTATCCGTATTTTCTGTCCTGATTTCTGGCGTGATATTACTGAATCCAATCTGCTGGGTTCCGGCCTTGAATGTATTTTCATCACTGCCTTTTGGTGCAGTGATTAACGTCACATTTGTACCATTGGCTGCTTTGTTAAAAAAGTCAACAAGAATAGTATTATTGCTGCCCTGCAGTTTGCCGGTAACATTCAACTGGTCAGCCTGGCCATTGTTTACATGTACAAGAAACACTGAGTTAGACGCAATAAGCTCTTTTACCCGCAGTTTTGCAAAATGCCCTCTTCCACCTAACTCTATTTGGGAGTCGTTGGCTTTCAGCTCTTTGATTTCCGAATTTCTATCAGAGTGCCATAGAGCATTGTTCATATTCACTGAGCTCTGTGGCCCCATAATGTTGCCCTGCAAAACAGCATTATATCCCCTCATTAAGGTATTGAATAATGGAGAGTCCGTCTTCCCGATAGTTGCATTACTGTCTCCCAGATTAATAATTGCTGCAGAGTCCTCTGCTATAATATTTGAACTCAGATAGCCCATATTTTTCACTGAAAGGCTGGCCCGCTCACCGAGATGAATTCCTTCTGTAGTCGAGATCACAGGTGAATAATACCCCGGCTTTCCTACAGAAGGTATCCCTGTCAGCGTCAGAGAGGCGTTTTCTTTTATTTCCATAGTGTTATTTGTGAAAATACCACTCTGTGCAGTCAGTTTTGCTCCTTTTTCGAGAAGCAGACTACTATTAATAAAGCTACCAACATGGTCAAAAATAGCATTCTGAGAGGTCACACTAACAGAACTGTCATAAGCCTCAATACCACCAGTAAAACTCTCCCTAATCTCTAGAGACGAATGGTTTTCGAGCAGCACATTACCACTGTAATAACTTTGGTCACCAGCTGTTGTTGCAGTGGAACTCCCTTCAACAGAAGATACTGCATTACCGGTTCCATCATTCTTGTCAGTAAAGACCCGAGAACTTCCCAGAATGACGGTACTTCCGTTGGCAGCACTAATATCTCCTTGCATACGAGCATTTCTGGAGAGATGGAATGTTGCTGCATCAAGCTTCAGTTTATCCATTGTAAACTGACGGTTTTCCCAATCACTCTGGCCGGCTGAGGTTGTCATTCCTGCATGAATCACCGGATGCCCTTGGAATATCAGAGTACCTGACTTTTTCGTTATCACCCCTTCAGGCAGATTAACAGAACCATCAAGAGTCAGCACATCCTTACCAGAGAGTGGATGTATATTGACATCCATATAACCATTAAGTTGTCCATGAAACATATAAGGTTGAGAGCTTTCCTCAATCTTCTGCTGTTTCACGATTTGAATCGCTTTATCACGATCGTGACCAACATTTTGCCAGACATTGGTATTATCTAAATCACTGAAAAATGGACCGTACGCCTTTGATTTCAGGATAAAGTAAGTATTTGATGCAGGAACATAATATAAGTCACCTGGACTACCATGCCCCCCAAAAACTTCATATGTCTTCACATCAACACTAATGTCATTTTCATTTAGTGTTTGTAATTTAAGTGTTAATTCAGATTTGTTTTTGTTATTGTTATTGTTAGAAATAATAGCACCATAATCTGCAGCCTGAAGACGAGTAAAGTTTACATTATTTCCATTTAAATCAAGAGTACCGCCTCTATATCCCCATGATATTTTATCTGGGTTAACTTGATTAGCATCTGAAAGTATAACTTTTGCACGACCACTGGAAATGTTAATAGAGCTAAAGGCTTGCTTGTGTCCATTATCATCAGGGCGTTGATTCAGAATTACGGTTCCATCACCGACCTTCAGTCCTCCATTATTAACCCCTTTTCCATTAACAGTTAATGTGCCTTCACCAACTTTATGTAAGTTATCATCATTAACACCATTAACCTGCCAAAGCACATTTACACCTTTTTCAGTAATGATACCACCTCCGGTCCATGTTTGGTCAGTTAAGGATGTAACTGTGTAGTTGTCAAAAAACTGCAAATAGCCAGCCCCTTGATCTATAGAGTCGTGTAAAATAATCTCTCCATTATTTCCTGTAAATTGAAGATTTTTACCTGCGTTTAGATCTTCCCCTTTTTTTCCATGCATGTCCCACACAACGCTCTCTTGACTTAATGTTCCCACTCCTGAATTTTTATTATATCTCCATTGTAAGCTACCCTTTTCAGAGTCATATGATATTGTTTTATCAAAATCATGTTTTGGTTGCTGATGAAGAAAATCTTGAGTTGTGACAACCCAGTTATTACCATGCTCGCTTCCTGATGACAGAACGCCAACTAAAACCCATTTTTTGTCCAGAGAGTCATACGCAAATAAAGGAGAGCCACTATCACCTTTATTTAGATAGTTTGCAAGAGGCCCATTAGCTGGATTAAATATATCGCCTGTAGGTGCGGTAATCATTTGGCCATTGTTATATGAGCTTAAAGCACTGATAGTACCTCCGGTTAGGAAACCACCATTTGTATATACCGGTGTAAGATTTCCATTTTTATCCTTTATATATTGCAATCCACCTCCAAGCCTATAAAAGGCTGTAAAACGCCCCCCTTCTTGATAAGCGCCATTTACAGCTCCAACACTGGAGACTTCTGCAGGGGCGACCTCCGTGACAATCTTATTTAAACGCCGTGTTTTAATATCAAGGCTGTTATGGTTGTTCTCTCCTACTACAGTATAATTATTTTGAATATGTCCAAAACTCATTATATCTGATCCATTAACATGCTTTGCTGTGACAACATATTGAGGTGAGTACAGTGTATGGTCTCCTGGTGGTAATGTCCCTGTATTCATCGTGGCGCTACTAAAATCAGGCATTGGAGCTTTATCAAGCACCCCAACTAACACTCCATTCTTATCGTAGATATTTATATTTGATGCGCCAACTATAAAAGCTCCTTTATTTTCGGCAAAATCCCGAAATGTTTGATACGATATATCTGCATTAACTGTTGCAGCAAGAGATGGGGGGACATAAGAAATAATAGCAATTGTTATTGGTGAAATAATTATTGATGAAGCACTCTTCAGTTTTCCTTTAACAGAAACGCGACTGGCAAGTTCAGAAACAGCAATAAAACCTTTGGCTAAAAAACTATACTTAAGAGAGAACACTTTATTCATATATAGAATCCTGTCTTTTATCAAAAAATATCCACACAACAAATAAAGACAACATAAATAACATTTATTGTCTTTTAAAAGAGATAGCTCCTTGTACTTTCAGATTAAAATAACAGTGATCTTTTACCCTCCATTTTCTGTTTGCATTGCATACTCTCCCCGTCCAGTGTTACTATACGGCAAGGGATTGTTACCTTATTAAGTTGTTGTATCTCATCTATTACGATTCATACTAATAGAGACGAAGTGAAATTGTATTCCCGCTATCCTTTAACTTAAAGGAAATATATAAACTAAAGTTGTATTTAGTAAAGGGGTTGCTAACATGTTAAAATCATAGTCTCCTTGTTTAATATCTATTTAAATCTCCCATAGTAGTATTCTATAAAGCTTTGAAAGTATAAGAGATTGCGTTTGGTTTGTCTATATCTATTTCTGTGACAATATCCATTTCTGAGCTTTATGGAATGTTTTTACTTTCAGTTGACAAACGAGTTCTATCAATAGATTTGACTATATTTGAATAAGGCTTTTTACATATCTACCGGATAGTCATATCGAGGGTGGATTTGCCCCTATATTTCCAGACACCTGTTATCACTTAACCCATTACTGGCCTGCTGCCGTAGATATTACACGTTCTTAGTCTGACCCTTTTTCCATTCAGATATAATATATCATCCATTCAGGAGTACTCTTTGTCACTCAAAACATTCACAGATTATCCCTCATCAACATAATTACCGGAACCATGAGTTTTCCATGTTACGGATATCATATGTCTGACGCAAAAAACACCAGCTTCCGGAGAAATTCTCTCTGTATCCGAAAAATAATGTTTTATAAAAGACAGCATTTTCACCATGATGTCCATAGTGCCATGGTGATATAATTTTAGCATTATTCTCTGATGCATTTTTAATCATTTTATTCTGCATACTTACCTGTCGTCGTAATGCAAAACTGCAATTCATCTTCTCTTTCCGGTATAAAAACTCACCATATCTGAAGGCATTGGCATGGTATACGCGGGTTACCAGTTCCTCTGTATGTATTCCAACTGAACATCCATCCAGTATATCTGTAAAAAAATAATTAACATCGGAATTTTTTTCCAGTGGCAGGGATGTAACATCATTTTTTTTGTAGGGAAGGTAATATGCTTTAAAAGTAATGTCATCAGGAATATTGTCGGTTGCCTGCATTAACGTGTATGAAGGAATACTTCCCCTGACAGGACAGTTATAATTACCGGATTGTTTTTTTAAATAAAATTTACCTGTTTTCTTTTCAGATGAATCAGAAAAGAGATGAACATTTTCTGTATTCACCACAGTAATTCCCGTAACGGATATGATTTTCATAATATTATATACATCTCCAGGAGGTACGTCTTTTGATGAATCTGTTTTTAAAATCAGCCTGTCCTGCAAAGCCACTCATCTGGTCAGAGGGTGACAGAGTCGCCGCTGCAGCGAAGGATACTGATTGTGCTGGCTGCCCTTGATGAGCACTAAGCCGGACACTCAAAGAATGACGGGGATTCTGACGCTGGCCTACAACGCCAGGATATTGACACGACTGGCCTCATCATTCACTTCATAAAGTACATGCTGTCCAAGTAAGCTAATGCGACGAAAACGGCCAATAATCTTGGCGTTGACAGGGGCCAGAAAAATGGCTGCGTTACGTCATTGAGCATATCCAGGACTGGCCGGCAAACCGGGTACGCGATCTGTTGCCCTGGAAAGTTGATCTGAGCTCTCAGTAAATATCAATACGGTTCTGGCGAGCCGCTTACTTTCATAACGGCTCTGACGTCAGTGCACTACTCCTATTCAAAATCGTTTCTTGAAATCAGAAAGGGCGTATTTCAGATCAGAACCACAAAGCGCTCTCTGGGATTCACTTAATATATCCTTAACAGGAATAATCCCTTTTTTTCTTAAGGAATAAAACTCCATACCATCATCATTTTTTAATCTCCAGTCTCTCGATACATCAACCTCACCAAGGTATCCGGTAACGACCAGACTATGATACCCATGTTCATTCATAATTTCTTTCAGCCGTTGTGCGAAGGCTGGGGTTCTCGAATGTATCCCCGAGGCGCAGGACAACACTCTGATATCTATGAAGTTCTTTGGTAAACGTCTGTTCATTAATAGAGTGGCTAATGCTACGGGATTCAACGTTGGCCCAGTTGCTGAACCTGTCCCAATAACTGATGTGTTGCCATGAGCAACGATGTATAACGTATCGCTCGGTTTAAGAAAGGATAAAGGTGTTTTGTGTGAAGCTTTCACACCATAACATTCTTTATTCTTCATTTTCTGATACTTAACTTCGGCATCAAGAAAAGTGTCATTTTCTTCCATTTGAAATGGGAAAAAGTAAATAATCATATTACCTCGACATCAGAAAAAATTAAAATACTCCACATGCGGAAAGCTCTGAGCAGGAAACATCACCAAGGACGAAACCTCCTCTCTCTGTAAAGGATAGTTATCCATCCGGGGCAACCTATACCTTTACCATAACTTCCGGCAGAGCCACCTTGCTACTATGAACCACCCCGGGTTTCCTGGAGAGTGTTTTATTTGTGAACTCAGGCTGCCAGATCATTGTTTCCGATAGAAGCATAATAAGCTTTTTCAGCTTCTGCCGGAGGAGTATGGCCCAGTCTTCCCAGCAATCGTCGATTGTTATACCAGTCCACCCACGTGAGTGTGGCCAGTTCCACTCCTGCACGGTTTTTCCAGCTCTTACGGTGTATTACCTCCGCTTTGTAAAGACCATTGATGCTCTCCGCCATCGCGTTGTCATACTAGTCGCCTGTACTCCCTGTTGATGCCAGCAGTTTTGCTTCTTTTAATCGCTCCGTATAGGCCAGTGACACATACTGAGAGCCTTTATCGCTGTGATGGATGGTGTCAGACGGACGACGGGCCCACAACGCCTGCTCCAGCGTATCCAGAACGAATGTCGTTTCCATAAACGATGAGACCCGCCACCCCACGATGTATCCGGCAAACACATCAATTTCGGGACTGCCGCCTGAGTATCGCTCAGACACGGCGATACCCGTATGCTGGCATATTGCCAATGATACCCAGGATGCGCGATAAGACTTCAGCATCCGCAGCCTCATCGCGCCTCTGACGCCGTTTATCTGGCTTGTTATCAGATGCCTTCATCCGTAATGTTAACTGCGCACGTGACACGCCCAGAACACGGCTTACCGGGGCTATTCCTTGTCCGAAGGTAACAAGGGCACATGCGCTATCCATTTTCGCGATTGTGCATACTCCACCGCTTCTTTGAGGATCTCAACTTCCATGGTTTGAGGTAGCCTGAGTTTAACGGACACTCCTTCCTGAAATAGAATGGCATCAG
>ERZ772937.2976-NODE-2976-length-9961-cov-2.605189_pt1 | contig 9961 bp, 7 predicted proteins | sample MGYA00512113_ERZ772937 | MGnify/ENA primary metagenome ERZ772937 (study PRJEB29015, sample SAMEA2737649) | human gut metagenome | biome: human gut; feature: human-associated habitat; material: faeces | place: China | collected 2012 ... | reverse complement strand
TGCGGGGATTCGGCAAGGTCGCAGCGATCAAAGCCGCTTCCGCCTTTGTCAGTTTATAGGCCGGCTTTTTGAAATGAGCCTGTGCGACTGCTTCAGCACCATAAATACCGTCTCCCATTTCGATCGAGTTCAGATAAACTTCCATGATACGCTCTTTCCCCCAAATCCATTCGATCAGGACGGTGAAATAAGCCTCGATGCCTTTGCGCAAATAAGTCCTTCCGAGCCAGAGAAACACGTTCTTGGCAGTCTGTTGCGAGATAGTGCTCGCTCCTCGTACACGTTTGCCTTTTTCGGCATCGGCACGGGCTTTCTGAATCTGTATCATATCGAAACCGTCATGGTCGAGAAAAAGATTGTCTTCCGAAGCCACGACCGCCTGTGCCAATGGCTGGGCAATTTGTTTCAAAGGCATCCATTTGTGTTCCAGCTTGATGGGCTTGCTATCCCGCACCTGTTCGTAGACGCGGATGAACATCAGCGGAGTGTAGTAAACAGGTATGAACTTATATGCCACCACAGCCAACAAACTAGAAACAAACAGGAACAGCAACAGGTTCCGGCTTCCTATCAGTATTTTTTTCAATATGCGCATCGATTCTTGTCTTTTCGGACAGCAAACTTACGGATTTATTTCCAATATTGTTCCATCTGCTCTAGTGTCCTACCCTTTGTTTCGGGAACGAATTTCCAGATAAATAGGGCAGCCAGAACTCCCATGACACCATAAACCCAGTAGGCCATGCCATGATTGAACGTATCGGTCAGATACTGGTTCTTATCGAGCATCGGGAAAGTCCAGGAGACAAGGAAATTGGCAATCCACTGCCCGGCAACGGCAATACTCATAACAGTCGAACGGATCGTATTCGGGAAAATCTCTGCCAGCAATACCCAACAGACCGGCCCCCACGACATCGCGAAACCAGCCGTGTACACCAACATACAAACCAACGAACCGATACCGACAGAATGCGTATAGAAAGTCGTCCCCAAGATCATCATCGAGACGGCCATGACCAATGCTCCGATAATCATCAACGGACGGCGACCGAACCGATCGACCGTAAAGATAGCCAGCACGGTAAAAGAGAGGTTCACCGCTCCTACCACGATCTGTTGTAACAAGGCGGCATCAGTGGCGGCCCCCATTGTCTTAAAGATCTCCGGCGCATAATACAACACGACGTTGATCCCGACAAACTGCTGGAAACCGGACAAAAGGACACCGACAAATATGATCAGCACGCCGAATGAACGCACCGGGAAGACCAGAGATACAAAAAAGCTACCAATCAAAGCGATCTCCAAAGCACTCGTGTTTCCAGCCAGTTCCAATGCTCCATACAAAAGCAGAAACAACACCAGCCACATCCCCATAAACAGAAAATAGGGACGCATGGAGGGTTCCTGTTTCCTGAAACTTTCTTTTATTTCCACCAATTCAGGTGCTGCTCTTTCTTTTCCCATCAAACGATCCAATACAGACAGTGCCTTATCCATCTTACCGCGCATCACCAAATAACGAGGCGTTTCCGGTACAAACATCAGAAGGGCCAGAAAGAGCAAAGCCGGGACGATTTCGGACGCGAACATCCAACGCCAGCCGATCGTATGCAACCAGGCGGCATCTCCCTGCAACGCGATACTGTAATTCACAAAATAGACGACAAGCATACCGAAAATAATCGCGAACTGATTCCATGACACCAGATTTCCTCGTTTCTCCGCCGGGGCCATCTCAGCAATATACATCGGGGAAACCATAGAAGCCAAACCGACTCCTACTCCTCCGACAATCCGGTAAAGCACAAAAAGGTACATGAACGTGTGATCTCCGCTACCAGGCATCCCGACAAACAACTCCGGCCACGCCGAACCGATTGCCGACAACAAAAACAGGATGGCAGCCAACACAAGCGTAGGTTTCCGTCCATACCGCTGGCTGATCCAACCGGCAAAAGAAGCACCTAAGATACAACCGATCAGGGCACTGCTTACAACGAATCCTTCAAGCGCATTTGCCTGATCCAATGGTAGCCCGAAAGGTTCGATAAAGAATTTACGCAGCGATTCAACCGTCCCGGATATCACCGCTGTATCATATCCGAATAATAATCCCCCCAATGTCGCCACGAGGGTAATTCCAAAAATGTAATAGTTGTTGTTTTTCACGATAGAGATTCATATAGGTAAATAATGTTTTATCCGTTACTTTTGGTTTGATTCAAAAGTAACGGATAAAACATTATTTATATGTTATTAAATGTACTGATTGATAATCATCTCATACAATTCCTGCTTCCCGCTGATTTGCTTCGGTTCGCCAGAGGCAAGAGCGATTGTACGCAGGTCTTCGAGGAGAAGTTTACCTTCTTCGAACTTCTTACCGTCACCCTGGTCGAAACTAGCGTAACGTTCGGCACGCATTTTCTTGTAATCAGAATGTTCCAGGATATCGGCAGCAGCCATCAAAGCACGGGCAAAAGAATCCATACCACTGATATGAGCCAGAAAAATATCATCCAGATCGGTCGAGTTACGACGTGTCTTGGCATCGAAGTTCGTACCTCCGGTAGTCAAGCCGCCTGCTTCGAGGATAACCAGCCAAGCCTGTGTCAGTTCGTAGATGTCAACCGGGAACTGATCCGTATCCCAACCATTCTGATAATCACCACGGTTGGCATCGATACTGCACAACATACCGGCATCGGCGGCAGCCTGAAGTTCATGCTCAAATGTATGCCCGGCCAATGTGGCATGGTTCACTTCGATATTAATGGCAAAATCCTTGTCGAGACCATAATGGCGCAAGAAGCCGATAACCGTTTCCGTATCCACGTCATACTGATGTTTAGTCGGTTCCATCGGTTTAGGCTCTACCAGGAAAGTTCCTTTGAACCCGTTCTTGCGGGCATAGTCACGTGCCATCGTCAACATCATGGCAAGATGTTCCTTTTCGCGTTTCATATTGGTGTTCAGCAAGCTCATATAGCCTTCACGTCCCCCCCAGAACACATAGTTTTCGCCACCTAAGGCAATACAAGCGTCGATCGCGTTCTTGATCTGCGTGCCGGCACAAGCCACAGCAGGGAAATAAGGATTTGTGGCAGCCCCGTTCATATAACGTTTATGCCCGAACACATTGGCGGTAGACCACAACAGCTTCTTCCCCGTCGCTTCCTGATGTTGTTTGGCATATTCGACCATCGTATGCAGGTCCTTTTCAAATTCGGCCAACGTCGGTGCTTCATCTACGACATCCACATCGTGGAAACAATAGTAAGGTATGTTACATTTCGTCATAAATTCGAAAGCAGCATCCATCTTATACTTGGCACGGGAAATACGGTCTGCGCCCGCATTCCAAGGAAATGTCTTCGTTCCGCCACCGAACTGGTCGGCTCCCTCCGCACATAATGTATGCCAATAGGCCATAGCGAAACGCAGGTGGTCTTTCAGAGTTTTACCCATTACGACCTTGTTTTCATCATAATAATGAAAAGCCATCGGATTTTTTGACTCGCGTCCTTCAAACTCTATTTTTCCAATTCCCGGAAAAAATTCTTTTTCACCTTTAAAGTAATTCATGATAATAAGTATTTTATTGATTATACAATGCTTTCGTTTATTACGCCAATGCTTTCTCCAACCGTTCTTTCCAGACCTCGAAAGCCCCGCAGTATTTATCCGCTTTCAGTCCGTCCGGCTCTATCACATTGATCTTTTTCAGGGAAGCAAACGCCTCTTCCGCCGACGCATAGATGCCGGCCCCGATACCGGCGCCTTTGGCAGCCCCGACAGCCCCGTTCGTATCGTAAAGTTCGATCACCGTTCCTGTCACACCAGCCAACGCATCCCGGAAAATAGGGCTTAGGAACAGGTTGGCATTACCGGCACGGATCACCCCGATATCGATCCCCATCTCATTCATGATATCCATGCCATATTTGAAAGAGAAGACAATCCCTTCCTGTGCGGCACGGGCGACATGAGCTTTATTATGAATGTTGAAATTCAGCCCGTGAATGGAGCAATCCACCTGCTTGTTCTGTAACATACGCTCCGCACCGTTCCCGAAAGGCAGAATCGAGAGGCCCTCCGAACCGATCGGAACAGTCGCCGCCAGCTCGTTCAATGCAGGATAGCTTATACCTTCCGGAGCTACATTCCGCTTCACCCACGAATTGAGGATTCCGACCCCGTTGATACACAGAAGGACCCCTAAACGCGTCCGGTCGGCCGAATGGTTCACATGCGCAAACGTATTCACACGGGACAGCGTATCGTAGTTCACCTTGCCGTTCACACCATACACGACCCCCGACGTACCGCCCGTAGCAGCTATCTCGCCCGGATTCAGGACATTTAGCGACAACGCATTGTTCGGCTGGTCACCGGCCCGATAGGTAACCGGCGTACCCTTCTTCAAACCCAACTCCGAAGCGACCGATCCGAGCAATTCCCCCTGCACACCGAAAGTCGGACGGATATCCGGAACCAGTTCCTTGCTGAACCCGAAATAGTTCATCAGATCTTCAGAAACGCTGTTATTCCGGAAATCCCAGAAAATTCCTTCCGAAAGGCCTGAAACAGTCGTGACAATATCGCCCGTCATGCGCATGGCAATAAAGTCGCCAGGCAACATGAATTTATGCACCTGTCCGAATATCTGCGGTTCATACTCTTTTACCCATGCCAATTTGGAAGCCGTAAAGTTTCCGGGAGAATTCAAAAGATGTGCCAGGCATTGCTTTTCGCCGATCGACTTGAAAGCGCGATCCCCATAAGGCACCGCACGACTGTCGCACCAGATCACCGACGGACGCAGCACCTGCATCTTCCTGTCCACCAATACAAGCCCATGCATCTGGTACGAGATGCCGATCGCATCTATCTCCGTTCCCTTGATGCCCGCCTTCGCGATCGCACCCTTTATCGCTTCTTTCAGATACATCCACCAGTCATCCGGATTCTGCTCCGCCCATCCGGGACGCACGGCTTTGATCGCCGCCTCTTCTTTCGGATAAAAATCAGAGGCAAGCGTCAACCCCGTATCTTTATCGACAATAGAAGCCTTCACCGAAGAACTTCCGATATCACAACCTAATAAACACATACTATATCATATCTTATTAAACTTCGAATGCAACTTGTTATATTTCACCTTATCGAACCGGTAATAGCGGGCTGCCCGATGATTCACTCCCGTTTCCACTTCATCCGTCTGCACGACATATTCCATCGCCGTCATCTTTTTATGGAAATTGCGTACATCTATCGTCTTATTATAAATGATCTCAAAAATGCGCCGCAACTGATAGGCCGTAAACTTTGACGGAAGATAATCGAAAACGATACCCGGTTCGACATCCACCCACCGCCGTATCTCTTCGCCGGCAGCTTCAACAATTTCCTTATGGTCGAATGGCAGATGTGGCAATTCATTTATAGGTGCCCAGATAAGGGTATCGGACATCTCCCCCATCGTCATTTTCTTCCCGAACTTACACAACGCAAGATAAGCGACCGTCACGATTCGTGTGATTTTCATTTTGGAAGCATTTTCCAGCCATTGCACATCCTCTTTATTCTTGGTACGGGCAGGAGAGCCGAAACTGCGGAACTGTTTCAAGGCTACACGTTTCAGACCTGTCGCTTCGTTCAAGACACGATAAGCGGCCGTATCCAGATCTTCACTCTCATAAATCAAGCTTCCCGGCAATTTGTAGTGTTTCTCGTTACTACCGGCAACTTGTCTTTCGACGAGCAACACGCACAGTTTATCTTCGTTTGTCCCAAGCAATACGCAATCGACCGAAACGTGCGGATAAAACATTTCATGCTTATTTTCCTGTGTTTCCATAATATCCCAATAAAGATTCTCCGCAAATATAAGGTTAAAACAACATACGACATAATGTAATTCGAACAATATCTACTCAAAAGGCTAAAAAGCCCGTTATTTAACATACATTATCACTCACAGAAAAAGGAACTGTACCAAACCTGAATTTTAATGCGATTATCCGGAAAGGGAAGAAACTTCTAACATTTATTTAATACATTTGTTATTAAAAAAAGACGTACTATGGATATCAAACATCTACAGTTCTCATTCCGAATGTACTGGGCGAATATGAAGGGCTTGCTGAACATGGTGGCCGAAGGAATCATACTCGTCGCCTCTCTCGCCTCCCTCTTCATCCTGGTCTATCAGTTCGGATTCAAATATTCGGCCCATGTCACCCATATGTTGGAAACCAGCCGGGTTTATCTCCTGCTGGCTTTCTTTACCGGGATATCGCTTCGGTATATTTTGAAATTCAAAGAGATCATACAAGAGAAAATGTTATACCTGGATATCGGCATTTATTTTTTCCTCTTTGCCGTGCTATCGGGCAAAGTATTCTTCAAAGAAGCCATTCACCAGTCGCTGCCCTACCTCGGTTTCCTCACGGAACCGCTGTTCGTTTATTTCCTCCTGCTGTTGTTGAGCGCCATCCATTTGTCGCGGCAGACATTCACGCTGTTACAAAGCCATATCAAGCCGTCCCTCCTGTTCCTGCTGAGTTTCGTGTTCGTCATCCTTGTCGGTTCGGGATTGCTGATGTTGCCAAACGCCACGGTGCACGGGATTCATTTCGTAGATGCCCTGTTCATCTCGACCACCTCCGTCTGTGTGACCGGACTGACGACAGTCGATGTGGCAACGACATTCACGCATACAGGACATATCATCATCATGCTTCTTATCCAGATCGGCGGTATAGGAGTCATGACTTTCACCAGCTTTTTTGCCCTTTCTTTCATGGGGCATTCATCTTTCACCAGCAAGCTCGTTCTGAAAGACATGCTGAACGAAGACCGGGTGAACGGGCTGTTCCGGGTGATCCTTAACATCCTGTTCGTGACACTGTTTATCGAAGGTGTAGGGGCCTACCTGATTTATCTGGATATAAAGGGAGGGCTGCCGGGAGGCACGCAGGAAGAAGTGTTCTACGCTGTGTTTCATGCCGTTTCGGCTTTCTGCAATGCTGGGATCTCGACGCTGAGCGGAAACATGTATGACCCGCTGGTCGCCCAAAAATACATCCTGCATGTCTGGATCGCCCTGCTCATCGTATTCGGCGGGCTAGGTTTCCCGATTGTTTTCAACTACCTGAAGCTGTTACGACATCTGCTTGTCAATACATTCAAGATCGTAATCGGACAGCAGAAGCATTATATCCATACCCCCAGAATTATCAATATCAACACGTACATCGTGATGATCAGCACGTTGGTATTGCTTGCCGGCGGTACATTTTTCTACTATCTGCTGGAAATGGACAATACGCTCGCCGGATTGCCGTTCAGAGGACAGCTTGCCAATGCATTCCTGGGAGCCGTCACCCCGCGTACGGCCGGATTCTGCGTTGCGGATATGGGGACGCTGACTACCGGAACACTCATGCTGACACTGATCCTGATGATAATAGGCGCCGCTCCCATGTCTACCGGCGGCGGTTTGAAAGTAACGACCGTCTGTGTCGCCCTGCTGACCGCACACAACGCCGCCCGCGGGAAAGAGAATGTGGAAATCCGCAAACGTGAAATATCACCGGAAACCATACGCAGGGCTTTCGCCACAATCGTTTTCTATTTCTGCTGGCTGGGGGCGGCCGTCTGGATATTGTCCATTACCGAAAAAGACGTACCGGTCTTCACCTTGATCTTCGAAGTCGTGTCGGCACTCAGCACGGTAGGGTTAAGTTTGAACTTCAGCCCGTTACTGAGCATTTCGGGAAAACTGGTCATCATCTTCACCATGCTGGTCGGACGTATCGGCATACTGGCCTTCTTTATCAGTTTCTACAAGGAATACAAAAAGAAGAATTACACCTATCCACAGGAAAATATATTAATGTAACATAAAGAATACAATATGAAATATTTAGTAATCGGATTAGGAAACCTGGGACGCGCCATCGCCGAAAGCCTGACACGCATCGGCAATGAAGTGATCGGCGTAGATATCAACCCGCACAAGACCGAAGCGGTCAAACACACCATATCCGGAGCAATCAGCCTCGACACGACGGACAAAGACGCCTTGAACACGCTACCACTGAACGAGATGGATGCCATCTTCGTCACCTTCGGCAAGGACTTCGGGACCTCCATACAGACTGTAGCCCTGCTAAAGAACTTAGATGTGAACAAACTGATCGTACGAGGGATTTCTCCCATCCACGAGGCAGTGATCCGTTCGATCGGTGTAGCGGAGATCATCACTCCGGAAGATGATTTCGCCGGTATGTACGCATCCCAATCCTTACTTGGGGAACTCTTCAAACAATGGTACAGAGTGACGGATACACACCATCTCTACAAGATAAAAGCACCTGTCACCTTTGTCGGACAGACCCTGCAGACCATAGACCTGGAAGAGAATTTCGGAGTGCGCCTTGTCGGCATCGAACACCCCAAGACAGAACGCAACCTGATCGGGTTAAAACAAACCCAATACTCCGTCATCGACAAAATCACCGGAGACCTGAGAGTCGAAGAAGGTGATCTGCTCATCCTTTTCGGCAAGATGGAAGTGTTGCACAGGCTGGCAGATATCTGACGCCGGTTTATTCTTTCTGAGGTATCTTGGAAACCAAAACCTTATCTATACGGGCGCCGTCCATATCGACGATCTCGAATTCGAAGTTCAACCAGCTCAATTTCTCACCGGTCTTCGGAACCCGTTCCAGAATCTCCAGGATCAGGCCGCTGAGCGTATTATAGTCATGCTCGGCATACAAATCTTCCATGTCGAAATATTCAAGGAAGTCATAGAAGTTGTACTGCCCGTCCACCAGCCAGGTCCCGTCGGACCGCTCGACGATCTCGGCCTCTTCCCCCACATCGGGAACCTGCCCGATCAGACCTTCCATGATATCTTTCAAGGTGACGATCCCCTGGATGCCTCCGAACTCGTCCGTGACGATGCCATATTTCACACGTGCCTGCTTGAACTGTTCCAACGCATTATACACACTCTGGTTTTCCGGCATAAACTCCGCCGGACGAATCACCTGCGACAAAGAGAAATCCGGCTCGTCGATACGGCCGAACAAGTCTTTCAGATAGACGACGCCTTTGATATCGTCAAACTTTCCGGCAGCAACCGGATAGATGTTGAAAAGATTTTCCTGGACTTTCTCGCGTATCTGCTCGATACTGTCCGTCAGGTCCAGCCAGACAAGCTCGCTGCGGTGTGTCATGATAGAACCGACATTACGGTCGCCCAGATTGAACACGCGTTCCACGATGTCCTGCTCGACTTCCTGCACTTCGCCGACATCAAAGCCTTCTTTGACAATCGCCTTGATCTCCTCCTCCGTCACCTTGTTTTCTTCAGTCGCATCGGTTCCGATCAGTCTGACGGTCAACGCCGTACTCTTGGATAACAGCCACACGAAAGGCGAGGCGACCAGCGAAAGGAAATTCATCGGTTTGGCAACTAGCATCGACACACGCTCAGCATAGCCCATACCGATACGTTTGGGAACCAGCTCGCCCATAATCAATGTCAGATAAGTGACGATCACGACAATAGTGGTTTTGGAAACCCCCAACGCATAAGGTTCCAGAAAAGGAATGCGGCGGACATGCTCGGCCAGGTCATAGGCAAAAGCCTCGCCCGAATACAAACCGGTCAGAATACCGATAAGCGTAATCCCGATCTGGATGGTAGAGAGAAACCGGTCCGGTTCGTTTGCCAGCTTCAAAGCAGTCTTGGCAGATTTGTTTCCACGTTTTGCTTCCAGCTCAAGACGAGCCTTACGAGCTGACACCAAAGCAATTTCCGACATAGAAAGAAGGCCGTTCAATAAGATAAGACCGATAATAATAAATATTTCCATTTGCTATATACACAGCGATTGATTAGAGAGGCGAAGATATGAATTATTCGAACTCTCACATC
>ERZ772937.2972-NODE-2972-length-9976-cov-2.978530_pt1 | contig 9976 bp, 9 predicted proteins | sample MGYA00512113_ERZ772937 | MGnify/ENA primary metagenome ERZ772937 (study PRJEB29015, sample SAMEA2737649) | human gut metagenome | biome: human gut; feature: human-associated habitat; material: faeces | place: China | collected 2012 ... | reverse complement strand
TATGCCATTTGGTTCAGGCATTTCTATATCGAGAAAGACTATGTGATAGTCATTAGCGTGCCTGAAATTTGTAAGCAGGTTCTTACTGCTCTTAAAAGGAGACAGCGTAAGATTCATATCTTTTTCAAACTGATAATTTAAAATAAGATTTGTTGTTTCTTCTAAAAAGACGGGGTCATCATCACAGACGGCAATTCTATAGTTCATATTAATCCTCCCTGTTAGCAGTTTATATTTAGTGTTTTAATTTACCGATTATCTGATTTATTGCAATTATAAATATACAGGCGTTTATCATAAGATAAAATTCAGGCATATCATTATAAATAAATGCCGTATATACAGTTGAAATTAAAATTATATATATAATACAAAATTTTTTTAATCTGTGCTTTGCATCTGAGACAAGTCTGTTGTTTTTGTGGTCGACGGGTGACAGATACATTATAAGTACACAACATATTATATAGCATATATTTAAGAGTGTTAAAGGTATATTACCCAATAACTGATAACAAAATAATGTGACAAAATACAATGAATAAGATAAAATGCTGCACATTATGCGGGTTGAAGCATGAGCACCTCCGGCAGACATTTTTAATGGAATGATAATGACTGCGAATAAAAGTGCGGAAATAAATCTGTTAAAGATAAGTCCTGACAAAAGAATGGTCAGCGGAAATATAATAGTATCTATTGCATATTCAAAACAATAGATATAGGAAGCCCTGTCGTCATTACTTATAGTGCCTGAATTGATAAAAAAATCTGTTATATGAGTTGCTGCTGTATTTGATATTTTCATAGTATTCCTCATTTCTGTTTATGTACACATTTTATATATCGGTGTTTGTGTCAGGTGTGCACGGACACTAAGTTTGTGTGAAAGATTTTGCTGTTTATAATAATTATCCATAATATAGTTGTTTTTGCATCTTGTATTCCCAGATATGACTGGTAAATAATTATTATACATGAAAATATATAATTGTGCCAAAAAATGGGAAAAGTGGTCAAAAAACGGGGAAAAGTGGTAAAAAATAGCAAAAAAATAATGAAATTTACCACTTTTCCTTAAATTTTGACCACTTTTCCCATTTTTTCGTTTTTGGTCGAAAAAAGGTGTATAGTATAAATTGTGCAAGATAAAAGTGCAATTTTGATTGCAAAAGTTTGTCTTACACAAAATTTTATCTGTTAAAGACTAAAAAGTCTTGAGCGGAGTACGGAAAGGAGAGAGGACGGGTTGAGAAAACTAAAGAAGTTTATCGAAAAGCATGGCAACAGGATTTGTGCTATGGCGGTGGCTTTCGGGGGAGTTTCGCTGATGAGTTGCAGATATATCTTTTACGAACCGGAAAAGCCTGAAGACTTAGACAAGCTGGTAAGCAGCCGTGCTAAGAAGTGATGTTGATGTTACAGTGTAAAAATGTGACATTAATATCGAAAGGTGTATAAAGGGAATGGGACTATTAAACAAAATACACCCTCACCCTTAACCTCTACCCGGGTGAGGGCTGTTAAGATGATGTGGGTAGAAGAAAGTTTTGGGAGGAAGATATGAAGAAAAGATTGTATGTTTTGGTGATAATAGCGTCTGTGTTAGTAAATGTTGCACAGCCTAAAGAAAGATTTGTAAAAGCAAAAGATGAAATTCAACAGGAAACAGAATATATTGTTTCAAGTATGGATAATAATACATACGCAGATGTATGTTCTTCTTATAAAAGTAGTATAATACATAATGAAGAGGATAACCTTAGTGAACACAATGCTGTAGTTATGAAACTGTCAAAGAAAGAGGCAGATGATTTAGAAAAGGAGAAAAAGGTAAATGTTGAACAAAATTGTGAAGTGAAAGGAGCGGGGGAAATTCAAAAAAGCAGTGAGGATAATGTGAATTGGAATTTATCTATGATAAATGTAGAAAGTGATTTGATTGAAAAGAAAGATGCTAATAAAATTAAGGTGGCAATAATTGATTCGGGTGTAGACTATACTAATGGTATTAAAGTGAAAAAAAGATATAATCTTGTTCCAGGTGAGGATAATATAAATATATTGTATGAGGATAGAACCGGACATGGAACAGCAGTGGCGGGTGTGATTGCAGCTAACTCCAACAATGGTGGCGGTATTGATGGTATAGATCCATATGTTGATTTGTATTCTGTTAAAGTTCTTGATAGCGAAAATAGAGCACCTGTGAGTAGAGTGGTAGAAGGTATATATTGGGCAATTGAGCAGAAAGTAAATATTATAAATCTAAGTCTCGGAACAACAGATAATAGTTTTGCTCTTGAAAAGGCTGTGAAAGATGCTTCTGATAAGGGAATATTAATTATTGCAGCGGCAGGAAATGATAGTAAAAATATTCAATATCCAGCGGCATACAAAGAGGTGATTTCTGTTGGTTCAATAACATCTAAGGGAAAAGTATCAGAGTCTAGTGCAGGAGAAGAAAAGGCAGAACTTGTTGCACCGGGAGAGGATGTAGTTGCATCAAGTTTTTTGGATGGAGTTATAAAGGTTGGTGGAACAAGCATAGCGGCACCACATATAACGGGAGTGGCAGCTAGATTATGGGCAAAAGATACGACAAAATCTAAGGAGTATATTAGAAAAATGCTGTTAAATACTGCTAAGAAGACAGAAGATGGTGCGAGGCTTGTTGATTTAAAATATGCGTTGGATAATTATAATGAATTTAAGGAAAACTATAGTGAAAATAAAGAAATTTGTGTAGATCCAAATGAAGAAAAAGTACAAAGTATGGATTGTACTAAAGAGGTAAGTGCGTTATGGGATAAGAAAAGTCATACGAGTGTTTCAGATTATAGTGGTTTTAGTGGGGATGAGTTAAAGCTTTTATATGGTGCATTGATTTATTCTGATTATGATGGAAGAAAAGAAGATAATACTTCTGATGCTGGATTGGCTAGAATGACATATAACAGACCTTTTCATGGTTATGGATATGGAATACATAATTACTTTGGTTCAGATAATAGCCTTAAAAGTGATAATAAAGTAAAATCCAATTATATATCTAATACAGCACAATTATATCGTTTGGCATTGAATTATAGCAAGGGAATTTATAATGATACTTCTAAAATAGCAGGAATTTATAATGATGATTATAATGAGATTATTTTACATTTAAATAGTGATTATAAGAATGGAATTGTAAAAACAATAAATCCATATGCTTCTAAAGATTCTAATGGAAATTATTTTGGCAGTAAGGTTTCTAATAAAACAATAAGTTGGTATAATATATTTGGATGGTGTATGACTAAGTGGAACGGAAGTGCACCTAATTTTATAGAAGCAACAAATAGAAATCGTTCCATAGTTATTTTAGGACTTGCATTGCATAATGCGATGGATATATTTTCACATTCTTCGTGTAGGGCAAATGGAACTTTGATAACACATGAATATAATTCTTCAGGGCAAAATGCTGATACAGCGTCATACTATTCAAATAGATTAGAATGTGCAAAATATGTAGCCAAAAATATACTTAACAAGTATAAAAAATCAGAGGATATTGTGGCAAGTGATTTTGATTTTTCAACTGCATATAATACATCAAGTAATAATTACACATTAATGGGGTATGCAGAATATATGAAGAGTTATAATTGGGGATATTATGAAAATCATAAAAGCAATGTCGATAAAATGAGTCATGATTTTAATTAAATATGTGCAACATCATTCAAATTTTCCTGTTATATATTATAACAGGAAGTTTTGAATATTGAATTTACATGGGAGGGATTGATATGAAAAAATCTAAATCTGAAATTTATCTGCTGGTGATGGGACTTGCAATGGCAGGAGGAATTTTTTATGGAAAGGAAACTGTCGGAGCAAAAAACTTTAGTAAAAATGTGCAGGTTGCAATAGGGAACAGTGAAAAACTTAGTGTAGGAAACAAGAGTAATAGTATTAAATGGACGGTAGTATCTGGAAAAAATAATATTAAAATAGTTGATAAAAAAGCAAATCAACTGAGTATATCCGGAAAAAAGACTGGTACTGCAATAATAAATGCAAAAGTATCCGGAAAGAACACAATATTTAAGTATAAGATTAAAGTTAAGAAAGTGGTTTGTTCATTAAAGAAAGGAACTCTTACGATTAAAGGAAAAGGCAAAGCTTTTTCTAAGGAAAGCGGTCTTTTTTGGGAGAATACTGCTATTAAAAAGGTAGTTGTAAAGAAAGGAATTACTGAGCTGCCGCCATCTGCATTCAGAAGCTGCACAAATATTGAAAGTGTGAATATAGCATCAAGTGTAAAGAAAATTGGAGACAGGGCTTTTGGGGGATGTAAGAAAATAAAGGAAGTTGTATGTCCGGGAGAATTTAATGTTTATGGAAACGGATATGCGGACAATGGCAGCAATTCAGATAATTCATGGAGTAAAGATACACCTTTTCCGGAGGAGTGCGGCACGGTCAGATTTAATTCACAGCTTAATACAAAGAAAGTAAATACTGATATTATATCTGCAAAAAATATATATGTATGGTCAAAAGACAAGAAATATAAAAATATAGATGGCAATATATATAGTAAGGACGGAAAGACATTTGTTATGTATGCCGGAAAAAATACGGTGTTAAAATTTGCTGATAGCTGCAAGAATGTGGATTTTTCATTTAAAGTTCCGAAGAGTATTGTTATCGGTAAAGGAATTGAAAAGATTACGACCAACTCGGATGTGCCTTTTGCCGTAAGTGAAGAGGGTACTGCATATAGTGGAAATCTTAAATGGAGTGACATTACATTTGAAAATGGCATTGTTCTTAAATATGATAGTGTAAAGGCATTATTGACAGAGGGATATTTTGGAAGAAAATTGTATAAAGCTTTTGATAAAGAAATGAAATATCAGAACGGAATGTATATATGGGGAGAAAAATATCTGACGGATTATGACGGTAAGGAGGCTTCGCTTGAGATACCTGCTGGGATAACGGAAATAAATGCCGGAGCATTTGCACAATGCACTCAGATGCCTGAAAAGATAACAATACCTGACAGCGTTTTTAAAATTGAAAAATATACATTCAATAATCAGAACACAGGCAGACTTAAAGAGATTGTAATGAGCGATAAGACGATTGCAGACAAAGATGCCATTGAACAGGGTATAAATGTAACTAAAAAATAATTTAACATTGTCGGTTAAGCAACACAGAGGATTGTGAATATCCGTTTTACTGCAATAAATATGGGTGTTTGAAACTTAGATATAAAAAACAAGCTATAAATACTGAAAAAATAAGTGTTTATAGCTGTTTTTTGTATTTGTAGAAAGTTATGTTTACCGTTTGGTAACCGTATGGTTGTTTTTTAGTAAGGTTGTTATGATAGTGTTTTTAATAACAAAAGAACATGGTTATCAATGTTTTTGAAAAAGAAAAGAGGAAGAGTTTATGAATAAAAAAATAATAAATTCGGCTTTAAAAATATTTGTTGGAATAGTATCGTGTCTTGTGATTGCTTTTGTTGTCATGAATGAATTTGGGATAATTGATGAGATAAAAAGTATGCAGCGTATAAATAAGGTTGATAAAAATAATGGGACATGGAAAAGTGAAAAGATAGGAAAAGATAAAGCATACATGGAAATCTGTGACGGAGAGGCAGGAAAAGAACCTGATTTGGCAGGTGTGAACATTAGGTCTGAAAAATATCAGGAGTCATCCAATATTGATATGTATGTAAGGTTGAAACAGGATATGCAGGATGTCACATATGAGAAAATAGAAATATATGAACCTGATGAAAACAATATTCATTCTGATAATTCATACTATTATTGTTTTGTTCCTAAAGACTGTGATTATATAACGGTGGGAAAGAAAAGAATAAATATACAGGAGGGAAGTATAGACACCGTTGAGCATGGGACTATCAAGTTTAGAATGGCAATGTTTTCAGGTGGAAAGTACCGTTCAGATTATGATGTGAGAGATGCAAAAAAAATAAGATTTTATACAAAATCAGGTAAAATATATCAATACTCTGTTTATGAAGGAGAAGGAAAATGGTTATAGCAGAAATATATAAAGTTTTTAAATCATGGAAATCAAGGATTGTTATTATTTTGGCAGCTTTATTAGGAATTTTACACACTATTGACTCAATATTTTATACAGGAACAGATAAAAAGAGTTTAAATCCTTATCATCCTGCGTTTGCTTCATTTTTAAATGGAATATCGGCAAACGGAAAATACAGAACTTATTTTTTGTGGATAATGCCTATATTTTTAATCTTTGCATATTGTGACAGATATGTCTCGGAAAAAAAGAAAAATATGGATATAATTTATTGTAGCAAGATAGAAAAAAAACAATATTTTATTTCAAAACTGGCAACGGCGGGAATTGTTGCAGTGATTATCAATCTAATTCCCAATATTATAAGTATTATAATGACAAGTATTTTTCTTCATGGGAAAAATGGATTTATGGATGTAGAAAAATGGTCTTTAAAAGATGTGGGAACTTTTAATTACTGGTGCATACATCATGCGTATGCAGCATATGCAGTGTTTCTTTTATCAAATGTAATAGTTATGGCACTTTTAGCTGTAATATGCCAAAGTATAATTTTTATTATTGAAGATGCAAAACTTGCAATGCTTATTGTGACAGCAATATGGATGGGGGTTTATTTTGGAAACAATTACTTTTTTATAGGATTTATTTTGCAGCCGTTCATTGATGAAAGCAGCCTTACATCATTTGTTGTGCACTGGCTGAGATATATTCCCTTGGTAATATTGTGTGTATTACCTGCTTATTTTAAGGTGGTGAAAAAAAGTGAAAGGTTATAAGAAAAAAATTAAAAAATGGTGCATGGTCTGTATTATGGTTCTGGTTACATTTAGTATATTGTGGGTCGGAATGAATTTATCAACGATTTTTGGAAGATTTGAAATAAGTGTTGACAATATTATTGATGTAATAGATGAAAAATATAATAATTGCATAAAAATGGCAGGAATGATAATTCCAGTTATATATTCGGTGTCATTTGGATATATTTTTGTCATAGATAAAAACTATGTAATGCTTAGATATGGAAGAAACAGATACGGAAAGAAAGAAACAAAAAAAGTCTGCATATTTTCTATACTTTTTGCGGCTATATATATTTGCACTGATGTGATGCTTATGAGTATTTTTGTGAGACATTCAGTTTTGACAGATACTTCCTATTATTTATATATTATTTTAAGGTTTATAATGATGGTATCTTATTTATCTATGATAGGAATGACTTTATTATTTTTGCGAAATGTTATGATGTTTTTGGACATATATTTTATCATAGGAGGAATGATATATGTATTTTTAACATTGCTTTATTATATTATTGGAACAGTCAATATACCTGTAATGTGTATGGCATTTGCAGATGAATGGTTTACCAGGCATAAATTTGATGGGCTTAGTTACATTATAAATATTGCAAAGATGTTTTTGACTTCGCTTATTTTAATGTATCTCGGACAGATTACATTTATGAAAAGGGACATTATAGGAAATGAAGAAGTTTAGGACAACAATAATCGTATCAGTAATTCTTATTTGCTTTTCAAGTTTTATGCTTGGAAAGTGCAGTGAAAGTATGTACTGTGGTATAGAGTTTGAGAGCAGTATTTATACATATATATTAAATGCTTTGATTTTTATATGTGGCTTGTATTCAGGGGGAGATATTTATGAGCGTATGCTTAGTGTAAGTGATGTATCAGAACAGAAGCTATATGAAAGGCTAAACCAGTTTAATCTTGCTAATTATATAAGTATGCCACGAATAAAGGATATGTCAGGAAATGTATTATGGACGACTATGTGTGTGTTGGCTATGATAGTGTTTGTTGTAGGAGTGTTGTGTGTATATATAAAAAAGGTGGATTTACTTAAAAAAAGTTAGGTGGTTGTGAAACCGATTATATGTTGTGTTAGTTGTTATATCCTTACAATTTAAGTATAGCTTATGATAGTTTCACAAAAATTTATAGATAACATGGATATACGGAAAGGAAGAACGATTATGAAAATAGAGATTAAAAATCTTACTAAAAAGATTAAGGGGAATACGGTACTTGAAAATGTGAACCATACTTTTGAAAGCGGAAAAGTATATGGACTTCATGGAAGAAACGGAAGTGGAAAGACAATGCTTTTAAGAAGTATCTGCGGTCTTATACTTCCAACTGAGGGAAGTGTTATTATTGACGGAAAGGTTGTCGGAAAAGATATTGAGTTTCCGGAGAGTGTCGGTATCATCATTGAGCATATGAGCATGGTCGATGATATGACAGGATTTGATAACCTGAAAGCTTTAGCCAAGATAAACAACAGTGTATCAGACGATGATATAAGGATGTGTCTTGCGGATGTGGGACTTGACCCTGAGGATAAAAGAAAAGTAAAAAAATATTCTCTCGGAATGAAACAGAAGTTAAATATAGCACAGGCGGTTATGGAGAAGCCGAAACTCTTACTGCTTGATGAACCGACAAACGGACTTGATAAGGAGAGCATCGCAAAGTTTTATGACATACTTAAAAGGCTTAAGGCTGACGGGACGCTTATTATAATAGCAAGTCATATAACCGAGGATTTAGATGCATTGTGCGATGAAATAATAGAAGTAGAAGAGGGAAAACTTGTAGGTTGATTTTAATACTATCAGACAAGTAGCAGAGAGGATTGTGGACACACACTTCACTGCAGTAAAAATTAGATGAAAAAAATTTTGGAATTTAAACAGGGGATAATAGATACATTACATGATTATCTGGAGCCGGGAAGTTTTTATGAATAATAATGCAGTAACAAAATCTTAAGCAAATCTTAAATGTTTAATAACTTTTTTCTTAAGAAAATAAAGAGTAGTATATTTATTAACAAGGGGAAATAAATATATACGGAAAATACAGGAAGTTCAAAAGGGAGGAAAAAGTTATGCGTAGAGAGATTTATGAAAATATAATAGGGACTTTACTTGGAATTGCAATGCTTGCGGTGGTTTTTGCATTTGTCATAGTATTTTTCTTTGGTGGAAAAACCGTACAGGTTATCCCCCACCTGAATGCCGGTTGCATCGATCAGCTGTTGTTCGGTATAAATGCCGGTATTGGCGGGGGTGGTGCGGTCCGCATTTTCCACCCGGAAATCCGTCACCTTGAACAACAGGTTGATAGAAAGCACAATGCCGACCACCAGCACTGCCAAAACGCACAGCACCCCGATGATGGCCTTGCGGCGGCGGATTCGCAGCTGTTCCGCGCGGGTAACGCGGCGCTGCACCTGTGGCGCGCTGGAACGGTACCCCGGCTTTTGGGGGTTCTGTTGGGGGCGGGGGCGCTTTTGCTGCTGTTTGGGCGGCTGGCGTTCGGGCTGTTTTGCGGGACGCTGGCCGCTGCCCTTTGGCCGCTGCTGGCTGCCCGCCGGGCGGCTGCTGCGCTGCGGCGGGGCGCTTTTGGTGTTGCGATGGCTGGGCTGACCCTTGCGGGGAGGTACACTTTTTTTCTGGTTTCGGCTGCGCTGATTGCGGTCCATGGGGTGTACCTCCTTTCTGTGTTTCAGCTTTTATTTGCTGCCGGTTTGTTCCGGCAGGTTACTTTCCGTTCACCAGTTCCAGCAGCTTTGCGGTGATCAGTTCCAGGCTCTTGGGGTTGCCCAGGGTCTTGGCGGCGGTGCCCATGGCCGTCAGTTTGCCGGGCTCTGCCAACAGGGCATGCACGGTTTCGATCAGCTTGATACCGGTCAGGTCTTTTTCTTCAATCACAATGGCGGCACCGGCGTTTTGCAGCTCCAGTGCATTGTAATACTGGTGGTTTTCGGCCACATTGGGGCTAGGGATCAGGATGGACGCGCGGCCCATGGCTTCCAGCTCCGCCAGTGTCAGCGCACCGGAGCGGGAAATAAC
>ERZ772937.2969-NODE-2969-length-9982-cov-2.343105_pt1 | contig 9982 bp, 6 predicted proteins | sample MGYA00512113_ERZ772937 | MGnify/ENA primary metagenome ERZ772937 (study PRJEB29015, sample SAMEA2737649) | human gut metagenome | biome: human gut; feature: human-associated habitat; material: faeces | place: China | collected 2012 ... | reverse complement strand
CGGATCTCACGGTCTGTCAGCTTTGTTTTCATGCGGACATCGGCTTCCTTCTTCTCGAGGTTTACCTCAGCCCAGTTGCCATCCTTCTCATTGAACGCATTCTCCACATGGAGCTTGCAGTGTTTGCATTTCATGCCGTCCACTCCGATGACTGCGTAGTACGGATAGTCTGAAGCATTTTTATCCTGCACTTTGATCTTCTTTTCTACATCTTTCGTTCCGCAGCAGCCATAGGTGAACTGGCGGATCGAACCTTTCACCGCGAAGATCGCGACTACGATCAATGCGACGATAATAATACCATTTATCATGACGGATCACGCCTCCTCTTAATTTTCAGAAACTACAGTTTTTCATTCCCCATGGGGTATCTTCTTTCACCTGTTAGTTTCTACTAACAAAGATTAGCACCAACTAACCATCTTGTCAATCCTCTTTGTCACTTTTTTGACATTTTATTTCAATACAAAAAATACTCTCATCCCTGACAGTGCCGTTCTTCTCATACTGGCTCTTCGCCTGCTCTCCGGAGACAGGCATCTGCAGTTGTTCCTGCTGCCCTCTTCTCTTTTTATTTTGCATAAAGTTTTACTTTAGCGGAACTTTCAAAAATGAATATGCCTTGGCACATTCTCGCGCGAGCTATTGCGCAAAACAGGCAGCCTGTCTCCAGGCTGCCCATCTCTATATAATATTCATTTACTGTGCGATCGAAAACATCTCATTCACGGTCTTCGAATCCAGGCTGTGGTTGTATACAAGATTCTCATACTCCACCAGCTGTTCCTTCCAATCGTAGTCCCCGCTCTCCGCGTCCTCCCAGCTGTGGTAGGTTCCGTCGGATTCCCAGATTCCAAGGTGATGAATGATCGGAAGCTTTTCGGAAAGCTGTAAGAGGAATTCGTTATACGGAGTCAGTGACAGGTTCGCGCGCTTTAATACATAGGAGGAAAGGTAAATTGCACCTAACCGTCCCATGTCCTCCGAAGGCTGGTCGTAGTTGGTCCAGATCACAAACGGGGTCTCGTACCAGACCATTTTCTGCTCATTCGGAACCTTCGCACTCTCCACGCCCATAGCCTCATCGAAGAACTCGTCCTCGATTCCCGGCTGATGGTCGCCGAACATGACGATCATCGTCGGCTGGTCGCACTGGGAGAAATAATTTACAAGCCACTCAAAAGCTTCATCAGATTTCTTCACGAGGGACAGATACATGTCTGCCTCCGGATACTTTCCTTCCATGTCCCCGGTGAGCCATACTTCCTGGTCAAAATTCGCGTATGGGATCGTATAGCCGCCGTGGTTCTGCATGGTCACATTAAAGAGGAACAGCTTGTCATCCGGATTTGCCTTCTGCTCGATATACTCGGTGATGACCTTAAAATCGCTCAGGTCACTGATATAATTTCGAAGTTCATCCCGGCTTTCGTAGGCGCTGATATCCATGAAATCGCTGAAGCCCATGTTGTTGTAGCAGATGCGGCGGTTCCAGTTCTCAGCCGGGTACGGGTGCATGGCAACCGGTGTGTATCCCTGATCCCTCACCGTGCTGACCATGGAGCGGACGCCCGGATTTACATAGAACTGATAAGCCACACTTCCTCTCGGCATCAGATACATAGAGTCACCGATCAGAAATTCAAACTCAGAGTTGCTGGTCATGGCACCAAATACCGGCATGCAGAGCTTTCCTTTTACGGTGTTCTCCGTCAGGCTGTGGAGAAACGGGAGATAATCGATATTTGTCGTAAAATCTCCGTCCACCGCCAGATCGGAAAGACTCTCGTTCATGATACAGATAATATTCGTCGGCTGGACCGCGTCCCCGGACGCCACCACTGCAGCAGTCTCCCCATTCCGCTCCTTCTCACTGTCCACATATTTGTCGCAGATTTCCTGGATCTTCGCCTGGGAGTAACCTCCCGGCGCTTTCTTTACCAGATATTTGATCGAGATTGCGGAGGACAGGATATAGCCATTCTCTGCGTAGGAGGTCGTCGGATCCCAAAGGTTTACCTCCAGAGACAGGCCTGAGATCATAAAGTTATAAAAGCAGGCGATAAACGCAGCAACCGCACCAGCAGAAACGCTGAATACCGCTGCTCTTTTCTTTTTTCCTTTTACCCGCACAAACACAAACTGCGCCAGCGCGTTCCATATGATCAGGAGAACACCGCAGATGATCATCATAAATGTCGGGGTGTAATCGTAGCTTCCTGCAACCGTCATCGCGGTCTTCACCGCCAGAACATCGCCCATCATGATCGGACGGCTTCTGAAGGAAACGACAAACGCCTCCGCCAGGGAGATCGCATAGAGGATCACAGAAGAGACCGGAACGGAAATCCGGGTGCTGCCGGAGATTCCGAATACCAGAAGGTACAGCGCGAACATCCATACAATGTTGAGCACCGCGTTCTTCGGAAGTACCATCACAAAGTTTCCGGTCACGAACTCGAACATGACATAGGAGAACACCGGCGATAATAAAAATAATGCGATAGCGCCTGCATGTTTCAGTCTGTGGTCTTCCCTCTCTTCATACTCCCCTGTTCTTTCTTCAAACTTTTCGTCCATATACGTTTATTTCACTTTCTAAATCTGTCTGTCAGAAACTTGTTCAGCAAAATCTCATCCGCAGGGCTTGCCACCGGCAGCTGCTTCCGGATCCATAGCAATTTAAAAGAACTGCTGTCGATAGTTTTCCAAGTGCATAGCCGCCCAAACGTGTGCCTGCTGGACTTTTATCTTCTATTACATTAATTTCTATGGGAATTCTCTCCCTCACGGATCGCCCAGCGCATCTTCGTGGATCTCGCCCTCGGATTTCTCTGACATTCCTCCGCGGACGGGCGGATCACATCGTTTGCCACGTCACTGTAAAGTCCATCTTTTTTGCCTTCTTTGAAGTAATACTTTACGAGACGATCCTCGCCAGAATGGAACGTCAGGATCGCCGCTCTTCCGCCCGGTGCCAGGATACCCGGAAGCTCTGTAAGGAAACTTTCCAAAACCTCAAATTCCTGGTTTACATCGATCCGGAGTGCCTGGAAACATCTCTGGCAGGACTTCTTCACCGCTTCCTTACGCTCTTTTTCCGGAATGAAGGAAAGTGTTGTCTCAATGACTTCTTTAAGTCCTGTCGTCGTCTCAATATACTGGCGCTTTCTATTTCTCTTCGCAATCTCCCTCGCGATCTCCTCCGCATACGGCTCGTCGGAATTTTCCACAAACATTCCGGCGATTTCTTCCATATCCATCTGCTTTAACCGCTCCGCCGCGGAGATCCCCTTTTCCGGATTCAGTCTCAGGTCTAACGGACCGTCCGCCTTGTAGGTAAATCCGCGTTCCGGGTTATCGATCTGCATGGAGGACACACCGAGATCCGCCAGAACGAAATCAAAAAGTCCGGTCTCCGGGACAAGCTTATCGATATCCGCGAAGTTCATCTGCTTCACCGTAAGGATGTCCTCGTCAAATCCGCGCTCCTTTAACCGTGCCTTCGTCTTCACGATCTCGATAGGATCCACATCAAGGCCGTACATGTGTCCCTGTCCCTCGAGTTTCTTCAACATCTCCGTTGTGTGCCCGCCGTAACCCAATGTAGCGTCAAGCCCCTGCATTCCCGGTCTGATATCCAGGAAATCCAGGATCTCGTTCACACAGATCGAGATGTGCATGCCTGCCGGAGTGCTGCCTTTTTTGATGACCTTCTCGACCGTGTCAGCATATTTCTCCGGATTCTGTTCTTTATACTTTTCCTCAAACCGTTTCGGATGTGTCCCGCTGTAACGGACACGCCGCTTGTGTACCGGTGCTCCCTGTACCTCTTTTTCTTCCATGTCAAAACCTCGTATTTATCGCTGTTTTTCTACACATACCGGTTTATCTTAACATATTCTTCATATAAATGTAAAGTATCTTTTCGTTGACAGAAATTATGGCTCTTCCGGAGTGCTGCCGTTCACGCCCAGCCAGATAGCCACCGGTTTTTCCAGTACTTCACACTCCTAATCACTCAATCGTCAAAATCCTGTCATATTTGTTCGAGATGCGCATATATTTCAAATTTGTCATCTTTTTTCTAAATATTCTGCCTTTTACTTGTTTTTGCATCATAAAACTGATATAATGATTTTATTGTAACTGCTCCGTGTTTCCGTGTCTTCGATCAGCGAAAAAACTCAAAACGCTGGTCTGACGGACAGTTATCATATAATTACAATACCTGGAGGGATGCTACATGAAAGGCAACATTATCGTTGGACAGTCCGGTGGCCCGACTGCCGCTATCAATTCCAGTCTCGCGGGCGTTTACCGCACCGCTATCGACCGCGGAGCAAAAAAAGTATACGGCATGCGTCACGGCATTCAGGGTCTCTTAAACGAAGATTATATCGATCTTTCCGAACATATCCAGACGGATCTGGACGTAGAACTTTTAAAACGCACACCTGCTGCCTATCTCGGATCATGCCGCTATAAGCTCCCGGAGATCCATGAGGACATCGCTACATACGATAAAATCTTTTCTATTCTCGACAAGCTTGAGATCGAGTGCTTTATCTATATCGGCGGAAACGATTCCATGGATACGATCAAAAAGCTGTCCGACTACGCGATCTTAAGGGGTCATCCAACCAAATTTTTAGGCGTTCCGAAGACTATCGACAACGATCTCGCCCTGACCGACCACACACCGGGATACGGCAGCGCGGCGAAATACATCGGAACATCAGTGAAAGAGATCATCCAGGACAGCCAGGCGCTGATCTACGATAAGGGCCTTGTCACCATCGTCGAGATCATGGGACGCCACGCAGGATGGCTCACCGCTGCTTCCAGGCTTGCAAGAAAATATGAGGGCGACAACCCATGCCTTATCTACCTCCCGGAGACTCCGTTCTCCTTAGAGCAGTTCTATAATGACCTGGACGCTGCATTCAAGAAATCCCCGAACCTCGTTGCCTGCGTCTCCGAGGGAATTGCCGATGAGGGCGGCACCTTTGTCTGCGAGTACTCCGACGCAGCGAAGCTCGATTCCTTCGGTCACAAGATGCTCACCGGCTGCGGTGAGGTCTTGGAAAGCTTTGTCCGCGACAAGTTCGGCGTGAAAGTCCGCTCCATCGAGTTAAATGTCAACCAGCGCTGCAGCGGCATGATGGTATCTGAGACGGATATCGAGGAAGCTGCCATGGCAGGCGCTGCCGGTGTGAAGGCAGTTCTCGCCGGGGAGACAAAGAAGATGATCGCCTTCAAGCGTGACTCCGACATGCCGTACAAGATGCACTGCACACCGGAGGATGTAAGCCTCATCTGCAATCAGGAAAAGAAATTCCCAAAGGAATGGATCAACGCGGCAGGAAACGATATCACCGATGACTTCTCAGCTTACGCTCTCCCGCTGATCCAGGGCGAGCCGAAGCGCGTGATGGAGAACGGGGTGCCGAAATACCTGTACAGAAAGTAAGTTTGGTATTATCACCCATAACCGCGAATTTTAACAAAACTCTTCAACAAAAGCAAAAGCCCGTGAAAACATGCTTCCACGGGCTTTTTCCTTTTCTTTCCTTGGTAAGAACTCTCCCACTTCCTGTCCCAGACTTATTCAAGATCGAAACAGCCCTGCACCGCTGCCAAACGAAATCCACTTTTCCATTTAATTGCTGCACAGAGCTGTTTATTTTTCATATTCCATTAATTCACTTCACTGATATCCATCAGCCCGCACCCGTCATAGAAGAACTTTAAAATCTCCTGGCAGGTCTTTCCCTGCTTTGCCATGCCCTGGGCACCGTTCTGGCTCATGCCGACACCGTGTCCGAAGCCGCCTCCGTAGATTGTGAAGGTCGTCACCTGATTTTCATCGGTTCCGTTGTTCTCGATATAGATGAAACCGCTGGGAAGCGTATCCCATCCCGTAGATGTGGAACCGTCTTTCCTGTTGTATACAAGTGATACATTTCCGAGAATGCTGCGGATCCTGCTCTGCCCGGAAAATGTCTTGGAACCTTCCGTTCCAACGACCTTCAGGGTCTTCGCGTATCCACCCGCTCCCCTGGATGTGATCGTAAGTCCCGTGATCCTGCCGACCCCGCCGATCTTTTCGTCCAGGATCGTGCTGGTGGTCTTCGTGTTCCAACGGAACATCGGGAAGTCAGAGTCGTAGGCATCTGTGTTCTCGTCCTTGATAAAGCTCTCAAAGGCCTCGTTGGATGTCAGATCCAGCTTCTTCGCCTTGTTGTTGATCGTGACTGCCCTGAGGTACGGCGTGTTGGACGCATCCGCTCCCCACACACTTCCGTCGGTTCCATGCCCGTCAGATGTGGAGTAATAGAACGCCTCGATGGGATCCCCGTTGTATTCCAGAAGCTGACCAAAGGTCTCATTCACAGCGGTATCCGTGGAATCGAAGGTCAGCGTGTTGTTGTACACCTGGAAATTCGTGCTGTCATCCACATGGGCACCGTAGGTCGAGTAGGCATTGCCCTGAATCTGCCTCCATGCGTAGGTTCTCGCACAGACCGCCTGGGCCTTCAGCGCCTCCAGCTCATAAGTCGGCGGCATCTCGCTCGGTGTCACCCGCTTTAAATATTCCTCGAGATCCACCTCGTTTAAGAGAAGCAGGCCGTCGCTCTCCTCCGTGATCTCCATATGTCCCGGATAGACGGGCATTCCCTGAGCGCGCTCCAGACTGTGTACCGTGATCATTCCGCCTTCATTTGCGGAACGGAATGTGAGACGCCCACTTGCGACCCTTGAATCTCCCGGTTTTATCGTCACCGTCTCCCCTGCTGCGATGGACTCCGTCTTTGCATCCTTCTCATCTCCGTACTCCAACACTGCCATGGAGTCGCAGGAAAGTGTGATCGTATCATGGAACAGTGACTTAAATCCGTTCGTCATGATAAGCACGCGGATCATGTCGATATCCGGTTTCTCCGTCGTCAGGGCCGCACAGATCTTTCCATCCGCCACCACAAATTCCTGCATGTGGTAGCCGACGAGAATATCCTTCTTCTGCTGTTCCCTGAGAACACCGTAGGTCCGATAGATCTTAAACTGATCCGCCAGCGGCACGCTGCCGTAGCCGTCGATCTCAATCTCTGTGTCGCGGACCGCAAGGACCGTTCCGGTGATCTTCTCTTTCTTCAGCACCAGTCGTTTTGGGGTTCCGCCCTTTAAGTACAGATCTCCGATCTGACCGGAGATCTCGCTCTCATCCTTTAAAACTCCCTTTACCGGAAATTCCCTCTGGATATTTCCGATAAAGACCGTCACTGTCTTTCCGGAGAATCCCGAGATCCAGGCATTCTCGTAGACGATCTCGTCCGAGACCATCTCCTCCACCTTTAAGATCTCATCGTCTCTCGCCAGAAACCGGATCTTCTGATCAATATATCCGTCGAGGTAAAGTCCCTCAAACTGAAAAATACCGTCCCTCGTGTAGGCTGTCCATGCAGGCGCACCATCCACATTGTCCGGTGTTCCGTAAAGGTCCGTCTCCACCTCGGCCACAGCTCTGTCCGGATCCACCGCCGCGCGGAACGCGTCATAGAACTTCCAGAAATTCTCACTGGAGACCGCCTTTTTCGCCCGGTCACCGGAATCCACATAAGAAAGGAGCGCATCTGTTTCCCCTTTTCCCTCTTCCGATGCCTTTTTTGCCCAGTCTGAAAGAACCGCGTATGTAACTGCGGACGTAGCGCTCCGCTCGTCCGCTTTGACCGATCCGCTGTCAAGATATCCCTGACCATAGAGGTAGTCCATATATTTCACATACCACTGGTCCGATAGATCTTCATCAAAATTCGACGTCTCCGGCGCATTTTCAAGAATTCCATCCCCCGACTCCAGTGTCAGTGCCACCGTCCGGGATGCCGCTGCCAGGGAGACTCCATCCTCTTCCCTGTCCAGAAGTACGATCACGATCAGCAGAACCACGATGAACGTCGTGACTCCCGCCATCCAGTTTATCAGTTTCCTTCTCTCGTTCATAATTCCTTTCCCGACCAGAACCAGCTACTGTTCGTCACCGTGTTTTTTATACTCGCCGTTCTGTTCGTCGATCCGCTTCAGATTTACATAGTCCTCTTCTTTTATGCTCAGACTCTTCTTTGAAAGGAGATATTCCTGAATCTGATTATAAATATGAATGATGACTGCCATCAACGGAACCGCAATGATCATTCCCACAAATCCGCACAATCCGCCGAACAGCAGGATCGAAAACAGTACACCAAAGCTGGAAACACCTGTGGAATTTCCCAGGATCTTCGGTCCTAAAATATTTCCGTCAAACTGCTGAAGCACAAGGATCAGCCCGATAAAGTACAGACACTGTTTCGGACTGATGAGGAATACGAGGATCGCGCACGGAGCTGCTCCAATAAATGGTCCGAAGAACGGTATCACATTCGTCACTCCGATGATCACGCTGATCAGCAGCTCATACGGCAGCTTAAACAGATGCATCAGGATAAAGCAGAGAATTCCGATGATCAGGGAATCGATCAGTTTTCCGATAATAAAGCCGGAAAACGCTTTTTTAATAAACTGGAATTCAGCCACAACGATATTGGCCGCTTTCAGTGGAAGAACGGAATAAATAAATTTTTTTCCCTGCGCTGATAGGGATTCCTTGATATTTAACAGATAGATCATAACGATCAATCCGATCAGCATGTTTTTTGTCAGCGTGATCACATTCATGACTCCGCTGGATACGCCGCCGACAATCTTCTCAATATTCTGGAAGTTCTGGAAATTGGAGAGATTCGACATTAAGTCCGTCTCCATCCAGCTCTGAAAATACTGGGCTGACTGCTCGTAAATATTTAAGATTGCCTGCTCCACCGGCGGGTTGTTCACGAAGAATTCCGTCAGCCAGTCATACACGTTCTGGAAATAAACCGGCATCATGTTGATGATCCCCACGATACTGGAATAGAGCTGCGGGATGATCATGCTGGAAAGGCTTACGACCACCACGATCAGAAACGCAAGGCTTATCACTGTTCCAACGGCTTTTCCAAGGAAATTGCCGAAGGATTCACTCTTGAACCGTTTCTTTGGCGCGATCTTCTTTTCCTCGTCCTCTTTTTTCTTGTCGTCATCGTGCACATACACGACTGTATTGTAGCACCAGTTATAGACCGGAGACATTAAAAAAGCAAGTACAGCGCCGTAGATCACCGGTGCCAGGACAAACCGTACTTTTCCCAGAAAGGCAAACACTGCATTCCTCTCCAGAAACAGAAAGACGACAAACACCGCTGCGATCAGTACCAGGATTGCCGTCACCCCCATGTAAATGTATCGTTCGAACCGTTCATTTTTCATAAAAAAGTTTCTCCTTTGCAGTTGTTTCTTCCATTCATATCATATGTATCGAAACCTGTTTGCACCCATAATATCATACTTCCCATGTTTAGAAAAGAGCATTTGCGAAATCTAAACCCCCGTCATGCGCGGAAATCATGCGTCGTTCATCCATGTAAAATAACGCCATGTTATATCCCACTATATGAAAAGAAGCAGCGATCTCTCGCTGCTTTTTTATCTTTCGCAATCCCAAAATGCCGTTTCCTGAATAATTGACGCCTAGCAATGCTAGGTGGGCATCCGCACTTAAACATCTGCCTTCCACTCTTTGGAGGCCTGACATCCGTTCAAGAATATAGGAATCCCGTATGTCAAAATGTAGGTTCAAAGTGAGTAAGAGTGTCGAACACCTCAGGAATTACAACCCCTGCCAAGCAGGCTTCTTTTGTTAAAGCTATTATACCGCACCATACATTCTTTTTCAATCTTATTTTTATGTTAATTTCGTAACTGTCTTTCGCTTGCTGTTGTACATGAGCAGGTCTGTTCTGAACAGAAGATCTCTACTCCTCATCCAGTTCTCTTAGCTGGTACACCTGGTATTCCCGGTCATACACATAGCCAAGCTTTTCCGCCAGTCCCACTGACTGGAGAT
>ERZ772937.2959-NODE-2959-length-10011-cov-5.036963_pt1 | contig 10011 bp, 7 predicted proteins | sample MGYA00512113_ERZ772937 | MGnify/ENA primary metagenome ERZ772937 (study PRJEB29015, sample SAMEA2737649) | human gut metagenome | biome: human gut; feature: human-associated habitat; material: faeces | place: China | collected 2012 ... | reverse complement strand
CTTGATGCAGTTAAATAAAAATTGATACGTCAGAGTAAAGATTAATCCGTTAAGGCAAAGATTAATGTGGCAGAGTGAAAACCAATCTGTTAAAATCCCATCTTTGACACTTTTTAGGTTAAAAACCGCCGCAAATGCAGACAGTTACTGCGTTTGCGGCTTTTATACATTTTTCGTGAAAAGCGTAATGTTTTGCGTAATTCTTATAATCCTTTGGAACGCCTGATTATTTCAGTACTTCTTTTTCAATCACGTTTAACATCCTGTATTACATGATAAGTTGGATCAGTAGCTTTACTTTTCATAATTCTCATAAACCAAAACCTCCTGCAAAAAACTATATCTATTATATCATATATATACGGATGAGGGAAAATCAAAAATTTTAAAAAAAATAAGACCATTACTGGCCTGAGAGGGTTTTGGGGTATCAAACTTCTGAGTATTTAGTAAGCGGCATTTCTTATTAATTAATATAGTGTGTATAATGCTTCTTATGATAATGGGATGCCACAATGTAATTATGTATAATCATTCGACATTTGTACTTGGTAATCTGTATGATTATCTTTTATAAAAATATTTTTATAAAAAGTAAGTCTGGTGTAAGTTAACATGTATATTATCATGTGATATTATAAATGAGCAGATAGAAAATGTAGATATGAATATAATACGGAGAATGAGCATATGTATCATATTATTCTTGTTGAAGATGACGAGCAGATAAGAAAAAGCCTTACGGAGCTGCTCACATATAAGGGATATACAGTAACAGCGGTGGAAGGTGTGCAGAAGTTTTATGAGAGTATTAAGAAAACAACATACGATGCATATCTTTTAGATGTTATTCTTCCTGATGGAAGTGGTTATGATATATGTGAGAATATAAGAGATAAGACAGAAGCACCTATAATATTTATAACCTCAAGTGATGATGAAGAGTCAGTAGTAAAAGGACTTGATATAGGCGGAGATGATTATATAACAAAGCCTTTTCACAATGCAGAGCTTCTGTCGCGTATAAGCTCTAACCTAAGACGAAGTGCAAGATTCAAGGAGAATTCATATAGTGTTGGTGACATTAAAGTACTTTTTGATAAGTATAAGATATTAAAAAATGGTGTAGAATTAGGCATAACCCCGACAGAGTTTAATATAATAAAAATACTTATACAGAATAAAGGTTGTGTTGTTAAACGTGAGGTCATATATGACAGAATATGGGACATGCATGGCAATTATGTTGAGTATAATACACTCACAGTTGCTGTAAGCAGAATTAAAGCAAAGCTTGGAACATATGGAGAAAAGCATCAGTCTTATATAGAAACAATAAGAAATGTAGGATACAGGTGGATAGATAAAATATAGAGGTAAAGAGTGTTTATGGGTAATCAGGACGATATCGAACAGAAATTTATGGATTTTAGAAAAAAACAGACATTATTTATTGCAGCTTCATTTATAGTAAATGCAGCTGTAGTAATGCTTTTATGCCTGTATTATAATTTTAAGCAAAGAGCTCTTACAGGGGCTCTTTATTTGTATGATAAAACAGCAGCAGAGAATTATCTTGATGTGCTTTCTAAGATGAAAATCACGCAGGCTGTAGGCAGATATGTTAATGAGGGAAATGCAGCTATTGAAAAAATCGGATATGGAAGTAAAGGGTATAGCTATATATTTCTTTTATCAGGGGAAATATGGATATATATAATTGCATTACTTATATTATCAGTTATATTCATATGTGGCATGGTAAGCATCAGAAGCATGACTGCTCACAGTGTTATAGCTGATGCTTTAGCAGTTAAAGAACGGAATATAATATTAGAAAACAGGCTTAAACAGGAAAACGAATATAACAAAAAACAGCAGAGAAAAATGCAGGATTTTATAGAAAATATAGCACATCAGATAAAAACTCCGCTTGCAGCGATAATCTTAAATCTTGAATTTATGCAGGAATTGCACATGGATGAGCGTATGGGAAGACTTGTTGATGAAAGTGCGGGAAGTGCCTTCAGAATACGGGACTTTATAAGAACACTTCTTAACATAAGCAGATTTGAAAATAAGAAAGTAATAATAGCGGCTGATGAAGTAATCATAGGTTCAATTATAACAGATAGCATAAATAATTGTATGAATTGTATTATACATGAAAATCAGAATGATATTTTTATAGTACAATATGATGATAAATGCGAAAGTGCGGTTATATATGCAGATGAAATGTGGCTGGTTGAGGCAATAGCTAATGTTATAGGAAACAGTGCAGACTATATTAAAAATATTCCTGATGGTAAAGTGTATATAACTGCAGGCTGTGATGAAAGAAAGGTTGTTATAAGAATAGAAGATAATGGGAAAGGATTAACTGTTAAAGATCAGGATGATATATTTGACAGGTTCTCTACAACAAGAAACAGTGCTTCAGATATGCATGTAGGATTAGGACTTAATCTGTCAAGACTTATAATAGAGGCACATTATGGCATAATAAAGGCAGGTAACAGTGAAGAATATGGAGGAGCAGAATTCACGATAATACTTCCAAGATATAGACTTAAGGATAAGAGATAATAAGATGTAAGAAACAAAATGTCAAAAACTTGTGAATGTAAGTCTGAGGTAAGTTAACAACAATATAATCCGCATATCAGATATGAAAGTAACTAAAGTCAGGAATAAAGTATTAAAGATATCTGGAATAATATACAGACTTTATTAAAGGAGGATATGCTATGGATATATTAAGAGCAGAAGGAATAAGTAAAACTTACCGGACAGGAAGCGTTGAAGTGAAGGCACTTAAACAGTGTAGTGTTAACATTCAGAAAGGCGATTTTACAGCTGTGATAGGAAAAAGCGGTTCTGGAAAGTCCACTCTTTTAAGAATATTGGGGACTATAGATAAGCCTGATTCAGGAAAAGTGTACATAGATGATACAGATATAAGCACGCTTAATAATAAATCACTTGCCAGGTTCAGACGCACAAAGATAGGCTTTATATATCAGGATTATAGTCTTGTGCCAGAATATACAGCTTATGAAAATATCATACTTCCCATTATACTTGATGGTAAGAAACCAGATAGAGATGAGGTCAGCCGTATTATGGATATATTATCCATCGGACACTGTTTAAGAAAGCTTCCATCGCAGATGTCCGGAGGTGAGCAGCAGAGAGCTGCCATAGCAAGGGCAATGATAGCACATCCGGCAGTTATACTCGCAGATGAACCTACAGGCAACCTTGATGTGGCTAGTGCACAGACCGTTGTACAGATGTTGGCAGAAGCTTCCAATGAATACAATCAGACCATAATAATGGTTACGCATGATAAACAGATGGCAGAATATGCAGATAAGCTGCTTACGATAGTTGATGGACATGTGAGCATGGGAGTAGATGATACGATAGCTGAAGGTAATGACAGGGGGTGAGCTTTTTATGAATGGCAGACTCATATTACTTTGTTTAAAAAGTATGCTTAGAAGATGGAAGAGAGTATTAAGAACAATAGTAACAGTTTTTATCGCATTTCTTTTTGTGGCAGGTATGCTTCTTTTTCAGGAAAATATGTATCAATATCAGACAGCAGTGGCAAAGAAACATTTTGGTGACTGGTTTATAATGAATCCATATTACAATGCAAAGAAAGATAATGTATTAGGTGAACACATTTATCTTGAAAAACCTAAGCTCGCTTATGTGGTAAATAGTATATATGATTATGATAAGGAAACAGATGAAAAGATAGGTTTCTTTACACAGGATTTTATACATGCAGGAAATATTAAGCTTGATAAGGGAGAATGGCCAAAGGAAGACACTGATGTTGCAATTGACTGGAATACACTGTTAAAGCTAAACCAGGGATATGAAATAGGGGATATAATCACCATCCATACATACACAGGACCTTCAACAGATGAGGAAAATGAAGTTACCAAAACCTACAGACTGTCGGGGATAATAGATAGTTACACAAACATATGGCAGGGAGGCGGGAATCTTCCAGGTATAATACTGACAGAAAATGAATGTGGAAACATTAAGCATAGCAATGATATTAAACAAAAAAACATTGCAATATATGGGATGAAAAATATAATACAAGAATCTGATTATGAAGCAATGTTTAACAAAATGCAGAAGGACACTGACAAAGAGATGGTGTTTAACAGTAGTGTCTATGCATATAAACCATGGGGTAATGAGCTTGTATACAATTATATATTTATTCTTGTAATGCTTGTTGGTATCGCTGCTATAACTTATCAGATGATGGCATATAATATGACCAGGAAATATACGATGGATATACATATCAGGGAAGGAGCAGCAAGAGGCCAGATAACAGGAATGTATATGTGTGAGAATTTTATTATACTGCTTTTGTCATCACTTCTTGGACTTTTTACAGCATGCCAGCTTGCAAGGCTTATATGCAGCGCTATAGGAAAAAATATGGGTGTAAGCTTCTTTTATATAGGAAGCAGTACATATATTAAAATGCTTATTACACTTATATTGTCTGTTGTAATAAGCATCATATTTAATATATATATGAATATATCACATGTGATTAATAAATCTGTTAATATTAAGATAGGCAAAAATCATAATGATAATGCAGAAAGGTATGTGTCATCCAATAATAAAAAAATTAACGGAAAAGAGATTAATAACAGGAATTTCATATATCAGACACACATAAGGTTAATGCATACAAATGGTTTTATGCTTAATATGTTTATAAGACTTTTTACACTTGTGATGACAGCTGTGATGGTGCTATGTGCCATTAATATGTACACTGCATATAAGGCATATGAAAAAAATGCAGATGCAGATGATATGGTTGCCTATAAGAAGGAAAACAATACATCAGCATATGTATATTATTATAATGAAGATATTAATGAATATAAGGAAGAGGTGCAAAAGAGAAAAGAAAGTGCATCTAAGTATGCAGCAACAGATTATAAAGAACCAACAGAGCTTGAAATATATAATAAATTCAGGATAAATATAAGTTCTTATCAGGATTATCTGGATAATGCTGATACTGAGTATATTTTTGGAATAGACAGAAAGCTTACATTAAATAACAATCTTAAATGTGCAGATACATACATTTATAAAGGAATAGATGAGAATACTTTAAAAGATATTAAAGATATAGATGGAGTTGAAGAAGTACGCCTTGGATATTTCGAAACTGGAAGAAGCTGGTACTGGGATGGAATGGACTATAATAAGATAGGTGCAGATGATTATATATCAGATAGTGATGGAAAGCTTGATGTAAAGAATTATAAATACCTGTATGCATCAGAGTATGTAGAACCAGATAGCAGTATATATGATATTATATGTAAATATGCAGGCGATAATGCACCAGACTATGAAAAATGGGCGGCTGGCGAGCTTTCGGTAGTTTTTAAGGATACCAATATAAGAGGACAGTATGATGATACATTACAGCCTGGTATGACACTGAACTTATATGGATATGCTGATAATATGAGAAACGACCAGTTTGTATATCATCAGTGGGATGGAAGTGAAAGTGAATATTCGGATGCACTCATAAGATATTATATGGATAATGTATGGGAAAAATATGTTAACGTAAAAGATGATCCTGACACAGCAGATGTAATAGCTAATCATAAAACATGGAGCTGGAACCGTGCATACAAATATGTTAGTAATAAGCTTTCACTTGATAGACTTGAAGAGCTTAATCTTATATCAAGAACATGTCTTTCTGGCTCAAATGTTGAATCACAGACTAAGACTACACAGGAAACACGTGAAAGATATGAACAGGGAGTCATATCAGAGGAGGCTTATCGGGGATTTCTTGGAAGATATGCCAACACAGAGCTTGAAAGAAGATATCGTTATAAAACAAGATATACACCAGCAGCTGATACAAATGTGGCAGCAGTCATATACATTACTGATGAAAACAGGGATGAGATTAATGCTGCATTTAAAGAATATATACCTGAATTTGGACAGTTTACCATGATTTCTACAACGGCTCTTTTACAGGAGGCATTGGATAATCAGAATGAAAATATTAAACAATATTTTCTTCTTGATGAGCTTCCTGATGAACTTACATTAAAGCTTAAATATAATCAGGTAAATATACGCTATGGCATAGATTCAGCTTTAGTGTCAACTGGTAACATAGTATCCTCATATCTTGGACAGAGTGGTTTTTCCTATAAAAGCTATTCAGAAGAAAAGGATCTGTTAAAACAGAAAACTATTGAAACAATGATGCTATATGGAATATCCCTGTTAGCAGCTGTGTTTGTTGTTATTGCAGTATCTGTTCTTATAGTAAAAAACAGATGTGAGAAATATGAAAGCAGATTAAGAATCATAAAAAGGACAGGGGCTAAAGATACAGTACTTGTAAGAATATGTATGCTTGAGTGTGTAAGAGAAGCAATATGGTGTCCATTTGTCGCTATTATTGTAATACTGCTTGACTGGATAACGATAACGCTGCATATAAGAGATGTAAAGTGAAAATATAAAAACTATACAAGATATTTTCACTGACAATAATGCTGATGAATTAATAAATTAGAGAATTAAATATAGAATTAATAGGACAGGCTATTTATACATACATAAATAAGTGTTATTATGTATATATATTGAGCTGTGTCTGTGAACATAAATACTGCTGGTTTTTAATGACCAGCAGTTTTTATGCAATATATGGGGAATAGTATATAGCATAATTCTTACTATAGCGGAGGGATATTATATGACAGGAACGATTAATTCAGAGGCCAGACTGTCTACTTTTGAGGCAATATGTATGATAGTTGGCAACAGCATAGGAACAGGTATTATAGCAGTGCCATATCTTGCAACAAAAAACAGTATGCTTGATGTTATATGGATGGTTGCTATTGCTTATATAGTCAATGTAATATTGCATTTAATAATAGCTGAGCTTTCATACAATAATGGAGGTGTACAGCTTGTAAAAAGCTTTGAGGGAGAACTTTTTACTGGCAGGATGAAAAAGGTGTTCAGCTGGATAATGTTTATAGTATATGGATTGGCTATTATGATAGGCGTGAGTGGCAATATAAATGGTGGGGCGCAGATATTTGTGAACTGGTTTAATATTCCGTTGTGGACAGCACAGCTTATTTATTATGTGATAGCCGGAATAGTAGTATTTATAGGGATGAAAGCAGTAGGAATAGCACAGAAGTATGCAGTTGCAGTACTCATAGTTATAGTTGCAGTTATGACGATTGGTACATTTATGCATCCTGTTAATGCTTTGTATACAGCACCATTTCATTTGAACAATCTGCTTGCACTTTATAGTATTGTGGTTTTTGCAACCTCTGCTAATCAGGCAGTTATACAGGTTGTTAAGGGACTTGATGGAGATGCGGGAAAGATTAGAAAGACAATATTTGCAGGTTTTGGATTGTCCTCTCTTTTCGTGCTTATTGTAACACTTACAGTGCTTCTTGGAACTAAGGGAACACTGGATAAGGAGCTTGCCTATATGCAGCTTGGTAAAAGCATAGGAAGCTGGGCTATGATTCTTGCAGGTGTATTTTCTTTGTTTGCTCTGCTTACTACCTTCTGGTCTAATACACTTGCATTAAGAGATGTAGTTCATGAGCAGATAGGAACAGGAAACAGGATAAGCTGGCTTATAGCTACCATTCCATGTATACTTTTTGCTATATTTGGTGTAAGCAGTTTTATAGTTCTTACAAGGATAATGAGCGGTGTAGTTGTGCTTGTGAGCATAATGCTTGTACTTACCTATGGAAAGTCTAGAAAGAAGGCTGGAAACAGTCCTATATGTGGTGTGTTTGGTACAGTTTATTTTCAGGTGCTTATGGTTATATCTACAATAATATCTGCAATCGGGGCACTTATACCACTCAGTTGATAAAAGCAAGATTTGTGCCTCGCACAAACTTGAGATGCGCAAAGAAGCAGCGCAAGAATGGAGATTACTATGTACGAATCAGACGAATTTAAACAACTGGATAATGAAACATTTGCACTTAAGATAAATACAAACAGAGCTTATAAGATACTTCAGCTTACAGACATGCATCTTGGATTTGGTATATTTTCAAAGAAAAAAGACAGGCTTGCACTTAAGGCTGTAAGTCAGATTATAAAAAGGACTAAGCCTGATCTTATTGTGATCACAGGTGATTCGGTATTTCCATTCTTTCCGAAAGCCGGAACTATGAACAATAAACGCCAGGCAGAAATATTTATAAGATTTATGGACAGCTTTGGTATACCATATGCACTTGTTTATGGTAATCATGACTGTGAAATGTTTGCAAGATACAACAAGGATAAACTGTCAGATGTATACAGCTCAGGTAAATACAGTATATTTACAAAGGGTAGAAAAGACATATATGGAATGGGTAACTATTTCATTAATCTTACAGACAGCGATGGAAAAGTTATACTTCCGCTTGTTTTCCTTGACTCTAATATGTATGGAGAGGGTGGCTGGTTCTACAGTGGTTTTGACTGTATACATGAAGACCAGGTAGACTGGTGTATGGATAAGCTAAGTAAGTTAAAAAAAGAGAATAGTGACATCAGAGCGATGGCATTTTTCCATATTCCTGTAAACGAGTTCAAAGAGGCCTATGAAAAAATGAAAATGGGAGATAAAGCAGTTGTATATAAGCATGGCAATATAGGTGAAGCTGATGACCATTTCGGGATTCCAAAATTTGAGGGCACTTTTTTTAACAGAGCAGTGGATAATGGTATTATAAAATGGATGTTTTGTGGACATGATCATCTTAATACGCTGTCTCTTGTGTATAAAGGTATCCAGCTGACATATGGAATGTCTATAGATTATCTTGGCTATAAAGGGATAATGAATAGGCATACGCAAAGAGGTGGAACACTGATAACAAGGCATACAGATGGAAGTGTTTCTATAAAAATGGTTCCGCTTAAAGAAACATTGTGACATAAATAAGTGTTAAATCGTTGTGAATCATTGTGGTGTGAAACATTGCAGCATAAATAAGATTGATAAATAAGAGTCATTCTGATAAAATGTTAATATTCGGGCTTCTGTAATATTTTCAGGATTGGCTCTGAATAGTAATGACATTAAAGCGTTTCAAGGATTGGAGAACAAGTTAGGATGAGAATAGGTTTTGATAATGATAAGTATCTTAAGATTCAGTCAGAGCATATAAAAGAGAGAATAGGAAAGTTTGGAGATAAGTTATATCTTGAGTTTGGAGGAAAGCTTTTTGATGATTTTCATGCTTCAAGAGTACTTCCAGGATTTCATCCAGACAGCAAGCTGCAGATGCTTATGCAGTTATCGGATGTGGCTGAGATAGTTATAGTTATAAGTGCAGCAGACATCGAAAAGAATAAGGTAAGAGGTGATCTTGGAATCACATATGATGTTGATGTTTTACGCCTTATAGGAGAGTTTGAAAAGAAAGGTTTGTTTGTTGGAAGTGTAGTCATAACTAAGTTTACAGGACAGAGTGCAGCTATACAGTTTAAAGAAAAGCTTGAAAAGAAAGGAATCAGGGTATACCAGCATTATGTAATAGAAGGTTATCCATCTAATATTCCTAACATAGTAAGTGATAATGGTTTCGGAAAAAACGATTATATAGAAACAACAAGACCACTTGTTGTTATAACAGCACCAGGTCCAGGAAGTGGAAAGATGGCAACATGTCTTTCACAGCTTTACCATGAGAATAAAAGAGGTGTTAAAGCAGGATATGCCAAGTTTGAGACATTTCCTATATGGAATATACCACTTAAGCATCCGGTTAACCTCGCGTATGAAGCTGCGACAGCAGATCTTAATGATGTGAATATGATAGATCCTTTCCATCTGGAAGCATATGGAAAGACTGCGGTTAATTATAACCGTGATATAGAGATATATCCTGTTCTTAATGCTATATT
>ERZ772937.2950-NODE-2950-length-10035-cov-3.637575_pt1 | contig 10035 bp, 8 predicted proteins | sample MGYA00512113_ERZ772937 | MGnify/ENA primary metagenome ERZ772937 (study PRJEB29015, sample SAMEA2737649) | human gut metagenome | biome: human gut; feature: human-associated habitat; material: faeces | place: China | collected 2012 ... | reverse complement strand
CAGGGTCAGTAGTAAATTGTTATTGAGTCCGTGTGATTTGGCCCAGCGTTCATAGACGGCGTTTGTGCCGAACCAAAGGTCGTAGTAGCCGTGGCGTATCCGTTGCAGCTCTTTATGCATAAGCGCCCTCCTTTTTTAATAAAGTCCGAAATCGGACTAATTGAATTATAACAACATTTTCTAAAAAAGGCAAGTAAAATTTTGTGAATGACACCAGGGCGGATGGCTGGCATTGACCGGGAGCGGTGATACGGGTATAATGCAATTATCAAGCATGTTGATAAAAATGCAGGCGCACTAATAAGCCGCATTATAATAAACGTTTAATGCAAGGAGGCAGGGCAGTGGCAATCATACCTGTGTTTATACCGCATGCGGGCTGTCCGCACCAGTGCGTGTTCTGTAATCAAAAAACTATCAGCGGTCAGCAGACTGCGTCGTCGAGAGACGTAGAGCAGCAGCTCGAACGCTATCTGCAATGGATCAAACCGGGCCCTTCCAACGAAGCGGCTTTTTACGGCGGCTCGTTTACAGGTTTGCCGGCCGACTTGCAGACAGAACTTTTCCGACCTGTAGATAAACTTTTGGCGGAAGGTGTTATTGGCAGTGTTCGCTTATCTACCCGACCAGATTATATTGATGCCGCCCGGTTAGAGCTGCTGCAGGCACACGGCGTAAAAACGGTAGAACTGGGTGTGCAGTCGCTGGACGATAATGTTCTGGCAGCGGCAGAGCGGGGGCATCAGGCCACCGATGTTTATAAGGCTGTTTCTTTGCTGAAACAGTATGGCTTTGAGATCGGTCTGCAGTTAATGGTAGGTATGCCTGGTCAAAGCTTTGACAGCGTCAAAGCTACGGTTGAGCAGGTGCTCAGGCTCGGTCCTTCTTTTGCCCGTATTTATCCCTTGCTGGTAATAAAAGGCACGCCGCTTGAGCATATTTACGAACGTGGTGAATTTGAGCCTCTGACACTGGAAGCAGCAGTTGAGCAAAGTGCTTATGTATACAGCAAATTAACCCTGGCGGGGATCAAAGTCATTCGTGTTGGCTTGCAGGCCGATGAAGAGTTGTGCAGTGAAGGTAATATTGTTGCTGGACCGTTCCACCCATCTTTTGGTGAACTTGTGCAAAGCTTTTTGCTCTATGCCGAACTGACTCCGCAGCTGCAGAGGCTGTTTTGCCAAGGCGCGGGAAACATAGTAATAACCTGCCCGAGCAAGCTGGAATCAAAGCTGCGCGGGCTGAAAAACAATAATCTGCGGCGCTGGCAGCAGCTTGCAGGACCGGTTCCTGTAAATATCAAGGCCGGGCCTGATGCAGAACGTATTATGATAAGCTGGAGGTTGGACGATGAGTGAATGTCAGAGCTTTGACCCGGTCGCTGACACAGACAGCAGGCTGCTCATTCTCGGTTCCATGCCCGGTGTTCGTTCCTTGCAGATGCAGCAGTATTACGGCCATCCGCAGAATCGTTTTTGGCCGTTGGTGACGATGCTTTTAGGCTATGCTGAGGTTCCTTTGGATTATGCGGATAAAAAGCAGATGCTTTTAGATAACCGTATAGCTCTTTGGGACGTACTGGGTTACTGCGAACGTGAAGGCAGTCTTGATTCGGATATTACCTGCGAGCAGCCTAACGATCTGGCCGGATTTTTGCAGAATCATCCGCAGATACATACTATCTGCTGTAATGGAGGCAAAGCTGCCGCCGCCTTTAAAAAATATACCAGACAGCTCGATCTGCAGAGGATTACTGTGCATTTCCTGCCTTCTACCAGCCCGGCCAATGCCCGCTGGAGCCTGACTAAGCTTTTGGAAGCGTGGCAGGTTATCAATACCGACCGTTAAAAAATAAAAAAGCCTTGAATACTTTTTGTATTCAAGGCTTTTACTTTAGTTATCAGTTAGTTTTTCCTGGATATGCCTTCAGTGCTTCACCAAGGATATAAATTGCCTTTTTCAAATCATCACAATTGAGAACATAGGCCAGCCTAGCCTCATTAACCCCCAACTCAGGGTCGCTGTAGAAACCGTTGCCGGGAGCGAACATAACAGTTTCGTTATCAATAGCAAAATTTTCCAAAGTCCAGATAGCAAACTTTTCAGCATCGTCTACGGGCAGCTGCACCATAATATAAAAGGCTCCCTTCGGATCGGAAGCAACTACGCCAGGCAGCTCTTTAAGGGCGGCAACGATCGTATCGCGGCGTTTTTTGTACTCTTGATTCACTTCCTCCAGATAGCTGACGGGAGTAGTATATAAAGCGGCTGCGCCGACCTGTTCCAGAATCGGGCTGCACAGACGGCCCTGGCAGCATTTGATAATCTGCTTGGCAAGCTCTTTGTTTTTGCTAATTATGCAGCCGATACGGGCGCCGCAGGCACTGTAGCGTTTAGAAACCGAATCAATGATGATCAGGTTGTCGGCAAGCTCGGGCATTGTGCCAAAGCTGCGGTAAGCGCCGTCATAAACAAATTCACGGTATACCTCGTCAGCGATCAAAGCCAGGTCATATTTGCGGACGATTGCTGAAATCATATCCATTTCTTCCTGTGTATAAACAACACCGGTCGGATTACCGGGATTAGTCAGTAAAACAGCTTTTGTTCTGGGCGTGATCTGCGCTTCGATAGCAGCAGCGTCAGGCAGATGGTAACCGTCAGTCACATTTGTCTGTACAGCGTTGATTTTAGCGCCGAACTCTCTGGCAAAAGTAGTATAGTTAGCATAAAACGGCTCGAATACCATGATCTCGTCTCCTGGATCACATAAGGCCATGACAGCAAAAATCAAAGCTTCGCTGCCGCCGTTGGTAATAAAAATATCATCGGCAGCAAAATCCATACCTTTTTCGGCATAGTATTTGCGTATCGCTTCGATCAGAAAACCTTCGCCTTTGGAATTGCCATAAGCAATTACCTGCTCGTCATAAGTGCGGATGCTTTCCATAAACTGGTCAGGAGTTTTGATATCGGGCTGTCCGATATTCAGATGGTAGATTTTTTTACCCTTCGCTTTAGCTGCATCTGCATACGGCGACAGCTTTCTGATAGGTGAAGAAGTCAAACTTTGGATACGTGCTGAAAGTTTCATGTAAAATCCCCTCACTGCTGATAAATTTTGTCCGGGCGCCAGGACCCGGGGTTATTATGGCACTTGGCAGCATTTCTGCTGTCTTGCCAAGTGTTCATATTATATCATAATTAAATCGTTATTTTTAGCATCAGGATAAAAAAATGTAAAAATATTTTACAAAACGGCCTGAAATACAGCAAAAGTGTTTCAAAAAATACTTTTTACTTCTCAAGCATAACGGCAGCATTTGATTAAAAAAGTGCGTTGAGTCATATAATTGTATGAAACCTTCATCTATGGTAAAATATACTGATAGAATATTGCAGATTGGGTGATTTTGTGCATTTAAAGTCATTTTCGACTTATGGATTCAAATCCTTTGCAGATAAAATTGAATTAAGCTTCGGTTCGGGCATTACGGCAATCGTTGGACCAAACGGCAGCGGCAAGAGCAACATTTCTGATGCGATCCGCTGGGTACTGGGCGAGCAAAGCGCCAAATATCTGCGCGGCAGCAAAATGGAAGATGTTATTTTTTCCGGCAGCGGCAAGCGCAGGCCTTTGGGTGTTGCCGAAGTGACGCTGGTTTTTGACAACAGCGACCATCGCCTCAGCCTTGATTTTGATGAAGTAAGCATTACCCGCCGCGTTTTTCGCAGCGGTGACAGCGAATACTCCATCAATAAAAAGAACTGCCGTTTAAAAGACATTCTTGACCTTTTGGCAGATACTGGTCTGGGACGTGGTTCTATGTCCATTATCGGTCAGAATAAGATCGATGAAATACTGAACAGCCGTCCTGAAGAACGCCGCGCTTTATTTGAAGAAGCCGCTGGTATTGCCAAGTTCAGGATGCGTAAAAAAGAAGCTATGCGGCGTCTGGACGATACCGCTGCCAACCTGACCCGCATCAACGACATCAAAGCCGAAGTCGAAGGTCAGGTCGAGCCTCTGCGCCTTGCTGCAGAACAAACACGCAAATTCAATCTGCTGGATAAAGAACTGCGTGCCTGCAAACTGACCCAATTTGTGCACAAGATAGAAAATATTGAAAATATTCGGCAGAAGCTGAACACACAGGATGCCGAACTTGAAAATAAAGTACTGGAACGCGCTACTGCCGTCAGCACACAGGAAGCTGAATGCAGTGCCTTACAAATGGAGCTGGATAAGCTCAGTGAAGCCTATAACCGTATTCAGGACGATATCAAAGAAAAAGAAACAGCTCTGGAAAAACTGCGTGGTCAGGAAGCTGTGTTGGCAGAGCGTGTTCGGCAAAGCGAAAAATCAGGACTGCGTTTGGAAGAGCAGGGCAAAAAGCTGCAGGAACAGATCGCAGCTTTGGATACTCAGCTCAAAACGATGGTCGTGGATTATGACCGTTTAGAAGCGCAGCAGGCTGCCGCACAGCTTTTGGTAAGCAGGCTGACCGGAGAACAGGCAGAAAAAGAAACACGTATCAGAGAAGCTGAAGCGGCAATGGAAGATATGAAAACAGCTGCTTTCGATAATATGCGTACAATGGTCAATCTGCGGAATGAGATCCGTAGACTGGAGCAGGAGCAGGAACAGCGGATGCGTAAGCGTGATGCCCTTAAAAAGAGCATCGCCGAAGCAGAAACCGCAGGCGAAGAACTGCAGACCCGTTACCGTAATATGAACGATGAGCAGAGCAATGTAGAAAACTCTTTGGAGCTTATTAAACGCGATGGCAGGGAAGTGAGTGCTAAAGCTGCCGAAGAAACCGAAGCGCTGAATAAAGTTCTGTCGCAGCATAAAGACTGTCAAAACAGGATCACAGCGCTGGAAAGCCGTTTGAACCTGCTGCAGAATATGCAGAAAAGCTATGAAGGCTTTGGCTATGGGATCAAAACAGTGCTGCAGTCGCAGGAACCCTGGCGCAGTGACGTTATCGGTGTTGCCGCCGAACTGATCGAAGTGCAGCCTGAATATGTAGTTGCAATAGAAACTGCATTAGGAGGAGCGGCGCAGAACCTTGTTATGGGCAGTTCGGAAGCCGCCAAAAAGGCTATCTCCTATCTTAAACAGCGTCAGGCCGGCCGGGCGACCTTCCTGCCGCTTGATACTATCAAATATTATGAACGCCGCAGTGAAGAAGAGGCACTGGCAAAACTGCCGGGTATTCGGGGATTTGCTGCCGATCTGATCGGCTATGATATAAAACTGGCGCCGATCTTTAAATTTTTGCTGGGTCGGGTGCTGGTAGCGGACAATATGGATGCCGCTTTGGCAGCCGCCAAAAAAAGCAGCTTTCGTACCAGAGTCGTTACTTTGGCGGGAGATGTCGTCAATGCCGGCGGTTCGCTGACCGGCGGCAGCAGGCAGCAGAAGGAAGCCGGTTTTCTGTCGCGCGGCAAAGAGATCGACGAACAGGAACAAAAGGCGGGTGTCTTGCGCCGTGAGCTGTTGGGATATCAGGAGCTGCTTGAAGAACACGAAGGCACCTTAAAAGTTTATAACAACAAACTGGTGGAACTGCGCCAGGACCTGCAACAGAAGGAAATCCGCAAAGCTGAGCTGGGCGTAGCTCTGGAGCGTTTAAGCGCAGAGCAGCGTCAGGCTGCGGAACGGCTGGAGCTTCTGCTGGATGACCGTAATCAGGTTTCTCAGGAATATATGGCAGCTCGCCAGCAGCTTACCGACCTGCGCCCGCAGCTAACGGCTCTGGAAGCCGAAGACGCACAGGGCAAACAGCTGCTGGATGATCTGCAGAAACAAACGGCCGCAGACCACAGCGCTCTGGCATCTATCCGCAATCGTCTGCAGGATGCCAGGGTCGAACTGGAATCGACTGCCGCACGGACTACGATGATGGCCGAGCGGATGCAGCAGCTTGATGCCGATATGGGGCGTATGCAGCAGGAACTCGCTGCTAATGAAGACGAGCAAAAGCATTTGCTTGACGTGATAACGGCCAGCAAAACCAGCACTGAACAGCTGGCTGCCAGCAGTACCGCATTACTGGCCGAATTACAGACCGTTGTCGGCGGTAAAGATGAATTCGGGGCCAAACGTATTGCCATTACTGAAAAGCAGGCAGTGGCAGGCGAGAGGCTGGATTCTTTGAAAAAAGAACTGACTGTTGCTGAAACCAGGCGCAATCAGGCAGCGATGGAAATGGTACGTCAAAACAGCGACTATGACCATGCTCTGGAACAGCTGGCGACTGAATACCGTATTACTCTGGACGAAGCACGTGCCAGCGGTGATCTGCTGGATGAAAGCGATGCGGCTTTACGTCGGCGTGAACTGCGTCTGGAGCGTGAAATTGAAACCTTAGGCTCGGTAAATCCTGCGGCAATCGAACAATATGAAGCTGTCAGCGAACGCTACGAATTTTTACAGCGTCAATACAGCGATCTTTCAGAGGCCAAAGCCAATCTGGAAGCAGTTATCAGCGAAATCAATTCCGGTATGGCCAAACGCTTCAAAGAGGCCTTCGGAAAAATAAACGAATATTTTTCCGATTGTTATGTGCGTTTATTCGGCGGCGGTACTGCTGCTTTAAAACTTACTGACCCTAATGATGTTTTAGGCAGCGGCATCGATATCGAAGTGCAGCCTCCCGGTAAAAAACTGCAGAGCCTCTTCCTGCTATCAGGCGGCGAGCGGGCCCTGACGGTTATCGCCCTGCTGTTCGCTCTGCTCAGCTATCAGCCTTCGCCCTTCTGTATTCTTGACGAAATAGATGCGGCGCTTGACGAAGCTAACGTTGACCGCTTTGCGAAATTCTTGGCAGCCTATGCCGAAAGCACGCAGTTTATTGTTATCACACACCGCAAAGGCACTATGGAAGCCGCGCATGTTCTGCACGGCGTTACCATGGAAGAATCCGGTGTTTCTAAATTACTATCTGTCAAATTGAGCGAAAAGGAGTGAGAACATGGGATTTTTAGAACGACTGAAAGACGGACTCAGCAAGACCCGCCGCAACTTTACTGACCGCATCGAAGAACTTGTAGGTATGTCGGCTAAAGTCGATGAAGACTTTCTGGAAGAACTGGAAATGATCCTTCTGAGCGGTGATGTTGGTGTCAAAACCACAGAAAAGCTTATCGATGCTGTTCGTCAGGCTGCTAAAAAGAAAGAAATCGAGGGGACGGAGCAGGTTATGCCGTTCCTCAAAAAATATATTGCCGAAATGCTGCAGGACGAAGGACAGCGTACCCGTATCGGTGCCAAACCTACGGTTATTCTTGTCGTGGGCGTCAATGGTGTTGGTAAAACCACTACTATCGGCAAGCTGGCCAACTATTTTCATCTGTTCAAATACAAAGTCATGCTGGCTGCCGGCGATACCTTCCGTGCCGCCGCTGCCGAACAGCTGCAGATTTGGGGCGAGCGTGCCGGCTGCGAAGTTATCCGTCACGAAGAAGGCGCTGACCCGGCTGCCGTGGTTTTTGACGCTGTCAAAGCCGCTATTGCCCGCAATGTCGACGTACTTTTTATTGACACTGCCGGACGGCTGCATAATAAAACCAATCTGATGAACGAGTTGGAGAAAGTACACCGCATCATCAAACGCGAGATACCAGAAGCTCCGCATGAAACCTTTCTCGTGCTGGATGCAACGACAGGGCAGAACGCTATCAATCAGGCCAAAGTCTTTATGGAAACCGCCAACGTCACCGGTGTTGTGCTGACCAAGCTCGACGGTACGGCTAAAGGCGGTGTCGTTATTGCTATCAAAGAAGAACTTGGCTTGCCTGTTAAGTGGATCGGTGTCGGCGAAGGCATTATGGATTTCCGGCCCTTTGAAGCCGATAAATTTGTCGACGCCTTGTTTGATGGTGACAAGTAAAAATGCTTGACAGCCTCTGCGATTTTCGATATAATACCAAAGTCGGATAAAATATGTAAAGATTTTGGTGATTGAAATGCAGGAAAACAGTTTGGAGCAAAGAGTACGGTTAGGACGTTTGTTCGATGCCTACGGCTGCCTGCTCACCGAAAAACAGCAAAAATGTCTGGAGCTGTATTTCTGCGACGACCTTTCGCTGGCTGAGATAGCCGATGAACTTGAAGTATCAAGACAAGCGATACATGACCTTATCAAACGGGTAGAGCATACTCTGGAACGCTATGAAAGCAAACTGGCGCTGCTGGCCCGCAATGATCACGATAAAAAGCTGCTGGAAGAAATGAGCCGGCTGCTGGCTGACCACCTTGCCCAAAGCGGTGGATCGGCAGAACTTCAACAAGTACGCCGCATTTTAGACGAATTGAGCGGCGAAAGTAGGTAAAAATGGCTTTTGAAAATTTATCTGAAAGACTGCAAAATGCGATAAAAATGTTCCGCGGCAGCGGCAAAATAACAGAAGACGATCTTAAAGCGCCTCTGCGCGAAGTGCGGATGGCTCTGCTTGAAGCCGACGTCAACTTTAAAGTCGTTAAAGATTTTGTTGCCAATATCAAAGAACGCGCGCTGGGCGAAACAGTTCAGCAAAGCCTGACTCCCGGTCAGCAGATCATCAAGATCGTCAACGACGAACTGACCCAGCTTTTGGGCGGCACACAAAGTAAGCTCACCGTAGCGGACAAACCGCCTACAGTCATTATGCTGGTAGGTCTGCAGGGCGCTGGTAAAACTACTACCGCCGGCAAGCTTGGCAGCCTGCTGCGGAAAAAAGGCAAAAAGCCGTTGCTTGTAGCGGGCGACGTTTACCGTCCTGCGGCTATCAAACAATTACAGGTTCTGGGCGAACAGCTCTCACTGCCTGTCTTTGCTCTTGGCGATCAGGTATCTCCGGTCGAGATAGCGCGCAAGGCAATGGATAAAGCATTCTCACTGGCTTGCGACACGGTAATCATCGATACCGCGGGCCGCTTACATATCAACGAAGAACTGATGGACGAACTGCGCAATATCAAAGCTGCCGTCAATCCGCATGAAATATTGCTGGTTGTCGATGCGATGACAGGCCAGGACGCAGTCACTGTAGCCGAAAGCTTCAACGGCGAGCTGGGCATAGACGGACTTATCGTTACCAAGCTCGACGGCGACGCCAGAGGCGGTGCTGTATTGTCAGTAAAAGCAGTTACCGGACGCCCGGTCAAATTTGTCGGTATGGGTGAAAAGCTTGAGGATCTTGAGCCGTTCTACCCGGCGCGGATGGCGAACCGCATCCTTGGCATGGGCGATGTGCTTTCCCTGATCGAGAAAGCGCAGACGCTCCAGAACGACAAGGAGGCCGAGGCCGCCGCCAAGCGCCTGATGGAGAACAAGTTCGACATGAACGATTTGCTCGCCCAGTTCCAGCAGGTAAAAAAGATGGGCGGTGCGTCGGCGCTGCTGGCCATGATGCCCGGCGGCGGCCAGATCGACGCCGATTCTCTCGACGAAAAGGCACTGCCCCGCATCGAGGCCATCATCTACTCGATGACCCCGGCAGAGCGCGCCAAGCCCGACATCATCAACCCCAAGCGCAAGCGCCGCATTGCCGCAGGCAGTGGTACCCGCGTGGAGGACGTGAACAAGCTGCTCAAGCAGTACGAGATGATGCAGAAGATGATGAAGCAGTTCAAGAAGAGCCCCAAGGGCTTTGCCCGCCGTCTGGGCGGCATGATGGGCAACCCCAACGCCTTCCGCGGACTGAAATAACAACGGTATACAACCCCGGCGGGGTTTGTAACATATATCAAAAACAACAATTTTTGGAGGATATCTATTATGGCAGTTAAGATTCGTCTGCGCCGCGTTGGCGCCAAGAAGGCCCCCTTCTACCGTGTTGTCGTTGCTGACAGCCGCTTCCCCCGCGATGGCCGCTTCATCGAGGAAATCGGCACTTACGATCCCAACAAGGAGCCCTCTGAGGTGAAGATCGATGCCGAGAAGGCAAAGCAGTGGATCGCTAACGGCGCTCAGCCCACTGATACCGTTCGTGTCCTGCTGAAGAAGTCCAACGTTCTGTAAGTAGGGAGGGCTGACTCATGCAGGA
>ERZ772937.2948-NODE-2948-length-10041-cov-2.621170_pt1 | contig 10041 bp, 9 predicted proteins | sample MGYA00512113_ERZ772937 | MGnify/ENA primary metagenome ERZ772937 (study PRJEB29015, sample SAMEA2737649) | human gut metagenome | biome: human gut; feature: human-associated habitat; material: faeces | place: China | collected 2012 ... | reverse complement strand
AGATGAACAACGGCAAGTGGACGGCCATCGCCATTGGTTACATGTGTGCTCTGGCCTACTGCGCTGCACTGGTGGTGTATCAGCTGGGCGGCCTTATCACCGGCGAGGTGCACTTTGGCCTGTTCACCGTGGTGGCTGTTGTGGTGCTGGCAGCGTTCATCTACCTGATGGTGCGCCCCAACAAGTACGCAAACAACAACGAAGTAAAGCTGGATACTTCCCGTATCTGATAGAAACGAAAGGGTGTATGCTGTATGATGGAATTTATTGCTACAAACTTTAATCTGCCCACCATCATCGTGGCAGCGCTGGTGTTCGGCGCGCTGGGCTGGGTCGTATGGCACACCCACAAGCACGGCGGCGGCTGCAGCTGCGGCGGCGATTGCAGCCACTGCAAGGGCTGCCACTAAACACTAAACACTGAACCGCAAGGAGCGCGGGCTGAAACTCTCGGCTCGCGCTCCTTTTTTAAGTGAAATAAAGTTAGCTTATGATAACACCGGGCAGACCCCGGCGCGTAAAAAGGAGAGTGACCGGTATGCAGCTGACCGCAGCGCATCTGCGCTATCTGCTGGCCATCTACGAGGTAAGCCGCACCCATCTGGACATCAGCTCCCGCAGCATTGCGGAAAAGCTGGGGGTGACCAAACCCTCGGTGGTGCGCATCATGAATCTGCTCATGGAGCGCGGCATGATCGTAAAGGAGCACTACGGCAAGATCTATATGACCGACCGGGGCATCTGGGTGGCCAAACAGGTGCATGCGGAGATGGAAAGCATTCTGGAGCATTTTCCGCCGGTGAGCCAACCCCTGACCGAGGAGGAAAAGACCGCTGCGGCCCTGGCCATGACCAGCGCCCTGCCGGACCGCATTTTTACCGGCGAATACGACCGTCTGTTCGGCGCTGACGCCGACCGGACAGAAAGGGAGAAGAATCCGTGATCAACAAAAAACTGCTCTCCTTTGACCGTGGGGCCCTGCGCTTTGTGGGGGCCAACGTGGCGTTCCAGTGGCTGGGCATGCTGTGCAACGTGATCTTTGTGCGGGCCATCGCCCGGCTGGTGGGGGCGGCCTTTGCGGGCATGCTCACCACCGGGGTGCTGTGGCAGAACCTTCTGCTGTGTCTGGGCACGGTGCCGTTCCGGTTTGTGTTCACCCTGCTGGCATCCGGCATGAGCGACCAGGCTTCCAAGAACGTCAAGCGCACCCTGCGCAGCAACATTTACGACAAGCTGACCCGTCTGGGCCCCAATTACACCGAGACCGCCGCCACCAGCGAGGTGGTCATGCTGGCCAGTGAAGGCGTGGAACAGATCGACACCTACTTTGCCAAGTACCTGCCCCAGCTGGTATACAGCCTGCTGGCCCCGGTCACCCTGTTCGTGCTGCTGGTGGGAGTGCACGCACGGTCGGCCATCATCCTGCTGTGCTGTGTGCCGCTCATCCCCATGTCCATCGTGGCGGTGCAGAAATTTGCCAAAAAGCTGCTGGCAAAATACTGGGGCGAGTACACCACCCTGGGCGACAGCTTTCTGGAAAACATCCAGGGCCTGACCACCCTGAAAATCTATCAGGCCGATGGCTGGAAGCATGAGCAGATGAACGCCCAGGCCGAGCGCTTCCGCAAGATCACCATGAAGGTGCTGACCATGCAGCTGAATTCGGTGACCCTGATGGACCTGATGGCCTACGGCGGGGCCGGGCTGGGCATCATCAGTGCGGTGTCCGCCTTTGCCAAGGGTCAGCTGAGCCTGACGGCCACGTTGACCATCGTGCTGCTGGCGGCAGATTTCTTCCTGCCGCTGCGGCTGCTGGGCAGCTATTTCCACATTGCCATGAACGGTGCTGCCTCAGCAGAAAAAATCTTCAAGAGGAACCCGCCGATGGCGAACAGACCGTGCCGGAACAGGCTGCCCTGCAGCTGGAGCACGTTACCTTTGGGTACGAGAAGGACCGCACCATTCTGCAGGACGTGTCCCTGACCATCCCGCAGGGCAGCTTTGTCTCGCTGGTGGGGGAGTCCGGCTGCGGCAAGAGCACCATTGCGGCGCTGCTGTCCGGCAGCCGCACCGGTTACACCGGCAGCGTGACGCTGGGCGGTGTGCCGGTGGAACAGCTGCAGCGGGCCCAGCGCCTGCGTGCCCTGACGCTGGTGCCCCACAATGCCACCATTTTCAAGGGCACGGTGGAAGCAAACCTGCGCATGGCAAAGCCCGATGCCACCGAGGCCGAGCTCTGGGCTGCGCTGGAACAGGTGAACCTGGCCGACTTCTGCCGCAGCCAGGACGGCCTGCAGACGGCCCTGCATGAGGGCGGCAGCAACCTGTCCGGCGGCCAGCGGCAGCGCCTTGCCATGGCCCGCGCCCTGCTGCACGACACCCCCATTTATCTGTTTGACGAAGCCACTTCCAATGTGGACGCCGAGAGCGAAAACGACATCATGGCAGCCATCCGGAGCCTGGCGGGCCGCAAAAAGGTGATCCTGATCTCCCACCGGCTGGCCAACGTGGTGGACAGCGACTGCATCTATGTGCTGGACAAGGGCCGCATCGCAGAGTGGGGCACCCACGCGGAACTGCTGAAAAAGCAGGGCGCCTACAGCCGTCTGTACACGGCCCAGAAGCAGCTGGAAACGCTGGAAACGGAGGATGCCTGATATGAACGAACCCAAGCATCGCAGCCCCTTTGTCCTTGTGGGCCGCCTCATCGTGCTGGTCAAGCCCATGCTGCCCATCATGCTGGCGGCCATCGTTATGGGCGTGGCGGGGCATTTCTGCGCCACCTTCATCACCATTTTCGGCGGCTTTGGCATCCTGCGGGCGCTGGGGCTGGCCAGCCCGCTGCGCTCGGTGGGCGTTGCCTTTGCCTGCATTCTGGTATTTGCTCTGCTGCGCGGCATCCTGCGCTATGCAGAGCAGGCTTCCAACCACTCTATCGCTTTCAAGCTGCTGGCCCTCATCCGGGATCAGGTGTTCGGCGCGCTGCGCCGCCTGACCCCGGCCAAGCTGGAGGGCCGTGACCGCGGCGACCTGATCTCCCTGATCACCGCCGACATCGAGGCACTGGAAGTGTTCTATGCCCACACCATCTCGCCCATCTGCATTGCCTGCATCTGTGTCATCGGCATGACCGGTTTTGTGGCCAGTTACCACATCCTGCCCGCGCTGGTGCTGCTGGCCGGGTACCTGCTGGTGGGCGTGGCCCTGCCGGTGTGGAGCGCAAAGCGCGGCGACAAGGTGGCCCGGGAGTACCGGCAGGCCCTGGCCGACACCAACAGCTATGTGCTGGAGAGCCTGCGCGGCCTGCGCGATACCCTGCAATATCAGGACACCGCCGCCCGTGCGGCCGGCATCACGGCCCACAGCGAGACACTGGGCGAGAAGCAGAAGGCCCTGAAATACCGCGAGGGCCTGACCGTGGCCATCACCAACACCCTGATCCTGTTCACGGTCATCGCGGTGCTGGGAGTGAGCCTGCAGCTGTACCGGAACGGGCAGATGGGCGTGGAAGGGGTGCTCATCTGCACCCTGTCGGCTCTGAGCTCCTTTGGCCCGGTGGTGGCACTGGCCAACCTCGGTGCCAGCCTGACCCAGGTGTTTGCCAGCGCCGACCGTGTGCTGGACCTGCTGGACGAAGAGCCTGTGACCGCCGACGTGACCGACGGTGCCCACACGGCCTTTGCGGGGGCGCAGGCGGAGCATGTGAGCTTCTCCTATGCGGACGAAGAGGTGCTGCACGACCTGAGCCTGACCATCCCGGAAAAAAAGATCGTGGGCATCACCGGCCGTTCCGGCAGCGGCAAGTCCACCTTCCTGCGGCTGCTCATGCGTTTCTGGGATGTGAACACCGGCACCATCCGCTTTGGCGAGGAGGACATCCGCCGGGTGAACACGGCCACTTTGCGGGCACAGGAGAGCCTTGTGACCCAGGAGACGGAGCTGTTCAACGACACCATCGAGAACAATATCCGCATCGCCAAGCGGGATGCCACCCGCGAAGAAGTGGAAGCGGCCTGCAAAAAGGCTGCGCTGGACGGCTTTATCCGCAGCCTGCCCAAGGGGTATGACACCCCCGTGGGTGAGCTGGGCGGGGCCTTGTCCGGCGGCGAGCGGCAGCGCATCGGTGTGGCGCGGGCATTCCTGCACGATGCACCCTTCCTGCTGCTGGACGAGCCTACCTCCAACCTCGACAGCCTGAACGAGGGCGTGATCCTCAAGGCGGTGCGGGCCGAGTGCCGGGACAAGACGGTGCTGCTGGTTTCCCACCGCAAGTCCACCATGGCTGCCGCCGATGTGACCTACTCGGTAGAAAGCGGCCGCCTGAGCTGAGAAAACAACTGCAACCCCAAAAAAGGGCCTGTCTCACAAGAGACAGGCCCTTTTATGCTGCATGTTTATGGATCAGTAATTGACGGCTTTGAGGATCTGGCGGCCAATGTACTTGTGGCCGGAAACGGTGGGGTGGCCGTCGTTGGCGGTGCGGGTATAGGGGATGGGCACATAGGTCACATCATACTGGGCAGCCAGCTTGGCTGCGGCGGTGTTCAGCCGACGGAAGTGGCGGCTCCAGGAGGGCATCAGGGGCACCGGGTTATTGTAGCTCAGTACCAGGATCTGGGCCTCCGGGTTCAGCTCACGCAGGTCCTTCATCACACGCTCCAGCTGGGTCACAGTGTCGGCGTAGGTGGAGGTGCAGATCTGGCCCATGCCGGTGGTCAGCAGATACATCACGGCACGGAACTCCGAGGGGGTCAGGGTCAGCTGCTTCAGGCAGTCCATAAAGTAGTCGATGTTGTCCGGGGTCAGGTTGCGGAACATTCCGGTGACCATGCTGTTGGCCAGCTTTTCACTTTTCCAGTTGGTAGCCTCGCCCAGGGCCACGATGGTACGGATCAGGGCGTCGTTGGCACCGATCTGCAAGGTGATGAGGTCCGCTTTCTGGATGTACTCCTTCAGCTCCGGCACCGAGGTGTACTGCACGCCGGAATAATGGTTTATGGCCGGCATGGCACCAGTCTCGATCAGGTCTGCCAGGTCCTTGGTCATCACGGCGGGCAGGCCCAGGTTGATGGCGTGGTCCCGGTCCAGGCCCAGCTGGTCGGCTACATAGCCCACAAAGCACTGGCCATCGTAGCCTTTGTAATTGCCGGACATATCGAAGCCGTTCTGGATCAGCTTGTACTGCAGGCCGCTCAGGCCCACGCCGGCAGTCACACTGTCACCGATGGCGACATAGGTGTACTCTTTTTTGGCGGTGGGCTCTGCAACAGGCACCACAGCATCGTCTTCGGTAAGAGCTTCCGGCTCCACTTCCTGCACGGCGGTTTCCGGCTCAGCAGTCTCTTCGGTGGTGGGGTTCTCTGCAAAGGCAGGAACGGCCAGCGACAGCAGCAGCGCGGCCGACAGCAGCAGGCTTGCAATGCGTTTTGTTTTCATGGTCATCATTCCCTCTTTCCCCGCAACATCTCAAGGCTGCGGAACTGCTTCCATGATAAGGAAATGAAGGGGAAATGTCAATTGACAAAACGTGGAAAATCGCAGGAAAAAGTTGTCAAAACAGAAGCTTTTGAAGCTGAATGCCGGAAATAAACGCAGGAAAGCAAAAAGACCCTGTCGGACAGGCAGGGCCTTGAAAAAACGAGACGTTTACTTGCGGACGGCCTTCAGGATCTGGCGAGCGATGTACTTGTGACCGCACACCGTGGGGTGACCGTCGTTGGCAATGGAGGTATAGGGGATGGACACATAGTCTGCGCCATACTGCTGGGCCAGGGCCTTGACGGAGCGGTTCAGCAGGCGGAAGTGTCTGCCGTAGGTGGGCAGGAAGGGCAGGGGGTTGTAGTAACCCACCAGAATGATCTGGGCGTCAGGGTTCAGGGCTCTCAGCTCCTGGAGGATCTGTTCCACGTTGGCCACGGTCTGGTCCCGGGTCTGGTCACAGATCTCCTCCATGCCAGAATCCAGCAGCTTCAGGGCAGCCTTCAGCTCTTCCGGGGTCAGGTCCAGGTTTTCCAGGCCCTTTTTCAGGGTCTGGAGGGTCTGGAGATTCAGCTCCCGCATGGTGCCCGTCAGCAGGGGGATCAGCAGTTTGGTGGCCTTGCCGTTGGTGGCTCTGCCCATGGCCCCCATGAGCTGCAGCACAGTGTCGTTGGAGCCGATGAGCAGGGTGATCAGGTCGGCGTCTGCCAGTTCCTGCCGCAGGGTAGGCAGGTCGTAGTAGGCGACACCGGAGGCGGTGGAGCCGGTCCTGACCAGGTCCAGGATGTTGCTGCTCATGGCAGCAGGCATCCCGTAGTTCACGGCATGGTCCCGGTCCAGGCCCAGGGCGTCGGCCACCCGGGCCACATAGCAGTCTTTGGAGTAATCATGGTAGTTTTCCTGCACGTCATAGCTCTTGGCGGTGCTGGAAAAGTGGGTGTCCTTCAGGCCCACACCGGTGGTGATGCTGTCACCCAGGGCCAAATAGGTATAAGCGTGCTCGTCCTCCGCAAAGGCGGGCACAGCCAGCAGCACCAGCAGAGCCAGGGCCAGCAGCAGGCTGACAATACGTTTTTTCATAAAGAACCTCCTTGTATCGCAAACTCAGAAAAAATTACTTTTCCAGAGCCTTCAGAATCTGACGTGCCAGATATTTGTGGCCGCATACCGTGGGGTGAGCGTCGTTGGCCACCACCGTGTAGGTCGCAGGAGCAAAGGCTGCGTCATACTGCTGGGCCAGCTTTTGCACCGAGCGGCTCAGGGTACGGAAGTGCTTGACAAAGGGGTTGGCAGGGGCCGGCAGCAGGGGCAGGGGATTGTAGTACCCCACCAGAACGATCTGGGCGTTGGGGTTCAGAGCCTTCAGCTCCTGCAGCAGGGCCTCGATGTTGGCCAGGGTGGTGGCCTGGCTCTGGGCGCAAATGTCGGCAACGCCGCTGCTCAGCAGCTGCAGCAGGGCCTTGCGCTGCTGGGCGGTGATGTTCAAAGAGTCCAGGTTCTCCCGGAGGGCGGCAAAGGAGGAGGCATCCATCTGGCGGAAGTCGCCCTCCAGCATAGGCAGCAGGGCCTCAAAGACCTGGGGGCCCCCCATGGCAGAGGCAATGCCGTACATGATAGGCACCAGTACGTCGTTGGCACCGATCTCCACCGTAATGATCTCAGCGTGCTTCAGCTCCTGGCGCAGGTTGGGCAGAACAAAATTTATGCTGGCACTCTGGCAGGAACCGGTCCGCACCAGCTCCAGCAGGTCGCTGCTCATCAGGGCAGGCATTCCGTAATTGGCGGTCTGGGCCCGGCTCAGGCCCAGGCTATCGGCTACCCGGGCCACATAGCAATCCTTGGAGTAGCCCTGGTAGTTGCCGGAAACATCGTAATACCGTCCGTTTCGCTGGTAAACGGCGTCCGGCAGGCCAATGCCGGCTACAATGCTGTCGCCCAAAGCAATGTAAGAATAGCAGTGCTGATCCGATTCGGCAGCGGCATCGGTCTGGGTCTGCACCGGGGTGGGGTCTGCGGCGGCGGGCTGGGCGGCCCCGGCAGAAACCACCGGCAGCACCAACAGAGCCAGGGCCAGCAGCAGGCTGACAATGCGTTTTTTCATGATGTTCCTCCTTTTTTTTGAGCCATAAGGTCCCTTCTATCATAAAAAGAGAAGCCAGGGATGTCAAGGCCCATTTTCCGGAATGTGTCGGGAAATACAAAAAAACGGTCGTGCACAAAGGCACGGCCGTAAAAAGCAGGATCAGTAGTCGCGGGAGGTGATCTTTTCCTCCAGCTTGCGGTAGTCCACCTTACCGATGGGGGTCAGCGGCAGCTCATCAAGGAACTTGTAGCCCACGGGCTGGACGTACTCCGGCAGCTCTTCTTTGCAGATCTGCTGCAGCTCCCGCACGATCTGACGCTTTTTGTGGTCAGCAGCGGGGTCCAGCACGACATACACAAAGGGCAGGCGGCCCTGCACATGGTCCTTGTCGGTGCAGCCCACCACCGAGCACTGCTGCACGGCGGGGTGGCGGCTGATGACGTTCTCGATCATGGAGGGGAACACCTTGAAGCCATCGTGGCGGATGATCAGCCGCTTGATGCGGGAGTCCAGGAACACGAAGCCGTCCTCATCCATATAGCCGACGTCGCCGGTGTGTGCCCAGACGCGGCCATCCGAGTGGTGGCGCAGCAGGGCAGCCGTTTCGGCGGGCTTGCCGTAGTAGCCCTTCATGATGGCAGGGCCGGAGATGCAGAGCTCACCGCGCTCGCCGATGGGAAGCTCGGTGTCGGTACCGGGTTCAAACACCGACACAAGGGTGTTCACCAGCGGGATGCCCACACTGCCCACCTTGTTGGCAAGGCCGGAAGCAGCGGTGGCGGCAGAAGAAACCTCGGTCATGCCATAGCCCTTGGCCAGGCCGTACTCCACGCCGTGAGCGGCCAGGAAGTCGTTCACGCTCTGCTCGGCACCCACCGTGATGGCGTCGCCGCCGGCAGCATAGTTGCGGATGAAGGACAGATCCTTGTTCTTCAGCAGCAGCGAAGAGGCCATCTGCTGGTAGTGGGCCGGCACGCCGAACATGTGCTCCGGCTTGTACTTCCAGATCAGGGCACCCAGCTTTTCAGGGTCCAGATTGGGGATGATGATCACAGTAAGGCCCAGCACCAGCGGCAGGTGCACGCCGCAGGCGTAGCCATAGGCAATGAACGGGGGCATGATGTTCATCAGCTTCTGGCCGCGGCGGAACAGCTTTTCGTAAGCACCGAACTGCTGTGCGATGGAGTTGAAGTCCACATCGGTCAGCATGACGCCCTTGGGCGAGCCGGTGGTGCCGCCGGTGTGCACCACCACGCAGGTGTGGTCCGGGTCGTAAGGCTCGGCACCGGTGTCTTTGCCCTCACCGGCGGCAATGAAATCCTTCCAGCGGATCACGTTGGAAGAATAGCGGTTCTTGTCGGGGGTGGACAGCTTGTAGCCCACGGCCAGATGCAGCGGCAGGGAGTCGGCGGGGGACACCACCAGCACCCGTTCCACGTTGGTGCGCTTGGCAGCCTGCTGGCAGCGGTCGTAGACCACGTTCAGGCAGATGAGCAGGTGGGAGTCCACCTCGGTGATGTAATCGTGGATGCCCTCAGCACTATAGCGCGGGTCCACCAGATTCAGGGAGGCACCGATCATGTCGGCAGCATAGAACGCATAGATGACCTCCGGGGTCATCACGCTGACCACGGTGGCAATGTCGCCTTTTTTCATGCCGATGGCACGGAAGGCCGCCGCCGTCTTTTTGACGTTGACGATGAGGTCGGCATAAGTGATCTTGCGGCCGTAATAGGTGATGGCGGTCTCGGTCAAGTGCGTTTTGTTCTGGCGGCAGACGTACTCGAAGGCGCTGCATTCGGGCGGCGTCTGATCGAAGAACTTAGGGTCATAGTATTTGAGCCAGGGTTTTGCGACGGATGCGTAGATGGGTTCGTGTGGTGCAGTCGTCATAGGATTCAGGACCTTTCTTTTTTTCTTCTTCTATCATTTTCCCAGAAACGGCAGAAAAAGCATGTTCTGCCGGACACTTTCTGACAGGCAAAAGGCCAAAACGGCCCACCGTTATTGTAGTGGACGGCAGTCGGAATGTCAATGAATAAACTGTGAGAAATCCAAAAAGGACGAACCATCAACGGTTCATCTGGCGAAAACTGTGTAAAGTGGTTGGATCGCGACCCGAAGCAGCTCAGGCCTGCGGCAGCCACTGCGCGGCCTCGGCGGCGCTGCAAAGAACCCAGTGCCTCGGGCGCAGCTCCCGCCACTGGGGCGCTTCGGTGGAATAATCGTGCATGGCGGGGTCGTACACCAACAGCTTTTTATTGCGCTCCCGGCGGGGGTCCGGCATGGGGATGGCGGACAGCAGGCTGCGGGTGTAGGGATGGATGGCGTGGGCCACCAGCTCCTCCGCGTCGGCCAGTTCCACGATGCTGCCCTTGTGGATGACTGCGATGCGGTCCGAAATGTAGCGCATCACCGAGAGATCATGGGCGATGAACAGGTAGGTGATGCCGCGCTCCTTCTGCAGGCGGCGCAGCAGG
>ERZ772937.2940-NODE-2940-length-10056-cov-4.644736_pt1 | contig 10056 bp, 5 predicted proteins | sample MGYA00512113_ERZ772937 | MGnify/ENA primary metagenome ERZ772937 (study PRJEB29015, sample SAMEA2737649) | human gut metagenome | biome: human gut; feature: human-associated habitat; material: faeces | place: China | collected 2012 ... | reverse complement strand
CAATTTGTATTTATGACGAATTTGTAGAGCCCCTCTGTCTGACAGTGGGGCTTTTCCTTGCAGTCTCCAGTTATATAATAAAACAGGAGGAAGACATTCATGGCTAAAGTTGAGTTAAAACAGCCTATCGTAGCTGAGATCTCCGAGCTGTTAAACGGCGCTGCATCCGCAGTAGTAGTAGACTATCGTGGTCTTACAGTAGAACAAGATACAACTCTTCGTAAAGAACTTCGTGAAGCTGGAGTTGAATACACAGTAGTTAAAAATACAATTCTTGGTAGAGCAGTTGAGGATGCAGGTCTTGCAGGTCTCGAAAATGTTCTTGAAGGTACAACAGCAATCGCAACATCAGCTGATGATTATGTAGCATCAGCACGCATTCTTCAAAAGTTCGCTGATTCACACGATAACTTCTCTCTTAAGAGCGGTTACCTTGACGGTGAAGTAATCTCAATGGAAAAGCTTGTTGCTCTTGCAAAGCTTCCATCAAGAGAAGTACTTCTTGCTACTGTATGTAGCGTATTCAATGCACCTATCGCAGCTTTTGCTCGTGGAGTACAGGCTATTGTAGATAAGGGCGGCGTTGAAGCTTGTGAAAGCGCAGCTAATGAAGACGCACCTGCAGAAGAAGCAGAAGCTCCTGCAGAAGCACCGGCTGAAGAAACAGCTGAATAATTAAATCAAAACTAATTTAAAATTTATCTTTAATCGGAGGAAAATAAAATGGCATCAGAAAAAGTTACAGCAATTGTTGAAGAGCTTAAAACTCTTACAGTTCTTGAGCTTTCAGAGCTCGTATCAGCAGTAGAAGAAGAATTCGGCGTAAGCGCTGCAGCAGCAGTAGCAGTAGCAGCACCTGCAGAAGGTGGCGCAGCAGCAGCTGACGAAAAGACAGAATTTGATGTAGTACTTGCAGAAGTAGGTGCTAACAAGATTCAGGTTATCAAGGCTGTTCGTGAAATCACAGGTCTTGGCTTAAAGGAAGCTAAGGAAGTTGTTGATGGCGCACCTAAGGTTGTTAAGGAAGGCGCTTCTAAGGAAGAAGCTGAAGAAATTCAGAAGAAGCTTGAAGCTGAAGGCGCTAAGGTTACTCTTAAGTAATTTTACCCACAACAGTATCAAGATGATATTCAGAGCCGGACTCCATCGGGGTCCGGCTTTTTGCGTTATAAAAATGAATTTACTTTCAATTCTGAAAATGTTATAATATTCATAATTATGCGCGCAAATGCAATAAAAAGGAAAAACTGGTAAGAATTATCATGTATAGTGCTTGACAGACAAGTGACCGTATGCTATTATGGACAATGCACTATTGTGTATGCTTATGCTTTTTTATTGCATTGCATATTAAAAATATCAGATTTTATATAAAAATAAACACAAGGGGTGAAACGTCAATGGAGAAAAACAGAATGCGTCCGGTCAAGGCAGGCAAGAGCATGAGAATGAGCTATTCAAGACAGAAAGAAGTTCTTGAAATGCCGAACCTTATTGAAGTTCAGAAGGACTCTTATCAGTGGTTCCTGGATGAAGGGTTAAAAGAAGTTTTTGATGATATCTCTCCAATAGCAGACTACAATGGCAGATTGAGTCTGGAATTTGTTGACTTTGCTTTATGCGAAGATGATGTCAAGTATTCTATTGAAGAATGTAAGGAAAGAGATGCTACATATGCAGCACCTCTGAAGGTAAGAGTAAGACTCCACAATAAGGAAAGTGAAGATATCAGCGAACATGAAATTTTCATGGGCGACCTTCCACTTATGACAAAGACGGGAACATTCGTTATCAACGGAGCAGAACGAGTTATCGTCAGCCAGCTGGTACGTTCACCAGGTATCTATTACGATATCCAGAAGGATAAGTACGGTAAGATTTTCCTTTACAGCTCACAGGTTATCCCAAACCGTGGTGCATGGTTAGAGTATGAAACAGATGCCAACGATGTGTTCTATGTTAAAGTAGATAGAAATAAAAAGGTTCCTGTAACCGTGCTGATTCGTGCACTCGGTTTCGGAACAAATGCTGAAATTATTGATATTTTCGGCGAAGAACCAAAGCTTCTTGCTACAATGGAGAAGGATACTTCTACAAACTATCAGGAAGGTATTTTAGAGCTTTATAAGAAGTTAAGACCGGGTGAACCGTTATCTGTAGATAGTGCGGAAGCGCTGATTTCAGGTATGTTCTTTGATCCGAGAAGATATGACCTTGCAAAGGTGGGAAGATATAAGTTTAATAAGAAGCTTTCTTTCAAGAGCAGACTTTCAGGACATATCCTTGCAGATGATGTTGTGGATACACAGGGCAATGTCATTGCACAGGCAGGCGATAAGCTTGACAGAGAAACAGCACAGGCAATTCAGGATGCAGCGGTTCCGGCAGTCTTCTTAAATGTAGATTTAAGAAACAGTGACGGTACAATTACAACAAAGAGAGTAAAAGTGCTGTCTAACATGGCAGTTGATATTACAAAATGGGTTGATATTTCAAAGGAAGAAGCAAGAAAACTCGGTGTTACAGAAGCGGTATTCTTCCCTGTACTCAGCCAGATTTTAGCTGAAAATGAATCACTTGAAGAAATCAAAGAGGCAATCTGCAAGAACATTGCCGATCTGATTCCAAAGCACATTACTGTAGAAGATATTATTGCTTCTATTAATTATAATATGCACCTTGAATACGGCGTTGGTACAAAGGATGATATTGATCACCTTGGTAACAGACGTATCAGAGCGGTCGGCGAACTGTTACAGAACCAGTTCAGAATCGGTATTTCCAGAATGGAAAGAGTTGTCAGGGAAAGAATGTCCACACAGGACTTAAGCGGTATTTCTCCGCAGTCCCTGATTAACATTAAACCGGTTACGGCAGCGATTAAGGAGTTCTTCGGAAGTTCCCAGCTGTCACAGTTCATGGATCAGAATAACCCACTGTCAGAAATTACGCATAAAAGACGTCTTTCTGCATTAGGACCGGGTGGTCTGTCAAGAGATCGTGCCGGTTTCGAGGTTCGAGATGTTCACTATACACATTACGGAAGAATGTGTCCTATTGAAACACCTGAAGGTCCGAACATCGGTCTGATTAACTCACTTGCATCTTATGCAAGAATTAATGAATATGGTTTCGTAGAGGCACCGTACCGTCTGGTAGACAGAACCGATCCAAAGAATCCGCGTGTTACCGATGAAGTACAGTACTTTACGGCTGATGAAGAAGATGATTATCATGTAGCACAGGCGAATGCGGAAATTGACGAAGAAGGACATTTCGTTAAGAATACTGTATCCGGCCGTTACAGAGAAGAAACTTCTGAATTTGACAAGACACAGATTGAATTAATGGACGTATCGCCAAAGATGGTATTCTCTGTTGCGACATCCATGATTCCGTTCCTTCAGAATGATGACTGTACACGAGCGCTGATGGGTTCCAACATGCAGCGTCAGGCCGTACCGCTTCTGATGACAGAAGCACCGGTTATTGGTACAGGTATTGAAAATAAGACAGCAAGAGACTCAGGTGTCTGCGTTGTAGCAGAAGCAGACGGTGAAGTTCTTTTGTCTGAATCTGATAAAATTATTGTAAGAGAAGATGACGGCAAGGTACATGAGTATAAGCTGACAAAGTTCTCAAGAAGTAACCAGAGCAACTGCTATAACCAGCGTCCAATCGTATTTAAAGGTGACAAGGTGAAGGAAGGCGATGTTATCGCAGATGGTCCTTCTACACAGAATGGTGAAATTGCATTAGGTAAGAACCCGTTAATCGGTTTCATGACATGGGAAGGTTACAACTACGAAGATGCTGTATTATTAAGTGAACGTCTGGTGCGTGATGATGTATACACTTCTATCCATATTGAAGAATATGAAATCGAAGCCCGTGATACAAAGTTAGGACCGGAAGAAATCACAAGAGATATTCCTTCCGCAAGCAGTGATTCTATCAAGGATCTGGATGAAAACGGTGTGATCCGCATCGGTGCAGAAGTACGTGCCGGAGATATTCTGGTTGGTAAAGTAACACCAAAGGGTGAAACAGAACTGACAGCCGAAGAAAGACTGCTTCGCGCAATCTTTGGTGAAAAGGCAAGAGAAGTAAGAGATACTTCATTAAAGGTACCTCATGGTGAATATGGTATCGTTGTGGCAGTGAAGACATTTACAAGAGAAAACAGCGATGAACTGGCACCGGGTGTCAGCAAGTCTGTCCGTATCTATATTGCACAGAAGAGAAAGATTTCTGTAGGTGATAAGATGGCCGGCCGTCATGGTAACAAGGGTGTCGTTTCCAGAGTTCTCCCTGTGGAAGATATGCCATTCCTTCCAAACGGACGTCCGCTTGATATCGTCTTAAACCCTCTGGGTGTGCCTTCACGAATGAATATCGGACAGGTGCTTGAAATCCATTTAAGTCTTGCAGCAAAGGTGCTTGGCTTTAACATTTCTACACCGGTATTCGACGGTGCAGACGAAAATGATATTATGGATACACTGGATATGGCAAATGACTATGCAAATACACCTTTTGACGATGAAGAATTACAGCGTGAAAAGGCAGCTGCACAGGAAAATGGCGAAGATTATCCGGAAGATATGGTAACATTTACAGATAAATATAAAGAACTGCTGAATCCTGACGTATTCCAGTATCTGAGTGACAACAGAGCACACAGAGAAGAATGGAAGGGTGTTCCGATCGGACGTGACGGTAAGGTAAGACTGCGTGATGGACGTACAGGTGAATATTTTGACAGTCCTGTAACAATCGGTTTCATGCACTACTTAAAGCTCCATCATCTGGTTGATGATAAGATTCATGCACGTTCAACAGGTCCTTACTCACTTGTAACACAGCAGCCGCTCGGTGGTAAAGCACAGTTCGGTGGACAGCGTTTCGGTGAAATGGAAGTTTGGGCACTGGAAGCTTACGGTGCATCATATACATTACAGGAAATCCTGACGGTGAAGTCCGATGATGTTGTAGGACGAGTTCGTACTTACGAAGCAATCATCAAGGGTGAAAATATCCCTGAACCGGGTATTCCGGAATCCTTCAAGGTACTTTTAAAGGAACTCCAGTCCCTGGCATTAGACGTAAGAGTGCTTGATAAGGATAACAATGAAGTGAAACTGCTTGAAAGCTCTGAATACGAAGTAACTGACTTCAAGAAAGTTCTTGATGATGGCAGATACAGACGTGACAGCAGAGAAGAGGAAGCAGAATATGCTAAGAATGGTTCAACCATTCAGACAGTCGGTGAAGACGGCTTTGAAGATGCAGAGGATGTAGAGTATGCCGGCGATGATGCATTTGATGATGCAGATGATTATGGCGATGGCAATTCAGATATGATGGATTAATAGAAGGGAGCACGATCATGGCAGAAGAATCAAAAAGAGATTTGACCAGTCAGTCTATGAAGTTTGATAAGATTCAGATTAAACTGGCTTCTCCGGAGGATATTTTAGAGTGGTCTCACGGTGAGGTTACAAAGCCGGAGACAATCAACTACAGAACTTTAAAACCGGAAAAAGATGGTTTATATTGTGAAAGAATCTTTGGACCGAGTAAGGACTGGGAGTGTCACTGCGGTAAATATAAGAAAATCAAAGATAAGGGTATTATCTGCGATAAGTGTGGTGTCGAAGTAACAAAGGCCAGTGTCCGTAGAGATCGTATGGGACATATCCATTTAGCGGCTCCTGTTTCCCATATCTGGTATTTTAAGGGAATTCCTAGCCGTATGGATCTGATTCTGGACATCGGACCGAAGAACCTTGAAAAAGTATTATATTTTGCAGCTTATATTGTAATTGATCCGGGTACGACAGAAATTCCGTTCAAGAAGATTTTAACAGAACAGGAATACCGTGAACTCTACGATCAGTACGGCAATACATTCCGTGTCGGCATGGGTGCGGAAGCCATTTATGAACTGCTTAAAAATGTGGATTTGGAATCAGAAGTTGCAAAGTTAAAGGAAGAACTTGAAAATACAACTTCCCAGAAGGCAGCAAGACTCATTAAGAGAATTGAAGTCATGGAAGCGTTTTTAACAGCCGGAACAAGACCGGAATGGATGATCTTAACTGAAATTCCGGTAATCCCACCGGATTTAAGACCAATGGTACAGTTAGACGGTGGACGTTTTGCAACATCCGATTTAAATGACTTATATAGAAGAATCATCAACAGAAACAACAGACTTGCACGTCTGATTGAGCTGGGCGCTCCGGAAATCATTATCCGTAATGAAAAGAGAATGCTTCAGGAAGCTGTTGATGCCCTGATTGATAACGGACGTAGAAACGGACGTCCGGTAACAGGTCCTGGTAACAGAGCGTTAAAGTCACTTTCAGACCTGTTAAAGGGTAAGCAGGGACGTTTCCGTCAGAACCTCCTTGGTAAGCGAGTTGACTATTCAGGCCGTTCTGTTATCGTTGTAGGTCCTGAATTAAAGATTTATCAGTGTGGTCTTCCAAAGGAAATGGCAATTGAGCTGTTTAAGCCGTTTGTTATGAGAGAACTGGTAAGACGTGGACTGGCTGACAATATTAAGAAAGCGAAAAAGAGCGTAGAACATCTTGAAAACAGCGTATGGGATGTGCTGGAAGATGTTATCAAAGAGCATCCGGTTATGTTAAACCGTGCTCCTACACTGCACAGACTTGGTATTCAGGCATTCGAGCCAATCCTTGTAGAAGGTAAGGCAATTAAGCTGCATCCGCTTGTTTGTACAGCGTTCAACGCCGATTTCGATGGTGACCAGATGGCCGTCCATCTGCCGCTTTCAGTAGAAGCACAGGCAGAATGCCGCTTCATGCTGCTTTCACCAAACAACCTGTTAAAGCCGTCTGATGGTGGTCCTGTAGCGGTTCCTTCACAGGATATGGTTCTTGGTATTTACTATCTGACACAGGAAAGACCGGGGGCAAAGGGTGAAGGTAAGTTCTTTAAGAATGTAAACGAAGCACTTCTTGCATATGAAAACGGAGTTATTACATTACACTCTAAGATTTTAGTTCATATGACAAAGACCGATGCAGAAGGCAATACCGTTTCAGGTAATGTAGAATCTACACTGGGAAGATTTATTTTCAATGAAATTCTTCCACAGGATTTAGGATATGTAGACAGAAGCAAGGAAGAAAACCAGATGCTTCTGGAGGTTGATTTCCACGTAGGAAAGAAGCAGTTAAAGGATATCTTACAGCACGTTATTAATACCCACGGTACAACGACAACAGCCGAAGTACTTGATGATATTAAGGCAATGGGTTATAAGTATTCTACAAGAGCAGCCATGACCGTTTCTATTTCAGAAATGACTGTGCCGCCGATTAAGAAGAAGCTGATTTCCGATGCAGAAAAGAAGGTTGAACAGATTACTGTAAACTACAACAGAGGTCGTTCAACAGATGAAGAAAGACATAAGAATGTTATCCGCGTATGGCAGGAAACGGATGAGGCATTAAAGGATGCCCTGATTGAAGGTCTTGATAAATACAACAACATCTTCATGATGGCCGATTCAGGTGCCCGTGGTTCTAACCAGCAGATTAAGCAGCTCGCAGGTATGCGTGGTTTGATGGCAGATACATCCGGTAATACAATCGAACTCCCAATCAAGTCCAACTTCCGTGAAGGTCTTGATGTACTGGAATACTTCATTTCAGCGCATGGTGCGCGTAAGGGTCTGTCCGATACAGCGCTTCGTACAGCCGATTCAGGATACCTTACAAGACGTCTTGTAGACGTATCACAGGATTTGATTATCAGAGAAACAGACTGCAGCGCCGGTAAGACAATTCCGGGTATGTATGTATCTGAATTCGTAAATGATAAGGCAACTGCAAGCAGCGATGCAAAGGCAGATATCCTTGAATCATTAGAAGAACGTATTACAGGCAGATATCTTGCAGAAGACATCATTGATCCGTCTACCGGTGAAGTGATTGTAGCTGCAAACCACCTTGTAACACCAAAGAGAGCAGCACAGATTGTTGCAACAGGTGTTGAAAAGGTTAAAATCAGAACAATTCTTACCTGCCGTTCACACATCGGTGTATGTGCAAAGTGCTACGGTTCTAACATGGCTACAGGTCAGACCGTACAGGTTGGTGAAGCTGTTGGTATTATCGCTGCCCAGTCTATCGGTGAACCTGGTACACAGCTTACCATGCGTACTTTCCATACAGGTGGTGTTGCCGGTGATAATATTACACAGGGTCTTCCTCGTGTCGAAGAACTTTTTGAAGCAAGAAAGCCAAAGGCACTTGCTGTACTGGCAGAGTTTGGCGGTGTCGTAAGCTTTGCAAAGACAGAAAAGAAGACAGATATTGTTATTACAGACGATGAGGGTAACTCAAAGGCTTATCCTGTATCTAGAGATACAAGAGTCAAGGTTCAGGAAGGTCAGATTGTTGTAAAGGGTGAAGAAATCACAGAAGGTTCTGAAAATCCTCATGATATCGTAAGAATCCTCGGCGTACGTGCCGTACAGGATTATGTACTGCGTGAAGTTCAGAAGGTTTACCGTATCCAGGGTGTAGAAATCAACGATAAGCATATCGAATTGATTGTACGCCAGATGTTAAAGAAGATTGTTATTGAATCTCCTGGAGATTCAGAATTCCTGACAGGTTCTCAGGTAGATACAATTGAATTTACGGAAGTAAACGAAAAGCTGGAAGAGGAAGGCAAGACTCCTGCAACAGGTACTTCAATTATTCTGGGTATTACAAAGGCTTCTCTTGCAACAAATTCATTCCTGTCAGCTGCTTCCTTCCAGGAAACAACAAAGGTTCTGACAGATGCCGCTATTAACGGTAAGGTCGATCCGCTGATTGGTCTGAAGGAAAACGTTATCATTGGTAAACTGATTCCTGCCGGTACAGGTATGAAGCGTTATCAGAACGTTGAACTGGATTCTAATGAAAGGGTCCGCAAAGAAATTGAAGAAGAAGCAGCCGAAAGAGCAAAAGAGGAAGCTGCATCTGACATTTCTGATGACGAAACACTGGAACTGACGGAAGAAGAAGTTACAGTAACAGAATAAAACTAAAGCCGTTTCAGGCATAGGATAAAAAGTTCCGGTATAGTGGTAATGCACTGTACCGGAATTTTTGGTTTTTACAGAAAATGTTTGAGCAGATATATCTTTGAGCTAAAAATTTTAAAAAGTGCTTGACATATAAAAATATAAAATATATACTAAACAAGTGTGTGATAACAGGAAAGCCCTGCTATGCCACATTATTCAGAAATGAACTGAATATGCAACCATGAATTATTCTAATTCCGGGAGGTGAAAAAGGAATGCCTACATTTAACCAGTTAGTAAGACAGGGAAGAAAAACAACAGTAAAGAAGTCTACAGCACCAGCTCTTCAGAAGGGATATAACTCACTTCAGAAGAAAGCAACAGACGTAGCTGCTCCACAGAAGAGAGGCGTTTGTACAGCTGTTAAGACTGCAACACCTAAGAAGCCTAACTCAGCCCTTAGAAAGATCGCCAGAGTTCGTCTTTCAAACGGTATTGAAGTAACATCTTATATCCCAGGTGAAGGACACAATCTTCAGGAACACAGCGTTGTTCTGATCAGAGGTGGACGTGTTAAGGATTTACCAGGTACAAGATATCACATCGTTCGTGGTGTACTTGATACAGCAGGTGTCGCTAAGAGAAGACAGGCACGTTCTAAATACGGTGCCAAGAGACCTAAGGATGCTAAATAATTAGTATCGCAAAGGCAAATTGCAGGTTGGAAGATTTTCTAAAAACCATGCAGTAAAACGCGGAAATGGTCCGCATTTATTCACAATATGATTTATAACAAGTGCCGGAGTTAGATTAATCCGAAGGTTGCAGGTTTAAGATATACCGCGCACGTACACAGCCGATTATCCCGATGGCGGCAGCCTTTATTGGATGTCGCGGGTGGAAAAAGGTCATATATATTTGTGAGTACCGATGAATTAATGAATATTGTTAAGGAGGGAAGAACCGTGCCACGTAAAGGACATACTCAGAAAAGAGATGTA
>ERZ772937.2931-NODE-2931-length-10094-cov-2.797789_pt1 | contig 10094 bp, 10 predicted proteins | sample MGYA00512113_ERZ772937 | MGnify/ENA primary metagenome ERZ772937 (study PRJEB29015, sample SAMEA2737649) | human gut metagenome | biome: human gut; feature: human-associated habitat; material: faeces | place: China | collected 2012 ... | reverse complement strand
TTTTTTTCTCCGCCTGTCAAGTGAGCAGTTAGCCCGGCGGCCAGGTCATGTCGCGGCCGGAGAGCACATGGAAGTGCAGGTGGAACACGCTCTGACCCGCCTGTTCTCCGATGTTGGAGACCACGCGGAAGCTGTCCATGCCCTTTTCCTTTGCGACCTTTGCGATGACCTCGAAGCAGTGCGCAACGATGGCGCTGTTCGTCTCGTCTACCGCTGCGACAGACTTGATGTGCTGCTTCGGGATAACGAGGAAGTGGGTCGGCGCCTGCGGGTCGATGTCGTTGAATGCGTAGCAGACATCGTCCTCGTAGACCTTGCTCGACGGGATTTCGCCCGCCGCGATTTTACAGAACAGACAATCCTCCAAGATATATCGCTCCTTTCCGAATGGGGCGGCGCAGTGCTGTCCGCGCCGCCATGAATGCCTTACAGCATTGCGTCAACGATATTGTTTACCGCCTCGAGCGCTTCTTCGAGCTTTGCGGGATTCTTGCCGCCTGCCGTTGCGCTGTCCGGACGGCCGCCGCCGCCGCCGCCAACGATCTTCGCGACTTCCTTGATGATCTTGCCCGCGTGTGCGCCCTTTTTGACAGCGTCCGCGCCGCAGACGCAGAGCAGGCTTACCTTCTCGCCGTTGACAGCGGAGAGAACGGCTACCATGTTCGGCTTCTTGGCCTTGATGTCGTCGCCCATGGTGCGAAGCATATCGGCGGAAGCATCGTCGAGCTTGGTCGCAACGACCTCTACGCCCTTGACGTCGCGGGATACGTTAAAGAGGTCAACCATCTGCATCGCAGCAACCTTAGCACCCAGCTTTTCGAGCTTCTTGTTCAGTGCGCGTGCGTCGCTGATCTGCTGCTCGATCTTGGCAGCAAGCTCGTTCGGGTTGGTCTTGAGGGCGGCAGCCGCCTCGTTCAGAACAGCCTGACGGTCGTTCATCAGAGCCAGAACCGCCTTGCCGGTAACGGCCTCGATACGGCGGACGCCGGCTGCAACGGAAGCCTCGCCGATGATCTTGAGCGAGCCTGCCTTTGCGGTGTTGTCGAGGTGGGTACCGCCGCACAGCTCGATGGAGTCGCCGGCCTGTACGACGCGGACGGTCTGGCCGTACTTCTCGCCGAACAGCGCCATAGCGCCCTTCTTCTTCGCCTCGTCGATCGACATTTCCTCGGTAACGACCGGGCTGCCTGCGAGGATGGCGTCGTTGACCAGATCTTCGACCTTCGCCAGCTCCTCGGGAGTCAGCGCTGCGAAGTGGGTGAAGTCGAAGCGGATGTGGTCGTTTGCGGTGTAGGAGCCTGCCTGCTCAACGTGGTCGCCGAGCACCTTGCGCAGCGCCTTCTGGAGCAGATGGGTGGAGGTATGCGCACGGCAGATCGCCTGACGGTAAGCCGCGTCAACAGAAGCCGTTACCTCGTCCTCAACGGAAAGCTCGCCCTCGGTGACAACACCGATGTGCATGTACTTGCCGTCCTTGGTCTTCTGAACGTCGGAAACGCTCATTGCGCCGCTCTTGCCGGTAATCGTGCCGTGGTCGCCGATCTGGCCGCCCATTTCCGCGTAGAACGGGGTGCGGTCGAGAACGACGGTGATCTTCTCGCCCTTGGCTGCCGCGCCGGAAACCTCGCCCTCGTTTACGATGGCAAGTATCTTTGCGGACTCCTCGAGGGTGGTGTAGCCGTCGAATGCGGTCTTGATGGACTTGTCGAGGCCGAGATCCTCGCTCTGCCAGCCGAGGTCGCCCATCTTCTTGCGGTCCTCACGGGCACGCTCACGCTGCTCGTTCATCAGGCGGTCGAACTCCTCGCGGCTCGTGGTCATGCCCTGCTCCTCAAGAACCTCGAGGGTCAGGTCGATCGGGAAGCCGTAGGTGTCGTACAGCTGGAATGCGTCCGCAGCAGACAGCTCCTTGCCGTCGGAGGAGGCGATCTTGTCATTCAGGATAGCAAGGCCGCTGTCGATGGTCTTGTTGAAGCTGGCTTCCTCATTCTCGATGACCTTGTGGATGTACTTCTGCTTTTCAACCAGCTCGGGGTAAGCGCCGCCGGACTCCTTGATAACGGTGGAGGCGACGTCGGACATGAACGGCTTGTCGATGCCGAGCAGCTTGCCGTGACGAACGGCGCGGCGCAGCAGGCGGCGCAGAACGTAGCCGCGGCCCTCGTTGGACGGGATAACGCCGTCGCAGATCATCATGACGGTGGAGCGGATGTGGTCGGTGATAACGCGCAGGGAAATATCGGTCTTGTCGCTCTCGCCGTAGTGCTTGCCGGCGATCTCGGAGACCTTGTTGGTGATGTTGCGCACGGTGTCAACATCGAACAGAGAGCCTACGCCCTGAACCACGCACGCGAGGCGCTCGAGGCCCATGCCGGTGTCGATGTTCTTCTGCTTCAGCTCGGTGTAGTTGCCGTTGCCGTCGTTGTCGAACTGGGAGAATACGTTGTTCCAGACCTCCATGTAGCGGTCACAGTCGCAGCCGACCGTGCAGCCCGGCTTGTGGCAGCCGAATTCCTCGCCGCGGTCGTAGTAGATCTCAGAGCACGGGCCGCACGGACCGGAGCCATGCTCCCAGAAGTTGTCTTCCTTGCCGAAGCGGAAGATGCGCTCGGGCGCGATGCCGATCTCCTCGTTCCAGATTTTGAACGCCTCGTCGTCGTCCACGTAGATAGACGGATACAGGCGGTCGGGGTCGATGCCGACCCACTCGGGGCTGGTCAGGAACTCCCAGCTCCAGTGAATGGCCTCACGCTTGAAGTAGTCGCCGAAGGAGAAGTTGCCCAGCATCTCGAAGAAGGTGCCGTGGCGTGCGGTCTTGCCGACGTTCTCGATGTCGCCGGTACGGATGCACTTCTGGCAGGTGGTGACGCGGTGGCGCGGCGGCTCCTGCTCGCCGGTGAAGAACGGCTTCATCGGCGCCATGCCGGAGTTGATGAGCAGAAGCGACGGGTCGTTCTGCGGGATGAGCGAAAAGCTCGGCAGGCGGAGATGACCCTTGGTCTCAAAGAACTTGAGGTACATCTCGCGCAGCTCATTTAAGCCTCTGTACTGCATAGGATTTATTCCTCCAAATAAAAATTAACAATGAAAAGAGAACCGAAAAACGCCGGAGAAAACAAAAAAGCCTCCGCCCGGACTGTCAAGGGCGAAAGCATGCTTCCACGGTACCACCTTGATCTGCACGCAGATTGCTCCGTGTGCATCTCGGTGATCCGTTATCGGGGATCGGGCGGCCGACTCGACGCCGGCTGCTCGGAAGTGGCTGTTTTCCGCGCCGCACAAGGACTTGCACCAAGCGTCCTCTCTCTTTGGAACGGCAGACGAAAACTCGTTTCCTCATCGCATTTTCAGTATTTGCTTATCTATTATGACACCAATCTTTCCGCTTGTCAACAGGGGCAGCGCGAAAAAATTTCACGCGAATTGACCAAACGAGGTCAATTTTTCCCGCGTTCCGGCCTATATATGAAGGGGTACCTTCGGAAAGGGGGAGGCTCACATGAGCATTCCGTTCAAAGACGCGCGGGCGGAGAACTTCCGCGCGGCCTCGCGCCAGCCGTCCGACATCCGCTATCTCGTTATTCATTTCACCGCGAATGACGGGGACAGCGCGGAAAACAACGCGGACTATTTCGCGCGGGAAGCACCGGGCGCGTCAGCGCATTTCTTCGTTGATGAAAGGGGAATCTGGCAGTCGGTGAAAGAAAAGGACATCGCGTGGCACTGCGGCACGAGGGGGATGTACTTCCATCCGTACTGCCGCAATGCCAACAGCCTCGGCGTCGAGCTGTGCAGCCGGAAGCGGGGCGAAAAGTATTATTTCACGCCCGAAACGGTGAAAAACGCGCAGCAGTTCGTCCGCTCGCTGATGAAGCGCTACGGCATCCCGATGGAGAACGTCGTGCGGCATTACGACGTCACACACAAAAACTGCCCCGCGCCGTTTGTCGAGGACGCGGGCGCGTGGCAGAAATTCAAGGCAGGTCTGATGGAACAGGCAAAGGAGGATAATATGACAGAAAAACAGGTAAAGCAGCTGATCGAGCAGTCGAAAACGGTTTTCGATACCGTAGAAGCTGTCCCGGAGTGGGGACGAGCGACCATAGAGAAGCTGACGAAGCGCGGCCTGCTGCGCGGCGAGGACGGAAAGCTCGCCCTCACCGAAGAGATGCTGCGCGTGTTCGTGGTGCTCGACCGAGCGGGCGCGTTCGGGGCGTAGTTACGGCGTATTGAGGTCCCAGTCAATGGGTTCGACGCCGCAGCTTCTCAGATAGTCGTTGCACATCGAGAAGTGATGGCAGCCGAAAAAGCCGTTGTACGCGGAAAGCGGGGAGGGATGCGCGGCCTCAAGCACGAGGTGCTGCGGCGCAGTGATGAGCTTGGCCTTGCTGCGCGCGTTGCCGCCCCAGAGCAGGAAAACGATCGGCTGCTTGTGGTCGTTCAGCTTTTCGATCACGTGGTCGGTGAAGGTCGTCCAGCCGAGATTCTTGTGGCTGTTCGCCTGACCGGCGCGGACGGTGAGCGTGGTGTTGAGCATGAGAACGCCCTGCTTCGCCCACTTGGTGAGCGTGCCGTCCTTGGGCGGCTCGATGCCGAGGTCGCTTTTCAGCTCCTTGAAGATGTTCTGGAGGCTCGGCGGCAGCTTGACGCCCGGCTGCACGGAAAAGCAGAGGCCGTGCGCCTGACCGGGGCCGTGGTAGGGGTCCTGCCCGAGAATGACCGCCTTGACCGAGGAATAGGGCGTCAGGCGGAGCGCATTAAAGATGTACTCCATCGGCGGATAAATCGTGTTTTCGGCGTATTCCTGCTTAAGAAAGTGGCGGATGCGCTTGTAGTAGTCCTGTTCGAACTCGCCGGCGAGGATTTCGTCCCAGTCGTTGCCAAAATGAACCATAGGTAAACTCTCCTGATTATGTAATCGTTGATACCATGATAAAACGCAGATGCAACGCTGTCAAGAGAAAGAAAAAACGCCCTCAGAGGGCGGGGCATTGCCGCCTCCCGGCGGCGGGGGGCAAAAGGGGACAGGACACCAAGGTTTCCTATCCCCTCTTGCGACTCCCCAACTTTCCTTTGGCCGCTCAGCGCAGCATTCGCGGCTAAAAAGCGGGGGACGCAATTAAGACCGCATTACAATCCGGGGCGCACTGCCGCCGTTTGGGGATGGCTTCGCGCGTCTTTCCGCGCATAACAGTGCGCGGCAGCGGGTGCAGGTTGGAAAGAGTGGTAAAGTTTTTTTCTGGGCGGCTCCCGTAGGGCCGGATGACCTCATCCGGCCGCTCTCTCCGAACGGTATTTACCCTCTGGATTGCTCCCGTAGGGCCGGGTTCCCTCACCCGGCCGCTGTAAATCTGTGCATACCGTTACAGGCGGCGGGGTGGGGGCACCCCGCCCTACGGCGCGTTTCGGAAAATCGGTGCAGACAGAACGCTTCTATGGAATGGGGTCAATCTCGCCTCCTGCGTCAAGGCCGCAGCAACGGCGGCCCCGTTCGCGCTCTCCTTCGGAGGAAAATATTTTCACCGCCCTCTTGACAAGGGGCAGGGTGTATGATATATTCTAACTGTACTAAGACACACAGTACAGTTAATACACCGCTTCGGCGATGAAAGGAAGGAGGCGCGTTATATGGTCAAAATTGATTATCGGGACGCCCGGCCGATTTACGAACAGGTTGCGGACGGCATCGAAGAGCTGGCATTGCGTGGGGCTTTGCCGGCGGACACGCAGCTGCCCAGTGTGCGGCAGTTTGCGATGGAGCTTTCGATCAACCCGAACACGATCCAACGCGCATACGGAGAGCTTGAACGGCGCGGCGTGATCTACGCCGCCAAGGGACGGGGCAACTTCGTCTCAGATGTGGGGACAAGACGCGATGAGCGGCTGCGCGAGGTGGGGGCTGAAATATCGGCCCTCGCTTCCAAGGCCCGTTCGCTCGGTGCGGACGAGGCGCAGCTGACTGCGTGGGTGACGCAGAAAGGAGAGGATGGAAAATGATTAAAGCCGAAAACGCGACCAAGCGTTTCGAGGATATTACGGCGGTCGATCATATCTGCGCCGAGGTGCAGAACGGCTCGGTCTACGGCCTTATCGGCTCGAACGGCGCGGGCAAGTCTACCTTGATGAAGTGCATGTTTGGTATCTACCACATGGACGAAGGCAAGGTCATTTATGAGGGACAGGAGGTCCAGATCAAGGGACCTCTGGATGCACTGAACCGCGGCATTGCGATGGTGCACCAGGAACTGCAGCCCATCCCGGAGCGTTCCATCGGCGAGAATATCTACGTTGGGCGCTATCCCACCAAGAAATACGGACCCGTCACCGTCATCGACCACGACAAGATGTACGAGGATGCGGCCAAGGTCCTGAAGGAAGTCCATCTGAATTATGATCCGCACGCAAAGCTCGGAACCTTGAGCGTTTCCCAGATGCAGCTGGTTGAGATCGCCAAGGCGGTCTCCGCAGACTGCAAGGTGCTGATCCTCGACGAGCCGACCTCCTCGCTGACGGCGGCCGAGGTCGAGGCGTTGTTCACCATCGTGGACGAGCTGCGCGCCAAGGGCGTTTCCATCGTCTACATCAGCCACAAGATGGACGAAATTCTTCGCATCAGCGACGAAGTCACGATCATGCGCGACGGCCAGTACATCGGCACCTGGGAGGCCAAGGAGCTGACCACCGATATGATCATCACCAAGATGGTCGGACGTGAGCTGTCGAACCTCTACCCGCCGCGCTCGAATACGCCCGGTGAGGTCGTGTTTGAGGTCAAGGACTTCACGTCCATCAACCCCAAGAGCTTCCGTCACGTCAACTTCAACGTCCGCAAAGGCGAGATCCTCGGCGTTGCGGGTCTGGTCGGTGCCCAGCGCACCGAGCTGATGGAGGGTCTGTTCGGTCTGCGCTGCCACACGTCGGGCACCATCACCTATAAGGGCAAGGAGCTGACCATCAACCAGCCGCAGGACGCCATCAAAAACGGCATCGCCATGCTGACCGAGGACCGCCGCGCCACCGGTATTCTGGGTGTGCTTTCCATTGCGGATAATGTCTCCATTGCATCGCTGAACAAGTATCTGATCGGCGGCATCATGCTGGACGACAACAAAATCGAAAAACTCGTGCAGGATAATGTCGCCAAGCTGTCCATCAAGACGCCGTCCTCCAAAACGCAGATTCAATCGCTGTCCGGCGGTAACCAGCAGAAGGTGCTGATTGCCCGCTGGCTGGCCAACGACCCCGATGTTTTCATCATGGACGAGCCGACCCGCGGTATCGACGTCGGTGCAAAGTATGAAATTTACTGCATCATCGCCGAGATGGCCAAACAGGGCAAGAGCATCATCATGATCTCCTCCGAAATGAGCGAGCTGATCGGCATGTCTGACCGCATCATGGTCATGTGCGATGGCCGCTGCACCGGCTTTATCGACGGTGATAAGGCGAACCAGGAGAACATCATGACGCTGGCTACCCAGTTTGAATAAGGAGGAATCCGAAAATGGAGAAAAAATTCAACTTTAAAAAATTCCTGTCCAATAACGCGATCATTATTCTGATCATTTTGCTGGCCCTCTTCGTCGGCTGCACGACCCAGAACTTCTTTACCGAGACAAACGGCAAAAACCTGCTGCTGAACGTCGCCCCGCGTTTCATCATCGCCTGCGGCGTTTCGGGATGCCTGATTACCAAGGGCACTGACCTGTCCGCCGGCCGCCAGGTCGGCCTGGCCGCCTGCTTCTCCGCCATGCTGCTGCAGAGCGTTGACTACTCTGCCCGCATGCTGCCCTGGCTGCCCGATATTCCGTGGCCCGTGGCCCTGCTGATCGTCATGGCGATCATGGCCTGCTTCGGCGCCATCAACGGCTGCATTATCGCATTCCTGAAGGTTCCTCCTTTCATCGCTACGCTGGGCATGCAGACCATCGTTTACGGCCTGTGCTCCGTCATCACCAACAACCAGCCCATGGGCGGTTACAAGCAGAGCTACCTGACCGTTGCCAGCGGCACGCTGGGCCCCATCCCGTTCCTGGCCATCTTTGCGCTGATCGTCGGCATCTTCTTCTGGTTCCTGTACAATAAGACCCGTCACGGCAAGTACATGTACGCCATCGGCGGCAACGAGAACGCCGCTCAGGTTGCCGGTGTCAACGTCACCGCGTCCCTGATCCGCATCTACATCCTGGCCTCCTGCATGTATGCTCTCGGCGGCTTCCTCGTCGGCGCAAAGGCCGGCGGTGCTTCCACCAACACCGGCAACGGCTATGAGCTGGAAGCTATCGCAGCCTGCACCATCGGCGGCGTTTCCACCAACGGCGGCGTCGGCAAGGTCTCCGGCGTTCTGGTCGGTGTTCTGGTCTTTGAAGTCCTGAAGATCTGCCTGCAGTTCCTCGGCGTCGACCCCGCCTACACCTACATTGCACAGGGCCTTGTCATCGTCATCGCCGTTGCCCTTGACCTGCGCAAGTATCTGGCCAAGAAGTAATATGGACGAGGAAAAGTCTTTGCCCCAAGCCCCTGAAAAGCCCGAAGAAAAAGAAGATGCGCACCCCGACCGCAGCCAGCTGAATGCCTTTGAGAATTTCTACGAGAAATTCTCAAAGGTTCCGCTGAAATACATAGACATCTTCATCGGCGTCTGTGTTGCTGCACTGGTCATCGTGGTGCTGGTCGGCATTCTCAAGAGTAAGGGGATACTGTAAAAAAAGAAGCACCGTTCACGGAGAAAAATCTCTGTGAACGGTGCTTTTTTTGTGCTTTAGCAGAGCAGTAGGGGAGTGTCCGCCCCCTGCGAAGCCTGCGGCGTTATTTTTTAATGATTTTTTTCTTTTTCCGCACACTGTACCCAAAGCTGCCCAGCTTGCGGCCCAGCGCCAGATAATCGCCGTGGCTGTATACAATGAGCTTCGCCTTGTTCAGGCAGAGCTTGCCGCTCTCATCAAGCAGCCGCTCATCGACATCCACGGCCACACATTCGGCCAAAAACAGGTCGTGGCTGCCTAAGGGGATTACCTGGGTCACTTTGCACTCCAGATTGACGGGGCTTTCTTCCACCAGCACGGTGCCAACTTTGGCGGCGGGGGATGGGGTCAGGTGCATGGCGGAAAATTTATCCACATCGCGGCCGCTTTTTACGCCGCACCAGTCCACCGCGCGTACCAGACTTTCTGTCGGCAGGTTGATGACAAACTCGCCGCTTTCTTTGATCAAATGGTGGCTGTACCGTTCCGGCCGCACACTGATGGAAACCATGCTGGGCTGGGTGCAGATGGTGCCGCACCAGCCAACCGTGATCAGGTTGGGCACCCCAGCAGGGCCGCAGCTTACCAGCACCGGCGGTTCAGGGTTCAAAAGGGTGGAACCTTTCCATACTTGACGGCTCATAGTGTATCTCCTTGCTTTATCATTACATTTTTATAAGATATATCCTATATCGGACGGTGCGCCCCTACGGTCTTAACGGGGTAAAAGTGCGGCGGTTAGCACACGAATAACAGGTATTACCGGCATTACGTTTCCGCCGCGCGGAAAAACAGCCCTTCAGAAGCCGCAATCGGTGCAAGCAGCTGCTGCATTTCGGCGCTGGGGTGGTAGATGCTCAGGTTCAGGCAGTCCCAATCAAACGCCAGCAGAGCCAGCTCATCCGGGAACAGGCAGGTCAGCGTGCCGGAATGGCAGTCCATAATTTCGGCAATGATGTGGTCGATCAGCTCCGGATTTGGCTGGTCGACCCAGCCGCCGTCCCACGGGATGCAGACGCGGTAATAGCACATCAGCTTGAAAATTACGCTGGAAAATTTGTCTTTTAACGCGGTGTGACGCGGGCTGTTCAGCAGATGGTATTCCACATCAAAATACTGCCCGCCGCTGTTTTGTGGCACCGTGCGGGGCAGGTAATCCACAATATAAACGTCTTTGGTTAATAATTCTTCCACCAGGGCGTCCATGGCGGCGGAATTTGGCAGTGGGGCGGGCATAAGAATCTCCATTCTAGCTTGTGGCGGTCAGACATTTTTCAGCCGGTCTTTGTCCAGCAGCTTAAAGCTGCTGCGCCATGTTTCAATCAGGCCGTCATGCTGCATGCGGCTCAG
>ERZ772937.2903-NODE-2903-length-10163-cov-3.452216_pt1 | contig 10163 bp, 9 predicted proteins | sample MGYA00512113_ERZ772937 | MGnify/ENA primary metagenome ERZ772937 (study PRJEB29015, sample SAMEA2737649) | human gut metagenome | biome: human gut; feature: human-associated habitat; material: faeces | place: China | collected 2012 ... | reverse complement strand
CTGCGCACCCGGCGGGGTCAGTACTGCTCCTGCCCGTTGGGGAAATCGCACGACTTGACGTCCGTGATATACTGCGACACGGCGTCCGACATAACAGTATACAGGTCGGCATAGCGGCGCAGGAAGCGCGGCGAGAACCCTTTGTTGATACCCAGCATGTCGTGGATCACGAGCACCTGGCCGTCGCAGCCCGCGCCGGCGCCGATGCCGATCGTCGGGGTCGGAATCTCGGCGGTCACGCGCGCGGCCAGCGCCGCGGGAATCTTTTCGAGCACGATGCCGAAACAGCCCGCCTCGCTCAGCAGGTGCGCGTCGCGCAGCAGTTTTTCGGCCTCGGCCTCCTCCTTGGCGCGGACGGCGTAGGTTCCGAACTTGTGGATCGACTGGGGCGTCAGGCCGAGGTGTCCCATGACGGGAATGCCGGCCGAGAGAATGCGCTGGACCGATTCGAGGATCTCCTCGCCGCCCTCCATCTTCACGGCGTCGGCCTCGGTCTCCTTCATAATGCGGATGGCCGAATCGAGCGCCACCTTCGAGTTGCCCTGATAGGTTCCGAACGGCAGGTCGACGACGACCAGCGCCCGCTCCACGGCACGCACGACCGAACGGGCGTGGTAGATCATCATATCGAGGGTGATGGGAACCGTGGTCTCGTAACCGGCCATCACGTTGGCGGCCGAGTCGCCCACGAGAATCACGTCGATACCCGCGGCATCGACGATCTTCGCCATCGAATAGTCGTAAGAGGTGAGCATGGCGATCTTCTCGCCCCGCTGTTTCATCTCCGTCAGGCGGTAAGTCGTTACCGCGCGGACGGTGCTTTCTACTGACATTTTTTCAGATTTTAAGTTTTACAACGCGGCAAAGTTAACGCTTCGGACGGATTTGGCAAAAGAAACTCCATAAAACGACGCCGCCCGACACCGAGACGTTGACCGAATGCTTGGTCCCGGCCTGCGGGATTTCGACGGCCCCGTCGCACCGGTCGACGGCCTCCTGCCCCACGCCGTCGACCTCGTTGCCGAAGACGAGCGCATACTTCACCCCCGGCACGGCACGAAACTCATCGAGCATCACGGCCCCCTCGACCTGCTCCACGGCGTAGACCGCATATCCTTCGGCACGCAGCTGCGCAATGCACCCGACGGTCGAAGCGCAATAACTCCAGGGCACGGTCATCTCGGCCCCCAGAGCCGTTTTGTGGATGTCACGGCTGGGCGGAGTGGCGGTAATGCCGCACAGGACGATCCGCTCCACGGCGAAAGCGTCGCCCGTGCGGAAAAAGGCCCCGACGTTCTGGGCCGAACGAACGTTGTCCAGCACCACCGTGACAGGCATCTTTTCCATCGCGGCGAACTCCTCGGCTGAAGGCCTGCCGAGTTCTTCGTTGGTGATTTTGCGCATAATGGGTTCGGAACGATTGATTTCGGGGGCAAAAGTAAATAAAATTAAAATCTTTTCCTTACTTTTGTCAGCTATATTCCGTTGACACCTATGAAAAAACTTTTACTCTTGCTCGCCCTTTCCGGATGCGTCGCCGCAGGACACGCACAGGAGATTCTGCTGGGAACCGATTTCAAAATGTATTTCGACAACAAGGAATTCGGCAGCAACGAGTTCGCCGTGCCGGGACTGGACATCGAATCGGGCACGGACTTCGCAGCCCGGCTGACGCCCCGTGTCGGCATCCGGTGGGACGAGAAAAACACGCTGGTCATCGCCGCGGACATGATCAAGAATTTCGGAACCCAGGAATCGGCCTATCTTTCGGAGATCAAACCCGTCTTCTACTACCAGTTCCAGACGCCCAAGGTGACGGCCGCAGCCGGTATCTTCACGCGCGACATGATGCACGACGACGACTATTCGACGGCATTCTTCTCCGAGTCGGAACGCTTCTTCCACAACCGCATGAACGGCGTGCTGGCGCAGTACAACGGCAAAAGGGACTCCTACGTCGAGTTCGTCTGCGACTGGGAGGGCATGTATTCCACCCTCTCGCGCGAAAAGTTCCGCATCCTGCTCGCCGGACGCCACTACCTCGACACGTTCTACTACGGGTTCAACTACTCGATGTTCCACTATGCGGGACAGCAGGGCGCGCCGATCGAAAACGTCGTCGACCTGCAACTGCTCAACCCCTGCGTCGGCGTGCGGTTCAACGCCTTCTTCGATTTCGACATCAAACTGGGAGCTTTGCTCACGGCCCAGCGCGACCGCAGTTTCGGCCACTCGTGGGAAAAGCCCTGCATGGGCGAGTTCGCCTTCCGGATCAGCCGCTGGGGACTGTCGCTCGACGAACGCCTCTATGTCGGCGACAACATCCACCCCTTCTTCTACGGACATGAACTCGAAGACGGCACACCGCTCCCCTACGGCCGCGAGTTGTACCCCGCCGAGAGTTTCTTCCGCACCGACCAGAAGGTGTACAGCCGCACGGCGCTCTCCTACCGCCGCTCGTTCTTCAACGACACGGTCTCGGTCCGCGCGGAGTTCGCCGCCCACCACGACGGCACGGCCCTGGGAACCCAGCAAATGCTGGTCGTGGGGGTGAAACTGCTCAAAACCGTTTACAACAGCAAGAATCATAAAAAATAATATGGCAAGCGAAACAAACGAAACACGGGAGAAGTCGCTGAACTTCCTCGAAGAGATCATCGAAGAGTCGATCGCCGGGGGCGAAACGCGCATACAGACCCGTTTCCCGCCCGAACCGAACGGTTACCTGCATATCGGCCACGCCAAGAGCATCTGCATCAACTTCGGACTGGCGAAGAAATACGGCGGCAAGTGCAACCTGCGCTTCGACGACACGAACCCCGTCAAGGAGGACGTGGAGTACGTCGACTCGATCAAGCGCGACATCCAGTGGCTCGGCTTCCAGTGGGAGCTGGAGCGTTACGCGTCGGACTATTTCGACCAGCTCTACGAATGGGCCGTCGTACTGATCAAGAAGGGGCTGGCCTATGTCGACGACCAGACGCAGGACGAGATCCGCGAAAACCGCGGTACGGTATCCGTGCCGGGAACGCCCTCGCCGTGGCGCGACCGTTCGGTGGAGGAAAACCTCGATTTGTTCACGAGAATGAAGAACGGCGAGTTCCCCGACGGAGCCAAGGTGCTGCGCGCCAAGATCGACATGGCCCATCCGAACATGCTGTTCCGCGACCCGATCATGTACCGCATCATCCACGCCGAGCATCACCGCACGGGCGACAAATGGTGCATCTACCCGATGTACGACTACGCCCACGGCCAGAGCGACTCGATCGAGCGGATCACCCACTCGATCTGCACCCTGGAATTCGACGTGCACCGTCCGCTGTACGACTGGTTCATCCAGGCGCTCGACATTTTCCCCTCGCACCAGTACGAGTTCGCACGCCTGAACCTCACCTATACGATGATGTCGAAGCGCAAGCTGCTGAAGCTCGTGCAGGAGGGCGCCGTGATGGGCTGGGACGATCCCCGCATGCCGACGATCTGCGCCCTGCGCCGCAAGGGCTACACGCCCGCCTCGGTGCGCAACTTCGCCGAGATGGTGGGCGTCGCCAAGCGCGACAACGTGATCGACCTCGGGAAGCTGGAATACTGCGTGCGCGAAGACCTGAACCGGGTCGCCCAGCGCCGCATGGCCGTGCTGAATCCGCTGAAGGTGGTCATCACGAACTACGAGGACGACAAAACCGAGCTGTTCACGGCGATCAACAACCCCGAGGACGAAGCCGCCGGCACGCGGCAGGTTCCCTTCTCGAAGGTGATCTGGATCGAGCGCGACGACTTCATGGAGAATCCGCCCAAGAAGTTCTTCCGCCTCTCGCCGGGCGGCGAGGTGCGCCTGCGCTATTCGTACCTCATCAAGTGCGAGGAGGTCGTCAAGGACGAGGGGGGCAACATCACCGAACTGCGCTGCACCTACGACCCGATGTCGGGCGGAGGTTCGTCGAGCGACGGCCGCCGCGTGAAAGGCGTCATCCACTGGGTGTCGGCCGCGGATGCCGTGGAGGCCGAAATCCGGCTGTTCAACCCGCTCTTCACGAAGGAGGACCCCGACGACGTGGCCGAAGGGCAGACCTGGGAGGACACCCTCAATCCCGAATCAATGATCAAAATCACAGGCTACCTCGAACCGTCGCTGCGCGACATCCCCGTAGGCCGGGCCGTACAGTTCGAGCGCGTGGGCTACTTCTGCCCCGACACCGACTCGACCCCCGGTCATCTGGTGTTCAACCGCACGGTGACGCTCAAGGACTCGTGGGCCAAGATCAACAAATAGAAAGATCCCCCACCGACAAAAAAAGACATCCGGACGATTCCGGATGTCTTTTTTTATCATTTACCCTCCTATTTCACCGGATTTTACCTACCTTTGGGATCGGAAACGAAAACGGAATAATCGGATGCAGTTGTTATACGTAATAGGAACAGGGGTGCTGGCGGCGTTTTGCGTCCTCCTGGCCGTCCGTATCTGCTACCAGCGCCGGTACATCCGAACAAGCGACCGGATCAACGACTGCATATTCCGCAACGTAGCCGCCTACCTGCTGCTGATCGACCCCGATTTCAACGTTCTGCAAACCAACTACCGCTCCACGACGGGAACCGCTCCGAAAGCCGCACCGCCCAAGGTGGGCAACCAGCTGCGCTGCAAGAACGGCGAGGACGCCGGCATCTGCGGCACACACGAATTGTGCGCCGACTGTCCCGTCCGCGCGGCCATCACCGGGGTGTTCCGGACGAAGAAAGGCTTCTCGGGACTGGAGGTCCCGATGGTGCTCTACACCTCCGACGACCACACGGAGACCGTCGACTGCGACGTAAGCGTGGCGGGCAATTTCCTCACCGTCGCAGGACAGCCCCGGGTGGTGCTGACCGTGAGCGACATCTCGGCCCAGAAACGCACCCAGCGCGAACTGGAGAAAGCCCGCGTTCGCGCCGAGGAGTCGGACCGCATGAAATCACGCTTCCTGGCCAACATGAGCCACGAACTGCGCACGCCGCTGAACGCCATCATCGGATTCTCGGAACTGCTCATGGACGACCCCGCCCCGACCGAGAAACAGGAGTACATGCGCATCATCCGCTCCAACGGCGAGGTACTGATGCAGCAACTCAGCGACATCCTCGATCTCTCGAAGATCGAAGCCGGAACCCTCGGCTACGAATATACCGACGTGGAACTCAATGCCGTCATGGAAGAGCTGGAAGGCGGTTTCTGCATGCAGCAGCCCAAGAACAGCCCGGTGCGGATCACCTTCCACAGGAAATATCCCGTCCGCTACATCCGCACGGACCGCAAGCGGCTGATTCAGGTGATCGCCAACTTTTTGAGCAACGCCATGAAATTCACCTCCGAAGGCTCCGTCGATTTCGGATTCGAAATCCGCGGCGGGGAACTCTACGTCTACGTCGCCGACACGGGAGCCGGCATCCCCGAAGAACACCGGGAACAGCTTTTCCAACGTTTCGTCAAGGCGGGATCGTTCAGGCAGGGCATCGGCATCGGACTGGCGATCTCGAAGTCGATCGTCGAAACGATGGGCGGCCGCATCGGCGTCGAATCCCAACCGGGCAAAGGCTCGACCTTCTGGTTCACGCTTCCCTGCAAGCCGGAGCAATAAGCATCGTTATCCTCTTCGCGGTTTCCAAACCATTCCGGCCCTGCGCAGCGGAATAAAATACGCCTGTTCCTTCCAGACCCCTCCGACCCACCAGGCATCCCAGCGCGACACCGAGCGAAACGCCCGCAGAGCTGCCTGCAACAGCGGGTCAGCCGGATCGCTGACAACAGGACTTCCCTTTTCCGACAACAGTCGCGCCCGGTCGATCCGAACCACCCGCCCTGTGGAATCATTCGCGTTCGAGATTCCGCATAAATCCGTCGTGTTGGTAATACACCAGATTCCCCGTGCCATAGCGGATCTCTCCGCTGAACCAGCCGGCCCGGGCGCGTGATCCCGCTGCAAATTCGGGAACCAGCTCCGCTCCGGAAAATACGACGTCGCCGTCCTCGGTGTTCACGCACTCAAGCCACAAGATGCCCTCGTCGTCCAGCCGCCAGACACCGATACAGCGACGCCTGCAAGCCGTAGAGCCGGAGGCATCGAGTTCGTCCAGCCGTTTTTCGAGCCGGGCGAGCACGGCGGAATCCGCCGTCGCCAGCGGCAGTGCGAACAACTGCATCGTATCGCGCCCGACGACAAGCCGTTCGGCAGCCTGCCCTGTCGCCGACGCGCGAAAAGGCTGCAAAAAACACACGACTGCCGACAACAGAAGAGCCGCACGTATCATAAGCGAGGGTATTTTTCAGAAAGATACGCAAAAAACGAAGATCGCACAAGTCCCGTTGCGAAAACGACGACATCGGCTCCGCGTCAGCGCATCATGCCGCCGAAGGTCCGCCGGCCGAAAAGGTAGCGCAGCACCACCGAGCCGCGGTAGATGTTTTCCGCGGCGGAACCCTTGCGGTTCGCGCGGATCTCACGCCGTTTGCGGGCCAGCGCCCCGTGCCAGCGGATGAAGTCGCCCCAGGCGCGGAACACGGCGCGGAAGTTGTCCCGGCGGCCCTGCATGAGGTAGGACAGCGCGGCGAGCAGGTCGAGCGCCGGGCGCGCAACGGCCACGCAAAGCCGCTGTGCGGGCGAGGCGCACTTGTAAAGCATGGCGAGATTGTTCCGGTGATTGTAGAAGACCTTGGCCGGAGAATCGGTCTGGAGCGTGCCGCCGCCCAGGTGGTAGACCCTGCTCCGGGGCACGATCCGCACCCGGTAACCCGCCAGCTGCATCCGCCAGCAGAGGTCGATCTCCTCCATGTGGGCGAAGAAATCGCCGTCGAAGCCGCCCAGCGCACGGAACACGTCGGCCCGGCAGCAGAAAGCCGCGCCGCTCACCCAGAAAACGTCGCGCTCGTCGTCGTACTGGCCCCGGTCCTTCTCCACGCAGCGCAGGATGCGCCCCCGGCAGAAGGGATAGCCCAGGTAGTCGATGAAACCGCCCGCAGCCCCCGCATACTCGAACTCCGTGCGGTCGGCGCAGGAGATCAGCTTCGGCGCGGCGACCGCCACGTCGGGATTCCGGTCCAGACAGTCGAGAATCGGCGCAAGCCACCCCTCGGGGGTCTCGACATCGGAGTTCAGCAGCAGGTAATAGTCGGCCTCGATATGCTCCAATGCGCGGTTGTAGCCTCCGGCAAAGCCGTAGTTGCGGTCCATGCGCAGGACCGTGACCGACGGAAACCCGGCGGCGAGCGCCGCAAGAGAGTCGTCCGTCGAACCGTTGTCGGCGACGATGACCTCGACGCCGGCGGGAGCCGCGGCCACGACAGACGGCAGGAAACGACGCAGGTGGTCCGCGCCGTTCCAGTTGAGTATGACGATTTTAACGATTGGCATTCGTGCGTTTGTGTTTCCAGCGGCGGTGCGACCACATCCAGAGCTCGGGATGCTCGCAGATCATGGCTTCCAAACGTCTAACGTAGCGTTCCGTGATTTCGTATTCGGCGACCTCCTCTTTGCCGTCATAAATCAGTTCGAAGGACATTTCGTAGCGTCCCCGCCGCAGGCGGCTCATCTTCACGAAGTAGACCGGGAGGTTGCAGCGCAGGGCCAGTTTCTCGCCGCCGTCGAAGAAGATCGTATCCTGATTGAGGAAGCGGAACCAACGGCTGTCGGGCCGCCGCGGGGGATTCTGGTCGGCGATAAGCCCCATCACGAGGTTCTTGCCGGCGATGCCTCCGGTCCGGTTGCGCAGGTAGAAACGCAGGCTCTCCTTCATCGAGACGGTCATCGAATTTTCGTAATTGCGCAGCCGCCGGTAGAGTTCCTCCATCACCTTGCTGCGCAGCGGATGGTAGACGGCGACCAGCATCTGCGACCGCTCGTAAAGCCCCCAGTAGGAGCAGTACTCCCAGCAGCCGAAATGGGCCGTCATGGCGATCCAGTCGCGGCCGTGCACCGCTTCCACGTGTTTCTCCACGTCTTTGACCGTGAGCACCGTCCGCCCCTTCTCCTCGTTCATGTAGGCCATGTTGATCGTGTCGACGAAGATTTCGGACAGCGTGCGGTAGAACCGCCGCCGGATGACGGCCAGTTCGCGTTCGCTCTTCTCGGGGAACGAGTTCCGCAGGTTGGTCTTGACGACCTTCATGCGGTAGCGCAGGCAGTAGTAGAGCAGGACGAAAAGCAGGTTTTCGACGACGTAGTACTTGAACCAGTAAGGCATCACGGCGAACACGCGTGCGCCCAGCCAAAGGGTCTCCAGCCAGAAGCGCTGCAAAATGGTCAGATCGGTTCGTTTCATGCCTGCCGCCCGGATTAGGGTTCCACGAAAAGTTTGACGTTCTCGACCTTGGTGCGGATTCTCAACCAGCGGATCAGCGTTTCACGGTCGACCGGAAGCGCGGAATCCCGGGGCGTCACCACGCACACGAGCGTCGTATCGCCGGGCGTGCCCTCGACGTCGAAGGTGATGCCCTTGGTCAGCGAAATGGCCCCGATGTTGTCCATCATGGCCCCCACTTCGCGCGAGATGTCGTTCACCTCGACGTTGGTCACCCGGTAGCGTTTCAGCTGCGAGGACATCTCGCCGATCCGGCGGTTCTTCTCCTCCAGCAGCTCCTGATAGCTCTTCTGGAGCGAAACCACGTCGACCTTGTCCTCCGTATTGGCCTGCCGGACGACCAGTTCGGCCTCCTCCAGCCCGAAATTGCGCATCTGCGTACGGGCATTCTCGATCACCTCCTCGCCCAGCGGCTCGCCCACGAGCAGCAGCTCGATCTGCGAGGGGTTCTTGCCCTGCGCGTAGTGTTTGTTGCACTCGATCACGCGGGTATGCGGAAAGTTGAAGACCTGCGACACGTATTTGTCGGCCACGGCCTCGAACAACGAGACGCGGACCATGTGGAACCCGATGACGACGCTCGGGATGAAGGTCACCAGCGTGATGACCATCATCAGCCGCTTGACCGTGCGCTCGCGGACCTTGTCGATGAAGACCTTCTTCTCGTATTGCAGAAAACGCACCATGGCGTAGGTCGCCAGCGCGATGAACACCGAGTTGATGAAGAAGAGGTAGAAGGCACCGATGAAAAAGCGGAACTGCCCCGTGGCCAGTCCGAAGCCCGCCGTACAGAGGGGCGGGATGAGGGCCGTGGCGATGGCCACGCCGGGAATTACGGTCGACGTGCGGTCCTGCCGCGTCTGCGCCACGATGCCCGCCAGGCCGCCGAACAGGGCGATCAGCACGTCGTAGGTCGTAGGCACGGTGCGCGCCAGCAGCTCGCTGCTGTTCGACGAGAGCGGCGAGATGAAGAAATAGACCGTCGAGGTGATGATGGCGACGATGAACATCAGCGCCAGGTTGCGCAGCGACTTCTTGAGCAGTTCGAAATCGTTGATGCCCAGCGCGAGGCCGACACCCATGATCGGGCCCATGATCGGCGAAATGAGCATCGCGCCGATGATCACCGCGGCCGAATTGACGTTCAGGCCCAGCGAGGCGATCATCGTGGCGAAGATCAGCACCCAGAGGTTGACGCCGCGGAACTCCACGCCCTTCGAGACGGAGGCCACGACCTCGTCGCGCTGCGCCTTGTCTTCGTCGAGGCTGAAGTGCCCCCGCAGGAATTCACGCATCTCCCCCACCCAGAGCGAGAAAGAGCGTTTTACATTATGCGTATCGTTCGTATTTTCCATTTCAACATGCACTATCTTTCATTTATTCCTCTTCGTCCGCCGCCGTCTCCCGCTTCGGTTTGGGTTTTCCGGCCAGCACGATCACGAACTCCCCCTTGGGGTCCGTAGTGCGGAAGTGTTCCAGCACCTCGGCGACCGTACCGCGAACGGTCTGTTCGAATTTCTTGGTCAGCTCGCGCGACACCGAAACCCTGCGTTCCGGCCCGAACACCCCGGCGAACTGTTCGAGACACTTCACCACGCGGTAGGGAGACTCGTAGAATATCATCGTGCGCTCCTCCGCGGCAAGCGACTGCAACTGTTTGGCCCGACCCTTCTTCTGGGGCAGGAAACCCTCGAAACAGAACCGGTCGCACGGAAACCCGCTCTGCACCAGCGCCGGAATCAGCGCCGTGGCTCCGGGCAGGGTCTCGACCTCGATCTCCGCTTCGACGCAGGTCCGCACCAGCAGAAAACCGGGATCGGAGATGC
>ERZ772937.2895-NODE-2895-length-10188-cov-9.298036_pt1 | contig 10188 bp, 9 predicted proteins | sample MGYA00512113_ERZ772937 | MGnify/ENA primary metagenome ERZ772937 (study PRJEB29015, sample SAMEA2737649) | human gut metagenome | biome: human gut; feature: human-associated habitat; material: faeces | place: China | collected 2012 ... | reverse complement strand
TGAACGCATCCGCCTGCAGGATACCCCGGAAGGGGCGGAGGTGTTGCTCCGGGTGTTTCCCCTGCCGGTTCGGCGAGTACGCGAACCAGACCGCTGGAGGAGATGACGAACCCACATTGCGATCATCCCGGACATACGTCCAGATACGCCCTGTTTTCGCCTTTTTCTGACCCGGTGCCAGTACCTTTACCGGTGTGTCATCAGTGTGAATCTTGCGGGTGTTCATTACATAACGGTACAGGGCATCATTCACCGGTGTCATTAACTGGCAGCACGCGTCAACCCAGTTGGAGAGTAAGGCCCGGCTCAGTTCGACACCCTGGCGGGCAAAGATTTCACTCTGACGATACAGTGGCAGATGTTCGCAGTATTTTCCCGTTAACACGCGGGCAAGTAATCCGGGGCCCGCGATACCACGCTCTATCGGGCGGGACGGCGCCGGTGCTTCAACAATACAGTCACATTTTGTACAGGCTTTTTTTACCCGTTCTGTGCGGATCACTTTCAGGGCACTGCTCACCAGTTCCAGCTGTTCAGCGCTGACTTCCCCCAGATAATCCAGCTCACCGCCACACTCCGGGCAACAGCTTTCTTCTGGCTCCAGGCGGTGTATTTCACGGGGAAGGTGTGCCGGTAACGGACGACGATGGCGCGACTGTCGCAACTGGCGGGGAACCTGAGGATCGTCTTCCCGCCCACTGTAACGATCGCTGTCCTGTTCACGTTGTTTCAGCAGAGCCTCAGCCAGTTCAACTTCACGACGCAGTTTTTCAGAACGGGTACCGAACAGCATCCGGCGCAGTTTTTCTATCTGAGCCCGCAGATGTTCTATTTCCCGTTCATCTTCTTCGATCTTTTCTTCGGCACGTGTCAGTGCAGAGCGCAGGAAGGCTTCCGTCTCTTCAACCAGACTCAGTTGCTGGTCTTTCTGACGGAGGGCTTCAGCCTGCTCAGAGAGCAACCTTTCCAGCTCTGCGATGCGAATGAGGTATTTCTGACTCATGACCGTTTTTATAATGCGGTCAGGAGTTTTTTACAACATTGTCAGTGAGTTACGGCTGGATGTTTTTGGCTGACGCCAGTCCAGCTTATCGAGGAGCATTGCCAGTTGCGAGCGGGTAATGGATATCTTACCGTCACGCACCGCAGGCCAGATAAACTGACCTTCCTCAAGGCGTTTGGTGAACAGGCACAGACCATCAGCATCAGCCCACAGGATTTTAATCGTGTCTCCCCGTCGGCCACGGAAGATAAACAGGTGACCGGAGAAGGGGTTATCATCCAGCACATGCTGTATCTGCTCCCCCAGACCATTGAAGGATTTACGCATATCAGTAACGCCGGCAACGAGCCAGATACGGGTACCTGATGGGAGTGAAATCATCGTCCCCTCCCGGTCAGCTCACGGATCAACACCGTGAGCAGCTCTGGTGAAGGATTTTCCAGCATCATTTTACCGTAATGGAATTCCACATGGCAGGAAGCTGCACAAGCAACTGATAATGCCCCCGGAGCAGGAGCATCTGTAGCACAGCGCGGGGTGTCGATAAGTTCCACTGGAACCAGAGTCGGAGAGGCCGGAAAAGATTGTGATACTGTAGGGCCTACAATAGTTGGAGGCATTCTACGAGAAATACGTCCTTCTCTTTGCCAGAGGCGTAGCCATTTAAAAATCAGGTTGTTATCAACGCCATGTTCCCGGGCCAGTTGTGCAACATTGGCATTTGGTTTCGAAGCCAGTTCAACCATATGAAGTTTAAATTCATTAGAAAATATCCGGCGGGTTCCGGAGCGCCAGTCTGTAGGTTTATCCATCAATAGAACTCCGTCTAATTTAGAAGGAGCTCTAATTTAGTCTGCAAGGAGCAGGTGTTACAGACGGCATTGGCTTTACGCTTACCTGAAATCTAAACTTAGTCATGTCACGTTTTTGGGTTTCTAAAATTTTAACTTCGCGTTTTTCGTTGCCGTAAGGGTTATACAGAAATGTCCGTTAAGCAGAGTTCAAAATTGATTGCCGTGATCACGACTGGTTTGAAAGCCGCGCCCAAGCCTGTACAGCTCTGGTTTGCGTTGATTATGAACCTGTCAGCCTAAAGCAAGCGGATGGACGATGAGTATTGGTAATCTTTCAGAGTCCGGAAAAGTTCAGCCCCAGTCTGAACAGGCTTGCTGGCGCCAGTCCAGTTTCATTCAGTCGTGGTTTGGTTCTTACGGCCTGTGCAATCTACCTCATTAGGCACATCGGCCTGCCAGATACCGGCTCGGGGTGTATTTCCGCTTCCACGCTGAATACTGTTCTCAGCAATCCTGGGGTCATCACCTCTTCTGGTGTGCCTTGCGCCATAACATGTCCGTTTGCCATTACCACCAGTTGATCGCAGTACCGGCTAGCCTGATTAAGGTCGTGCAGCACAGCGACCACCGTTTTCCCCTGAGTCCGGAGTTCGCCCATCAACCGCATCAGGTCCACCTGGTGATTGATATCAAGATAGGTGGTTGGCTCATCAAGTAATACAACGGGCGTATTCTGGGCCAGGACCATCGCCAGAAATGCGCGCTGGCGCTGACCGCCGGAAAGCTCGGTTAACCGACGAACGGCAAGATGATTGATCCGGGTCTGGTTCATGGCGACATTAACTCGTGCATTGTCTTCAGCGGAGAGACGCCCCCAGAGTGACAGCCAGGGATTACGACCATACGAAACCAGCTCCTGGACTGTGATCCCCTCTGGCGTTAAATGGTGCTGAGGCAGCAGCGAAAGCCTGCGGGCCAACTGGCGTGATGAGAGCATATTTATGGGATTATCGCCGAGAAATACGGTGCCAGACTGCGGCATTAAAAGCCGCGAAAAACAGTTTAACAGCGTCGATTTCCCGCAACCGTTAGGACCGATCAGGGCGGTGATCTTCCCCGTTGGCAGTGAGAGTGAAACGTCGTTAAGTACCTTGTCTGTCCCGTAACTGACCGTCAGATTTTCAGTTCGTAAAGTCATTTATCGCATTCTCACAAGCAACCAGACAAACCACGGCGCACCGATAATGGCGGTCAGCACGCCAACCGGGAGCTCCAGTGGGGGATGAATAATTCTCGCCAGCAGATCGGCAACCACCAACAGCAACGCACCTGTCAGGGCCGAAACAGGCAGCAGTCTGCGGTGACGTCCACCGGTGATGCTACGCATCATATGCGGCACCACGAGACCAATAAAGCTAATCGGGCCGCAGGCGGCCACGCCGGTAGATGTCATGGCGACAGCTAGTAACAAAGCCCAGAATCGGGTATGGGGCACCGACACACCGAGCGTGGTGGCGCGCGCATCGCCGAGTGCAAGGAGGTCGAGATCGCGGCAAAAACTCAGGCTCAGCGGCAGAAATAAAATCATCAGCGGGATGGCAATCTTCACAAAGCTCCAGTCACGGCCCCATAAGCTGCCGGTCAGCCACAGCAGGGCGTTGTTCACATCCTGTGGGCGCGAGAGCATCAGATAATCCGTCAGGCTGGCCCAGCATGCAGAAAGCGCCACGCCGGTGAGCGCCAGCTTCATCGGCTGGTGGGTCTTTGCCAGCATCTTCAGTAATATCAACCCCGCCATGCCGCCCGCAAAGGCCAGCAGCGGCAGCACCATCACGGGCAGTGACGGCATAAGAAGTAGAGCCCCCACAGAGGCCAGGCTGGCGGCATGGTTAACGCCGAGAATATCCGGTGATGCCAGAGGGTTGCGCACAATCCCCTGTATCAGCACGCCCGCCACGGCGAGGGCTGCACCGACAAACAGTGCCAGCAGCAAGCGCGGCAGTCGGTACTCCATCAATACATAATAATGCTCGCGTCCGGCCTGCCAGTCGGTCAGCAGCGCGCGCCACGGCACGGGGATCACTCCCATATGGAGTGATAACAGCGCACAGCCCGCCAGGGCAAGGGTGATGAAAATAACCAGCGCAATTTTCATCCTCGCCTCCTCACAAGCCAGACAAAGCAAGGGCTGCCAATCAGCGCCAGCACTGCGCCTGCGGGCAGATCTCCGGGGAAGGCCAGCGCGCGTGCGAGTACATCTGCCAGCAGCATCAGCGTGGCCCCCAGCAGCATGCTCACTGGCAGTACGTTGCGCTGATCGAAGCCTGCCCAGAAGCGCGCCAGATGTGGCATCAGCAGACCGATAAACGCCACCGGACCTGCCACGCTGACGCACGCACCAACCAGAAGCAGCACTAACATATTGATGACCAAACGTAGCCTCGTCAGGTTCACTCCCAGCGTATGGGCGGTGCTGTCGCTGAGGTTGAGCAGGTTCAGTTGATTCGCCAGCAGCAACACGACAGGGACTGCAGTGACCACCACCGGCAAGAGCTGCCAGACATCCTGCCAGCGGGCGTGGGACACTCCGCCTGCCAGCCAGTAAAAGATGCCGTAAGCATGATCTTCGGCCAGCAGCAGGGTGATGCGGGTAAGGCCCATACAAAAGGCCGACAGCGCGATACCCGCGAGGATCAGTTTGTTTCTGTCATGGGTATGACGAAATCCGCCTCCTGCGGTCATGACCAGCAGCCAGCTCACGCCGCCCCCGCATGCCGCGATGAACGACAGAGAATAGCCTGCAATCGGCGTCGGACTCAGCGCGCTGGTAAGCGCCATAGCCAGTGCCGCGCCGCTGTTAATGCCGAGCAGTGAAGGAGAGGCCATTGGGTTGTGGGTCAGGGTTTGCAGCAGCGTGCCCGCGAGCGCCAGGCTTGCGCCGATCAGAACGGCGACCAGGCTTCGTGGCAAACGAAGGTTTTGCACCAGCGCTTCTGGTAGCGTTGGCGTGTGTCCAGGCAGCAGGGCGCGGGTTGCATCTGCTCCGGAAACAGGAATGGCCGAGTAGCAAAACAGACTCAGCCAGAAAATAATAATAAGTGCTGCAACGGGAAGCCCCCACAGCAGCACCGGGTGTTTTATCGCGGTCATTTCACAACGGTAAGCGGCTGATGGTGGAAGATTTTTACCGTGTCAGCGGCAATACGCTCTGCAGCAAAAATACCGCGCATCCGCGCCCAGGTGTTACTGTCGACCGAAGCAACCTGCTGCTTCTGCGCGGCGGTTAACATCTGCCAGAGCGGATCTTGTTGCCAGCGTTTAACAATGCTCTCTTCGCGATAGTGGGCAACCAGCAGCCAGGCAGGATTGACCGCCAGCAGTTGCTCCAGGCCGATGGACGGCATGGACGCACCCGCCATCGCAGCGGGAACGTTCAGCCCCAGAGAGGCCAGCACGCTGCCGGTCCAGGTCTCCTGAGTATGCAGGTTGAATTGCTGTTCGCGTGATGTGCCAAAGGCCACGCGTGTCCCTTTGGGAAGCTGGCTGGCCCACTGCGCCATCCTCTCTTTATGTTGTTCCAGACGTGCCTGCATCTCTCGCTTTTTACCCACCATTTCGCCGATGATAGCCGCAGATTGCAAATTTTCAGCGTAGGTTTCGTTGCGGGACTTAAGCAGCAGTACCGGCGCGATTTGCTGCAAGGCGATGTAAACCCCCGCATGGCGACTGCTGTCGGCAATGATCAGGTCTGGTTTCAGAGCGGCAATGGCTTCCAGGCTCGGCTGCGCGCGCGTTCCGACGGACTGCCACGGTTTCAGGTGCGCACGCACTTCGGGCAGGATGCGTTTTGCATCGTTATCGTCGGCAATACCGATCGGGCTGACGTCCACGGCGGCCAGCGCATCGGCGAACGAGAGTTCCAGCACCACAATCCGTTGTGGCGTTTTTTCGAGTGTAAACGTGCCGTGTTCGTCCTGAACCATGGCGGCAAAGGCGTGGCTGATCACCAGCAGCAGGCCTGCAAAAAGAAAACGGATAAATGCCAACATAATCACATTCCAGCTAAAAGCCCGGCAAGCCGGGCGTTAACACATCAGAACTTCAACGACCCCTGCATATACAGCGTGCGCGGCTGGCCTGCATAGATGCCTTTGTTGTTGTCGTCATAAGAGCGGATGAAGTAGTCCTGGTCGAAGATGTTTTTCACACCGAATGCCAGGTTCAGATCTGCCATCTGCGGGCCAAAGTCATACGCCACGCGTGCGCCCCAGAGCATGAAGCCGGGAATGCGGCCGGTACTGCCGTCGGCGCTCTCTTTCACCGTATTGGCGTTATCCGCAAACTGGCTGGACTGGAAATCGCTGTTCAGATTGAACGTCCAGTTTCCTGGCTTGTAGTCCACGCCCAGCGTGCCTTTATGTTTCGGGGAGAATGGTACCAGATTGCCGTAGGTGTCGCCTTTCTCGCGGATTTCCGCGTTCACATACGCATAGCTGGCGTAGATGGAAACGTTATCAAGCGTTGGCGTTAGCGTACCCAGATCGTAACGTGCCTGCGTTTCCAGCCCGGTATGGCGCGTTTTGCCACGTGCAGTGACGGTGTCGTTGGTCTGGTTGGAGTCGTACTGATTGTTAAAGTTAATCAGGAACAGCCCCATTTCCGCCGTCAGCGCGCCGTCGTCGTAGCGGGTACCGAGTTCCCAGGTTCGCGCTTTTTCCGGTTCCACATTGCCGCTTTGCACAGCCTTGCCAATCTGGCTGTACTGTACGGTGCCGAACGAGCCTTCAGTGTTTGCATAAAGATTCCAGCTGTCAGTCAGGTGATAGAGCACGTTCAACGCCGGAAGCGGTGCGTTATAGCTCACTTCTTCGTGCGTGCCTGTGATGGCGTTGTTCTGGTATGACTCGATATGTTCGAAACGCATACCCGGCGTGATGGTCCAGTTGCCGATGTCGATTTTGTCATCCAGATACCAGGCGTGCGCCTCGGTGCCGGAACGCGTATCGCGGTCGTAAGGGCTTGAGCCGGACGGCAACTGCCCGCTGCTGGTGGCGGTGTAGTAACGCATTTCATGCGTTGATTCATTCAAATAGCGATAGCCCACGCCCACTTCGTGCGCGGAAGGGCCGATCATAAAGATCTGGCTGTAGCGTGGCTCAATACCGCGCACCCAGTAGTTACGCGGCGAGAGGGTGATGCGTTTGCCTTGCTCCAGGTAGCCGCTGCGCAGGGTTTGGGTGTAGAACCCCTGAATGTTGAATTTATGCTGGCTGTCTGGCTGGAACTGGTAGCCCAGGCTCGCCAGCTTGCGACGACCCCAGAAGCGGTCATACGGGCGGGTGGATTGCCAGCGATCGGCGTCGTAATCCGCGCGAGACAGGCCACCGGGCATGTCGGCTTCACCATCGTAATATTGCAGCAGGCTGTTGAAGGTGTGCACCTCATCCGGCGCATATTTGCTTTTCAGCATCAGGTCGTCGATGCGGGTGGCGCTGTGCTCGCGCCAGTCACTGCCGCGCGTGCCGGAGTAGAGCAGCGCGGTGCCAAAACCGTTGTCCGCTGTGCCGCCCACCATCAGGTTGTGCGTCTCTTTCGGGTTGTTTTGTGAAGAGGTTGGGCTGAGCTGACCTTCCACGCCCGCCTCGATACCAAAGTCCTGCGGAATGGCACGGGTAACAAAGTTCACCACGCCGCCCACGCTCTGCGGTCCGTAACGCACCGCACCACCACCGCGTACCACGTCAATGGCATCCATGTTGCCGAGCGAAACGGGAGCCAGTGAAAGCTGCGGCTGACCGTAAGGGGCGAAGGGGACGGGGATGCCGTCCATCAGGACGGTCGAGCGGCTGGCGAGGCGCGGGCTCAGGCCCCGGATGCCAAAGTTCATCGCCAGGTCGTGGCTGCCGGTGCCGTTGTTTTCCGGCGCGCTGACGCCAGGGATGCGGTTAAGTACCTCACGCATGGTGGTTGCGCCGGTTTTGGCGAAATCCTCACGGCGGATCACGTCACGCGCGCCAGCATGTTCAAATACGTCGTTTTCACGCGCATCACCCAGCCAGTCGCCGACCACGGTCAGGGCATCTTCTTTTGGTGCGGGCGCGGGCTCCAGCGTCCAGCTGTTATTTCCTAGCGGTTTTACCTGCAGTCCGCTGCCGTCCAGCAGTTGTTGCAGGCCGCTCTCGACGTCGTAATCGCCGTGCAGGCCGTTGCTCTGCTTGCCGCGCGTCAGGCTGGCGTCAACCGAGAGGGTAAATCCGCTGTGTGCGGCATACTGATTGAGCGCTTTATCGAGCGATCCCGGTGCGATATTAACCTGTGCAGCAAAAGCGGAAAACGAGAGACCGGCCAGCGGCAGCAGGCTCAGGCGAATGGTGTTAACCAAAGGTGTTGTTTTACGAAAAACGCGTAACGGCGTCATACCTTCCCCATCATCATTTTTGTTGTGTTCAGCTATGAGTCGAACGAGAAGGGTAAAAAGGACAATCGAAATAAGAATTATTTTCCTTACAGTGGTGAAATGTTTATCCAGTACCGCGTAATAGACTGAATTTTAACGGGAAGCGTTTGCGCGATAACGTTCAGGATCGCATCGGTATTTTTCAGCGGGAACGTCCCGCTCAGGCGCAGCCCGGCAACGGCGGGATCGCAGCGCAGCACGCCGTTGCGGTAACGGGTTAGCGTGGCTATCACCTCACCCAGCGGTTTATCGCTGAAGCTCAGGATGTCCTTCGTCCAGCTTGTACTCTCGTCATCCAGCGGTTTCACTGCGCCAAACTCAGAGGCGCTGAACTGCAGGCTTTCACCAGCGTTCACGATGCGTTTTTGCGCGGGGGCACTGGCGAGAAGCACTTCCACAGCGTGCTGCTGCACGTCAAGCTGCGTGAAATTATCCTGCTGGCGGACGGTAAATTCTGTCCCTAAAGCAGTGAGCTGGCCCTGACGGGTCAGGACACGGAAGGGGCGTTGCAGGGCATCTTTCGCGGTAGTAATGGCGATTTCACCGTACCAGAGCCGGACGGTGCGCTGATGCGCATCAAAACGCACATCCGCCGCGCTTTGGGTATTCAGCGTGAGCAGGGAGCCATCTTCCAGTTGCTGACGGCTGACTGTGCCTTTGGCGGTGCGGTAATCTGCCCGCAGACCTTCGCCGGTTTCCGACTGCCAGAGCTGCCAGCCTCCGCCAGCGCCGAGCAACAGCAGTAATCCTTTCATCACGTGACGGCGGGTGAGGCGGGTATCGTGCAACGCCCTGCTGGCAACGTCGCCAGGCACACCGCCAAGCTGGTTGCGCAGGTTTTCAACCTGCTGCCAGGCCCACTGGTTATCCTGATCCTGTTCATACCACTGTTGCCAGCGCGCTTCCTGTTGTGGGCTGACGCGCTCGCCGCTTAGCACGGCATACCAGTGGGAAGCTGAACGCAGCGCCTGACGGCGGGAATCGGTTAACAAAGGATTCATAACCCATACTCCAGACGGAACAGCAGGCAGTGCTCGACGGCTTTCGCCACGTATTTTTTCACGGAGCTGATGGAAACACCGAGTTTGTGCGCAATCTCGCTGTATGTCAGACCATCCAGTTGCGAAAGCAGAAACGCTTCACGTGTTTTGCCGTTTAGCCCGTCCAGCATGCTGTCGAGGAGTTGTAGGGTCTCGAGTTGGCTTTCGCGTTCCTCAGGTGAAGGCGCTCCCCCCTCCGGCATAAGCGCCAGCATCTCCAGATACGCTTTTTCCAGCGCGTTTCGGCGAAACAGGTCCACCATCACGCGTTTGGCGATAGTGCAGAGGAAGGAGCGAGGATCGCGGATCGTCGAGAGCGTTTCGCTGACCATTACCCGCAAAAAAGTGTCCTGGGCAATGTCATCTGCATCAAAAGCAGACTGGAGTTTGCGCGTCAGCCAGCTTTTCAACCAGCCGTGATGTGTGCCATAAAGCGACTCGAACGTTAAGGAAGCTGTGGTAGTGGCGCGGTCAGACATGCGGAGTGCATCAAAAGTTAATTATCACGTAGTCATATTAATATGAGAATGGTTATCATTACAATTGGAAATAAAATTGTTTCCAATAGACATTTTTAACATGTTGTTTTTCTAAGTGTTATAAGGTAGGTATAAAATGGGATGGAGCCTCTGCTTCTGGCATGTGTCGGTCAGAATGACTCATGATGTGGTCTGCTATTATTGACATCCTCACTGCCCTAAAGGATGGGGATTTCGGTAATGCTGCCAACTTACTGATTTAGTGTATGATGGTGATTTTAAGGTGCTTGCGTGGCTTCCATTTCCATCAGATGTCCTTCCTGCTCCGCTACTGAAGGCGTGGTGCGTAACGGCAAAAGCACTGCCGGACATCAGCGCTATCTCTGCTCTCACTGCCGTAAAACATGGCAGCTAC
>ERZ772937.2889-NODE-2889-length-10201-cov-2.794697_pt1 | contig 10201 bp, 9 predicted proteins | sample MGYA00512113_ERZ772937 | MGnify/ENA primary metagenome ERZ772937 (study PRJEB29015, sample SAMEA2737649) | human gut metagenome | biome: human gut; feature: human-associated habitat; material: faeces | place: China | collected 2012 ... | reverse complement strand
ACGGAGGTGCCGGACATTCTTGTGAGACGTCTTCCTGAGACGGACGCGCCTAAGATGTTGACACCCGGGGCAGCGAGGTCCGGCTTGATCCGGCCGGACAGGCTGTAGCCGCGGCTGGCGTGGATGTAGATGCTGTTTTGGTGTGGTCGTAGGCGGTGACAGTGATGGGATACCGGGCATTTCCGGGATCTGTGATGATCGTATCGGGATCCGGGCGGAGAAAATAGGTCTCATCGGAGATAAAGCCCCGGACCGGCAGCCAGATATGAAAGGTCTCACGGATGTCCAGAGAGTTCCGTATCAGGATCCGCCAGATCCCGGACATCGGTCTTTCAAAGCGCATGAAGATAAACTGGCTCCCGGCGCTCACATCGGCGATCTGGGTGTAGACTGTGATCTGGGTCTGTTCCAGGAGAAAGGACACCGTGTTCTCGCCCCGGAGCGGAACGGAAATCTCCCGCGCAACTTCGCCGGTCGGTGAGATAAAGCCCACCGTGTAGGCACCCATGTTCTCCGCCCAAAGTTCCATGGAAAAACCGGCTTCCCGTTCCCCCACCCGCAGCTCCGCGGTGACTTCATCCGTATCTGCGTCCATGACAGCCCGAAAGTGATGTCTTGCTCCGGTCTCGTTCCCGGCAGCGGTGATGACGGCGGAACCGTTTGAAAGGCTGACCTGGTTTAAATACTGCCCGAGGCGGCTCATTCCCATGTGGCTTCCCATATTGGTGCCGAGAGGAATGCAGACGACGAGGGGCATGGAGTATTTTCTGGCGAGAAAATAGAGATAGGAGACGCCCATCAGGATATCATTTTCCTGATATGCGTCAGCCCCGTCCCGGATCAGGTAAAAATCCCGGAGATACTGTTTTGCTGGTTTTAACTTCACCATGGCGATGGATGCCCGCGGAGCTGCCCCGGAAAATCCGGCGCGTTCGTCCCGGTTTCCGGCGGCGATGGAAGCGAGGAAGGTTCCATGCCCGTTTTCGTCCCGGGTTGGAACGATGGAGGCAGGATCATCGGAATTCAGGGCCAGATTGATCTGGGTAGCAGTATATTGGCAGCCGTAAAGGACCGGGAAGAAGGATGAGGTTTCAGAAGACGGCGGGAGTGTCTGGTCCCATATCCCAATAATTCTTGTACTTCCGTCTACATTCCGAAACAGCGAATCTGTATAATTGATCCCCGTATCCACAAATCCCACAATAACTCCCGCGCCCTGATTGTTCAGCACCGGAAGCTCCCCCGCTGGCGTGATCCCGGCAGCATCCATACTTGTGACATCCAGAAGACTATATAGCTTCGGAACTGCCGAATATGTATAGGAAGTATAAGTAGAAGGTGTCACCGTGGAGAGCGGAACATAGACGACCGCCAGTGTAGAATTCACAAAATCAATGCAGTCTGTCCCCTGTGAACGAATAAACTCTTCAGGTGTAGTAAAATAAGGTGCGATAAACTCCGCAAAATCTTCCGACGCGACAGAATTTGTACATGACATGGCTGATACTCCGCAGAAAATGGTTCATACTATATATGTATATGAGGGACAAGGGCACATGTTCCAAAAAAATTACAGGATCAGAAAACGGGAAGAGGAACGAGAGGCGTAAATGAAATGGGTAAGAAAACGTGTGAAAATGGCGCCGCGGTCTGACCGTGAAATAAGAAATATATGGACGGACCCTTTAAAATGTTGTAATATAAGGATATCTGTGAAAGTATGCAATCATGTAAGATAGAAAAGAAAGGGGAATCGCAATGTTTGGATTTTTGACATTCGGAACGACGCTTGCGCTTACAGATCTGGCTGTGAAAAAAGAGATCGAAGCCAGACCCGATGAAGAATTCCCGAAAACCGTGAAAGAATCAGGTGGCCTGATCCGCCTCTACAAAAACCACAATCCGGGCTTTTCCTTCGGATTCATGAAGGAATACCCGAAACTTGTGGAGATGGTCCCGGTCTGCATGCTGTCGGCGGTAGCCGGTGCATGGGCATATGTGATCGGAAGGAAGGGACGCGTGCTGGAGAAGACGGCGCTGACCCTGGTGCTGGCCGGCGGAGCGAGCAACCTTTATGACCGGCTCAAACGCGGATATGTGGTGGACTATTTCAGCATCCAGTGGAAGAAACTGAAAAAAGTGGTCTTCAACCTGGGTGATATCTTTATTTTTGCCGGATCGGCCCTGTTTGCGGCAGTCCAGCTCGTGGAGGAGCTCCGCGAAATTCTTCCGAAAGAAAAAATCTTTCTTAAGGAAGAAGAGTAATTCAGGCAGCAGGACACAAAATCCAGCTCACCCATGCTGCAAAATACATCGGCGCAGAAAAGCCGGGACAATGAGGAGAACAGTCTATATGAAGAAACAATATGATTACCTGTTAGTGGGCAGCGGACTTTTCGCCGGAGTTTTCGCGTACTACGCAAAAAAAGCCGGAAAGACCTGCCTCGTTCTTGAGAAGAGAGAACATGCAGGCGGAAACATCTACTGCGAAAATATCGAGGGCATCAACGTACACCGTTACGGCGCCCATATCTTCCACACCAGCAACAAGGAAGTCTGGAACTTTGTGAACGGCCTCGTGGAATTCAACCGCTACACAAACAGCCCGGTTGCAAACTACAAGGGCGAGATGTACAACATGCCGTTCAACATGAACACTTTCAGCCGCATGTGGGGAATCTCCACTCCGGAGGAGGCAAAAAAGATCATCAGCGAGCAGAGAAAGGTCATCAAGGGTGAGCCGAAGAACCTGGAAGAGCAGGCCATCAGCCTTGTGGGAACCCACATCTACCAGAAGCTTGTCAAGGGCTACACTGAGAAACAGTGGGGCAGAGACTGCAAGGAGCTCCCGGCTTTCATCATCAAACGTCTTCCGGTGCGCTACACCTATGACAACAACTACTTTAACGATCTCTATCAGGGGATCCCGATCGGCGGCTACAATAAGATCACAGAAAAGCTCTTTGAGGGCTGTGAGATCCGCCTTGGAACCGACTATCTGGCGGATAAAGCGAAATATGATGCGCTTGCGGACAAGGTCGTGTATACAGGAACCATTGACAGCTATTTTGACTACTGCTTCGGAAAACTCCAGTACCGCAGCCTGCGGTTCGAGACGGAAGTCTTAGACTGCGACAACTATCAGGGCAATGCGGTCATCAACTACACCGACCGCGAGACTCCGTACACGAGGATCATTGAGCACAAACACTTCGAGTTCGGAACCCAGGAGAAGACAGTCATCACGAGAGAGTACCCGGCGGAGTGGACCGAGGGCATGGAGCCATACTATCCGGTAAACGATGAGAGAAACCAGGAATTATATAAGAAATACGCGGAACTCGCTGGAAAAGAGAAGAATGTGATCTTCGGCGGAAGACTCGCGGAATACCGCTATTACGATATGGATAAGGTTATCGAGTCCGCCCTGTCCTGCGTGAAGAAGGAATTTGGAAATGAATAACCGGCCGAAAACGCCTCACGGGTTCGCCAGACTCATCATCGGCGACGGATCCGCGGTGTCGGAGCAGAAGAACATTATCTGGAATATGATCGGAAGCTTCCTCTACGCCTTTGCGTCCATGGTGCTCTCTATCGCGGTGGTCCAGCTTGCGGGCGAGGACGCGGGCGGAGTGTTTACCTTCGCCTTTACGACCTTCGGACAGCACATGTTCATGGCGGCGTACTTCGGGATCCGTCCGTTCCAGATCACGGATACCGGGGAGAAATATACCTTCGGCGATTATCTGGGACTACGCCTCATCACCTGCGGGCTCGCGATCCTTGTGGGCTTTGGCTACGTCCTTGTCAGCGGATACACCTTTGAGAAGGCGGCTGTCGTCTTCCTGATGGTGGTCTACAAGGTCATCGATGCCCTGGCGGATACATACGAGGCAGAATTTCAGCGGAGCGGAAGACTGTACCTGACGGGAAAATCCAACGCGTTCCGGACGATTCTCTCCGTAACCTGTTTCCTCGGAAGTCTCGCGGTGACGGGAGAGCTTCTGACGGCCAGTATCTGGGCAGTCGGCGCGCAGTTTGTGGGATTTTCCCTGTTTGATTTCCTTGTGATCCGGGAACTCCCGAATGTGACATGGAAGTCGGGGCGCGGAAAGAAATTCCAGCTCTTCCGGGATAATATTCTGTTATTTTTCTCGGTGGTTCTGGACTTCTATATCTTTTCCGCATCAAAATACGCCATCGAGGCCCATATGGCAGACCGTGATCTCGCAGTCTACGGCGCGATCTTCATGCCGACCAGCGTAATCAACCTGGTTGCCGGCTTCGTGATCCGCCCGTACCTCACAAAGCTCGCGGTGGACTGGGAGACAGGCCACTTAAAAGCATTCCGGAAGATCATCATGAACCTTGCCCTGATCATTGCGGCCCTGACCGTTCTCGCGGTGGGCGGTGCGTGGTTATTGGGAATTCCGGTGATCAGCCTGCTGTACCCAAACTTAAGAGAAGGACTTTCCACCTGCCGCATGGCGTTGGTACTGATCATCATCGGCGGCGCCCTCAATGCATTCATGAACCTGTTTTACTATTCCCTTATTATCATGCAGAAACAGAGGTTCATCATCCTGGGCTACGCCTTCGTCAGCGTACTCGCGGTGCTTTCTTCCGGCTGGTTCGTCCGGATGGGAGGAATCCAGGGCGGCGCCTTCGTATACATGCTTTTGATGGCGGCACTGATGGTATTCTTTGGAATTTTCTCTGCAGGATTTATGAAACAGAAAGAGAGAGCTCAAAAACACGATGAAGGTTGATGTGATCATCCCGGTCTATGGTCCGGGAAACAGATTGTTGGAATTATTTGACCGGCTGGGACGCCAGACCGTACCGGTGGATCGGCTGATCATCATGAATACAGAAAAGTACCTGTGGGATAAGTGGACGGAGACCCTGGAACCGGGAAGACTCCCGGAAAATCTCTCCGTGTACCATGTGACGAAGGAAGAGTTTGATCATGGTGCTACAAGAGACGCAGGGATCGGGCACTCCGACGCGGATGTCTGTGTCTGCATGACCCATGATGCGCTTCCAGCGGATACAAATTTGATAAAAGCCCTGACGGACGCACTTTTCTCCGGGGACGATATCGCTGTGGCATATGCGAGACAGCTTCCGGCAACGGACTGCAATATCATCGAGCGCCACACGAGAGATTTTAACTATCCGGACAAAAGCCGGGTCAAGAGACTTTCAGATCTCGACACCCTGGGGATCAAGACCTACTTCTGTTCCAATGTCTGCGCGGCATATAAGCGGGAGATCTATAGGAAACTTGGTGGTTTTATCCGGAAGACGATCTTCAACGAGGACATGATCTTCGCGGCGAAGGCCATGAAGAATGGATACGCGGTTTACTACGCGGCGGACGCGAGAGTGATCCACTCCCATAACTATACAGCGTCCCAGCAGTTCCACAGAAATTTTGACCTGGCGATCTCCCAGGCGGACAATCCTGACGTATTCTCCGGGATCCGGTCCGAGGGCGAGGGCATCCGCATGGTGAAGGACACAGCCCGCTGGCTCGTAAAGACGGGGCACGCGTACCTCGTCCCGAAGCTTGTGGTGGACAGCGGATTCAAGTATCTGGGGTATCTTGCCGGGAAAAGGTATAAGAAGCTGCCAAGAAAATTGGCAGTAAAGCTGTCTATGAACCGCAATTACTGGAAATAGAGTTAAAAATTATGTAAACTGACCTGCTGCCTGCTTCTATATACAAATGGCGGCGCAGTGGCACAACGCAGAAAAAAGTTGTCATTCCGCCTGTGGGGTGGTATGATGTAGTGCGGAAATGCCGAAAAATGGCGAAAATACAGCGGTTGTGCAGGAAAAGCATATATTTCTGCTTCAGAAATGAGATGGGTATATGCCGAAAGAGAAATATTGCAGCCGTAAATTTATAAAAATGTGAGGTAAAAAACTATGGGAAAGATCAAAGTTTCTTCCTGTGAAACAGATGGAATGGTAATCGAAGGCCTTCATGTGATCGAGCCGACCGTATTCAACGACGAGCGCGGATACTTCATGGAGACATACAACCAGAACGACTTCAAAGAGGCTGGACTCAACATGGTATTCGTACAGGATAACCAGTCTATGTCCGTAAAGGGCGTACTCCGCGGCCTTCATTTCCAGAAGCAGTTCCCGCAGGGCAAGCTCGTCCGTGCGGTACGTGGAACAGTTTTCGATGTAGCCGTTGACTTAAGAACACACTCCAAGACATACGGAAAGTGGTTCGGTGTTGAGCTCTCCGCAGAGAACAAGAAACAGTTCTACATTCCGGAAGGTTTCGCACACGGCTTTGTCGTTCTCTCCGACGAGGCAGAGTTTGCCTACAAGTGCACCGATTTCTATCATCCGGGTGACGAGGGCGGACTTGCATGGAACGATGAGACGATCGGCGTAAAGTGGCCGATCACACCGGACATGCAGCTCATCATCTCCGAGAAAGACCAGAAATGGCCGGGATTTAAAGAAATTTTTAAATTCGACAGATACATTATATTAAAACTCACACATAGTCTCCGCCCCGGGAATGTGCGGATAGCGCTCCCCGCCCCCGGAGACCAGAAAGGTTGTTAAAGCGTGAATTATCTGACTTCATTACTGAAGGAGCTGGTGGCAAAAAGAAAACTGATCTGGGAGCTTTCCAAGGCAGATTTCAGAAAACGTTTTGTCGGCTCCTATTTTGGCGTTGTCTGGATGTTTATCCAGCCCATCGTCACCGTCCTGATCTATTGGCTCATCTTCGGTCCCATCGGATTCAAGAGTGCGCCGCCGGTGCCGAACGCCTCCTATGTCCAGTGGCTGGTTCCGGGTATCGCCCCGTGGTTCTTCTTCTCCGAAGCCTTAAACTGCGGAACAGGATGCCTTCAGGAATACAACTACCTGGTAAAAAAAGTAGTATTTAAGGTGGAGATCCTGCCTGTGATCAAACTGATCTCCTGCCTGTTCGTCCATGTGTTCTTTGTTGCGATCATGTTCATCGTATTCCTGGTCAGCGGCAAAAGACCGCAGATTTCCTGGATCCAGATCATTTATTATTCCTTTGCCGCATCCATGTACGCCCTGGCGCTCACCTATCTTACCAGCGCGATCCAGGTATTCTTCAAGGATATGGCACAGATCGTCAGCATCTGCCTGCAGTTCGGCATGTGGCTGACCCCGATTATGTACAGCGAGCAGTTATTCCTCGACAAAGGTCTGACGATGGCTCCGATGATCCTGAAGCTGAACCCGTTTTACTATATTGCGGCGGGATACCGTGACAGCATGCTGACGGGAGACTGGTTCTTCATGCGTCCGACACTGACCGTGTATTTCTGGGCAGTGACCCTGATCACCATGTTAGTGGGACTCAAAGTATTCAAGCGGCTCCGTCCGCATTTCTCAGATGTATTGTAGGAGGAAACCATGTCTGCCAATGCGATTACAGTAAAAGACGTGACGAAGGTGTACAGGCTCTACGACAAGCCGATCGACCGCTTGAAAGAATCCTTAAGCCTGACACATAAAAGCTATCACAAAGACTTCTATGCCTTAAATGGTCTGTCCTTCAACGTGGAAAAAGGACAGACGGTGGGCATTATCGGAACGAACGGTTCCGGTAAATCAACGATCTTAAAGATCATTACCGGTGTCCTCACACCGACCACAGGCCAGGTGGACGTTGAGGGAAAGATCTCCGCACTTCTGGAGCTTGGTGCCGGCTTCAACATGGACTACACCGGAATCGAAAATATCTATATGAACGGCACGATGATGGGCTATTCCCGGAAGGAGATGGATGAGAAGTTGCAGGATATCCTGGATTTTGCGGATATCGGCGATTTTGTCTATCAGCCGGTGAAGACATACTCCAGCGGTATGTTCGTCCGTCTGGCGTTTGCGCTCAACATTAATGTGGAGCCGGAGATCCTGATCGTCGACGAGGCCTTGTCCGTCGGAGACGTATTCTTCCAGGCAAAATGTTACCGGAAGATGGAGGAGATCAAGCAGAGGGGAACAACGATCCTCATGGTTACCCACGATATGGGCAGTATCATCAAATACTGCGATAAGGTCGTTCTCTTAAACAAGGGCGAATTCATCGCGGAAGGTGAGCCGGGTCACATGGTGGATCTCTATAAGAAGATCCTGGCAAACCAGCTGGATTCCTTAAATGAAGAACTGGAGAGCGATTATTCCGGCGGGATGTTAGGCGATGAGAAAAAGGCGAAGGCGGAGGAATCCCATTCCGACGGATCCCTCATGAAGGATAAGATCACCATCAACACAGACCGCACCGAGTACGGTGACGGCCGGGCTGAGATCTTCGACCTGGGACTCTTCGACGCGAAAGGAAATCTCACAAACCTTCTGTTAAAGGGAGAGATGTTCACGATCAAGGAGCGGATCCGCTTCCATGCGCCGATCAAGAGTCCGATCTTTACCTACACGATCCGCGATAAAAAGGGAACAGACCTCACCGGAACGAACACCATGTACGAGGGATGCGATATCAAACCGGTGGGGGATGGCGATGTCTACGACGTTTCCTTTACCCAGAAGATGACATTACAGGGCGGCGAGTACCTGCTCTCTATGAGCTGTACCGGCTTCGAGGGCGAGGAACATGTGGTCTACCACCGCCTGTACAACATTGCAAACATTACGGTGATCTCCAACAAGAATACGGTCGGCGTCTACGACATGGAGTCTGAGGTGGAGACATCGCTCACAAGGGCGTAAAAGCGGGAGAAAAAGATGAAGGATTACAGTTATGAACTTCTTGACCTGCTCGAAAAGTATAAAGGAGATGCGGAGGCGGCACTGCGGGGTGAAACAAGCCCGTGGTGTCTCTACGCATTTTCGCCGTTAAGGGAAAACCTTTTCGAGTGGCTGGAAATAGGAAAAAAGGACCGGGTTCTCCAGGTCGGATCCGACTACGGTTCCTGTACCGGGCTCTTTGCGGAGCGCGCCGGTGAGGTGGTCGTTCTGGATCCGTTGGATGAGGACTTGGAGGTGAACCGGAAAAGACACGGAGAGAAGGAAAATCTCTGCCTGGTCCGCGGCGAACTTCCAAAGGCGGGAACAGAGTCTCTTGGATGGAAAGAGTACAAGGGAAAAGAGCGTGCGGCAGAAGAACTGGATGCTCTCTATAAGGATGGCTTCGACTATGTGATCCTGCCGTCCATGCTCTCCGGGACAGAGAAAAACGGGGCAGCAGATCTGCTGGCAAGAGCAGCTGCTCTTGTGAGACCTGGCGGAAGGCTTTTAGCGGCAGCGGAGAATGAGTCTGGTGTCCGCTATTTCATGGGAGCGGAGCCATTTGAGCACTCCTTCCTGGAGGTGGAGTTCCGTGGTCTGTTTGAGGACTTAAAAGAGAAATTTGGCGGAACCGCAATGCTCTACTATCCGGTTCCGGACTACCGTTACCCGGTGACCATCTACTCCGACGGCTATCTCCCGCAGACCGGCGATGTGACGAACATCTCCGCCCGTCTTGACGGACCGGGACTCTGGTTCGGAAACGAGGAGAAAGCCATGGCGAACGCATGCAGAAATGGGGACTTCACGAAATTCACGAACTCATTCCTTGGCATGTGGGAAAAGGGGAAGGCATGAGACAGATTTTATTTGTAAAATACAACCGGACCAGAGCGGCGCAGTTCCAGTTAAAGACAGAGATCGTGCGGGAGGACGAAGTTCTCACCGTTGAAAAAACGGCTCTCACAGAGGCTGGCGAGGCGCATATCCGCTCCTTCGGAGAAAAATATGAGAAGATCCGTGATCTGAATCCTGCCATCCGTTTCTTGAAGCCGGAATGGAAAAAGGATAAGAAGACGGTCTCCTTCCAGTACTTAAACGGCAAGACGGTCGGGGATGCCCTGGGCGAGGCTATCGTTATGGGCGAGGTTCCGTATCAGGAGCTTGAGACCGTGATGAAGGTGCTGTTCCCGGAAAATGCAGACGCGAAAATCTTTGAGGCGACACCGGAGTTCGAGACGGTATTCGGAAAAGTTCCGATGATCGACGATAAGGCAGCTGCGGTCTCCAATGTGGATGGGCTCTTCGAGAACCTGATGGTGCCGGAAAACGAGAACTGCATCTACGGAATCGACTATGAATGGGTATTTGATTTCCCAATCCCGGAGAAATTTTTGAAATACCGCGACCTCTTATATTTTTACAGACGCTACGAGAGAGT
>ERZ772937.2883-NODE-2883-length-10217-cov-5.462704_pt1 | contig 10217 bp, 4 predicted proteins | sample MGYA00512113_ERZ772937 | MGnify/ENA primary metagenome ERZ772937 (study PRJEB29015, sample SAMEA2737649) | human gut metagenome | biome: human gut; feature: human-associated habitat; material: faeces | place: China | collected 2012 ... | reverse complement strand
AAATATAATAAAGGGGTGCTATCGTATCGACCGACCGTCACAACACAACAACACGAAGAAGAAAACGTCGATGAAAGTCCGGTGAAGTCAAATGAACTGGTTATACCACGGGGAGGGGAGAATACTGTCCTTCTTGCTGATGGAACCACTGTTCATTTGAATGCCGGTTCTAAATTGCTTTATCCGGTCCGTTTTGTCGGAAAGCGCCGAATTGTGACACTGGAAGGTGAAGCCTATTTTGATGTGAGAAAGGATGAGGAACATCCGTTTGTGGTCCGAACTCGTTTCGGAGAAGTAACGGTACTTGGTACGGCATTTAATATCAATGCTTATAATGATGCGGATGCATGCTATACCACTCTTGTATATGGGAAAGTAAATTTCTCGACACCCGATCAGAATACTATTACGCTGGCGCCGGGTGAACAGGCAGTCGCCTCTTCCCGTGGCATTGAAAAGCGGGCGGTGGATGTCAATGAATATATCGGCTGGGCACAAGGTGTATATGTTTTCAACAACAAACGGCTGGGCGATATCATGAAAACCTTCGAGCGCTGGTATGATGTTCATGTCTATTATGAGAAGGAGTCTCTGCGCGACCTGACTTATAGTGGTGACTTGCAGCGATATGGCACGATCAATACTTTCCTGAATGCATTAGAACTAACCGGCGATATCTACTATAGAATAAACGGAAGAAATATATTGATATATGAGAATGAGTAATATTGAGTTTTGATTTAAAAATTATGAAAAAAAGAAGAGTCTTTATGCTATGTCTTTTTGCATTGAGTATGGTTCTCAGTGCATGGGCACTTCCACCTGATGAGAAGAAAGTGACACTTGATTTGAAGGATGTGCCGATGGAAACATTTTTAAACACGGTAAAACAGAAAGCTGGAATCAACATGCTTTATAACTCGAAGATGTTTAAAGGAGTTGAACCGGTGACTGTAAAAGCTACTAACGAGCCTTGGAGAGAATTGCTGGACCGCGTTCTTTCACCTAAAGGTTTCACTTATGCTACCAAAGATGGTATTGTGGTCATCAAGAAGAAAGATCAGAAGACACGTACGTTGGAAGGTAAAGTGGTGGATGAACAGGGTGGCGAACTGCCGGGTGTGACGGTGCTGATACTGGGAAAAGAAAGAAATATCGGAACAATGACTGATGCAGACGGTGCTTTTTCTTTAGGACTTCCTGAAGGAGATGTAACAATTCGTCTTTCCTTTGTAGGCATGCAAACTTTGGAAATACATACTGGCAAGCTCAATCTTGATAAAGTGCATACTTTTAAGTTGAAACCCGATTCAAAGCAATTGGAAGAGGTGGTGGTAACCGGTTATGCAAAGATCAGCAAAAATAGCTTTACGGGTACTTCTGTGACGGTTACGTCAGATCAGTTGATGTCGGTTTCCAAAACAAATGTATTAGGAGCTTTGCAAACGTTCGATCCCTCTTTTCGTATTGCTGAAAATAATTTAGCAGGTTCGAATCCGAATAATGTTCCGGAGTTGTATATCCGTGGACGTTCCGGTATTGGAACTACTCAGTTGGATGCGCAAAGCCTTTCTAAAACATCATTGAAGAACAATCCTAATCTTCCGACTTTTATCATGGATGGTTTTGAGATTAGTGTGCAGAAGTTATATGATATGGATCCTAGCCGTATTGAGAGCATTACTATCTTGAAAGATGCTGCTGCTACGGCTATGTATGGTTCTCGTGCAGCTAATGGTGTAGTTATTATTACAACGGTAACTCCGAAAGCTGGTAAAGTCAATATCGATTATAACTTTACTGGAACATTGGAATATCCTGATCTGACCGATTATAATATGATGAATGCGCGGGAAAAGCTTGAAACAGAGGTTGCGGCAGGTATGTTTAAAGCTAAGCCGGAAGCCGGTGCAAGTGAGCAAAATCGATTGGATCAAATCTATAATAGAAAGTTGAATAATGTAGTTCGTGGAGTAGATACCTATTGGTTATCGAAACCGCTTCGTACTGTATTCAATCATAAACATAGTTTGTATCTAGATGGAGGAACGGATGACCTGCGTTGGGGAGCTGACTTTTCTTACAATTCAGGAGATGGCGTAATGAAAGGTTCTTATCGTGATCGTATGTCGGGCGGGTTATCTTTATCTTACCGTTTCGGTGCTTTTCAGGTAAAAAACTATTTTTCTTATACTTATACTAAATCTGAAGAATCTCCTTATGGAAGCTTTTCTGATTATACTTCAAAGTTGCCATATGATGAGTATTTAGATGAGAATGGGAATTATTTGGAAACCACTACCTCATGGACTGGAGGAACAGAAGAGAATCCATTATATGAAGCTACGTTGAAAAGTTATGATCGTAGCAAATCATGGGAACTGATTAATAATACTGAATTATTGTGGAATATAGATAACTATTGGTTACTGAAAGGACAATTTAGTGTTACGAAGTCAAATTCAGATTCACGCCAATTTTTAGATCCTCGTTCAAAAAAGAATTCTGAACCGTTAAATGCTAACAATGTGATTTCTGGACAGTTGGATGTTGCTACTGCCAATAGCTTAAGTTGGGACGCTACGGCTACTTTATCATATAACCGAAATATTAAGAAGAACAATTTGAACTTCTTGATTGGGATTAATGCTACTTCAAGTACTGGCGATAGTTTCGGTATAGCTTATAAAGGCTTTCCTTCTGGGGAGTTATCTTCTCCGGGGTATGCGAACAAAGTACCTACATTACCAGTAAACTCAGATAGTAAAAGCCGTTTGTTCGGTGCATTAGGAACATTCAATTATTCGTTCGATAATATTTATTTGGCTGACGTTTCTCTTCGTTTTGACGGAAACTCGGAATTTGGTTCCGATCAACGATTTGCCCCATTCTTTTCGGGTGGTCTCGGATTGAATCTGCATAATTATAAGTTTATGAAACAATTTGAATGGATGGAGCGCTTTAAGATTCGTGGAACATATGGTATCACTGGTAAGGTGGATTTTTCTCCCTACGAGGCACAGACAATTTATCAAGTAATCACAGACAATTGGTTTAAAACAGGTTTAGGTGCAACACTGATGGCATTGGGGAACAGTTCATTGGGATGGGAGAAGACGCATAATATGGATTTGGGGTTGGATGTTGACATGTTCAAAGGTTTACTTCAGATGAACTTTTCTTATTATCGTAAGAAAACAGTAGATCTGGTGAACAGTGTGACTTTACCTAGTTCTACAGGGTTTACCTCATACAAAGACAATATCGGTGAAGTAATGAATAAAGGTGTCGAAATTCAGTTGCGAAGCACTATCCTGAATTCAAAGGATTGGTATGTGGCAGCCTTTGTCAATATGGCTCATAATAAGAATGAGATAACCAAGATTTCTGATAGCCTGAAAGAGTATAATAAGAGGGTACAAGAGAAATATGCTGATTATAATTCCGGTATTAATAAAGGTAAAGCCGAATATAGTGCTACTTATTTACAGTATGTAGAGGGTGGGTCCTTAACGTCTATTTTTGGTGTAAAGTCGTTAGGTATCAATCCGGCAGACGGTAGAGAAATCTTTGTTCGTCCTGATGGAACGATTACTTACGATTGGAATGCAGCTGATCAAGTTGTAATTGGAAATGAAGAGCCGAAACTTCAAGGTACCTTTGGTTTTAATATGCGTTGGAAGCAATTCTCCGTATATTCAACATTTATGTATGAGCTTGGAGGACAACGGTACAATTCAACATTGGTAAGTAAGGTTGAGAATGCATATATACAAAGTAGCAATGTGGATCGTCGAGTATTAACAGGACGTTGGCAGAATCCTGGAGATTGTACTCCTTACGGACGTTTGCAAACAGATGGAGTGGTTGCAGTAACTCGTCCTACAAGCCGTTTTATTCAGGATTACAATGTCTTAACATTTAATTCTCTGACGGTAGGTTATGACTTTAATGCAGAATGGTTGAAAAAAGCACATATTGGCTTATTACGTGTAGAATTGTCGGGTAATGATTTATTCCGTGTTTCTACTGTACGTGCCGAGCGTGGTTTGGACTATCCGTATTCTCGTTCTTTTGCAGCTTCGGTAAAGATGAGTTTTTAATAAACAATACTTAGAGTAGATGAATAATATGAAGAAAGTATATGCAATGATATTACTGACAGCTAGCTTGTTTACAACAAGTTGTAGTGATTGGTTGGATGTAGCACCAAGTAATCAAGTCAATGGCGATAAACTTTTCGAAGTTGGCGATGGTTATCGTAACGCTTTGAATGGTATTTATTTGAATTTGGGAACCTCCTCAATGTATGGTAAGAGTATTTCATGGGGGTTTATGGATGTAATAGCACAATATTATCAGTCGGGAAGTAGCTATATGAAAAGTACCTCGTCCTATTATAAAGCTGCTAATTATAAATTCGATGATTCAGATGTAAAAAGTATTATTTCCAGCATTTGGTCTGTTGGTTATAATAATATAGCTAACTGTAATAACTTGATTGCTAATGTAAGTGAAGCATCTCCTTCTGTGTTTGCAGAAGACGAGTTGGAGAAGAATATGATATGGGGAGAGGCATTGGGATTGCGTGCGTTAATCCATTTCGATATGCTTCGGATGTTTGCTCCTTCTATGCTTAAAGACGATGGCAAAGCCTATATACCTTATGTTGATGTATATCCTACTATTGTTCCTTCTTATGAAAACAATAAGGAGATTTTGAGAAAAATAGTTAATGATTTAAAAGCGGCAAAGGACTTGTTGGCAAAGTGTGATACTATTAAAGAAAACAAACATTGGATGTCCACCGAAAATCGTATGTTGGCTGTTAATAGTGGTACTAGTGGAGAACTGGCTAAGGATGTATTTTTTGCGTATCGTGGATATCGTATGAATTATTATGCGGTAACAGCGATGTTAGCTCGTGTTTATTGTTGGGCTGGCGAATATGGTAATGCTTACAAAGAAGCAAAAGAAGTAGTAGATGCCACTTATTCAACAGGAAGCACGTCTACAGCTTCTTGTTTTAACTTCTCTAATAGCTTGACCACTAATCGGAAAGATTATAATAGTATAATTATGACTTTCTTTAAGTCTACTTGCTATGAAGATTATCTTCCGTATATGACTAAAGGGAATGATGTGGTATTAGTTGTAAATACTACAAATCTTTTTGGTGATGAAGCTGGTGCTGACGATCGTAATCTTGATTTGTTTGGGGACTGGGATGGAGGAGATATTAAGTATTCCTTTAAATATGATATAAAAGAAGGTACTTCCGGTACAGACATGATTCCGGCTATACGCTTGAGCGAGATGTATTATATTATGGGTGAATATTTTGCTTATAAAGATGAGTTCTCTAAAGCAGGTGAGATGTTAGATAAAGTACGTTATGCGAGAGGTATTAGTACTACTAATCTAGCATCAAGTATTGGTTCTCTGGAAGTCTTTCATACACATTTGATAAAAGAAATGCGTCGTGAGTTTGTAGGTGAAGGACAGATGTTCTTTCAGTATAAACGTTTGGATCAGAAACCGAAAGATAATGTAGTCTTTGTATTTGACAAACCGAATAATGAAGACATTTAATATTGCTAATCAAAAGAAGAAACGATGAAAAAAAATATATTATTTGCTTTAATCTCTCTTTGTCTTTGGGCGTGTTCAGAGGATGAAATAAAACCCTATCAGGGAGAACAGTATCTTTATTTTAGTCAATTGATAAATACGACAAATGATTACGATAAAGAGAATGGATATATGGAGGTGTCATTCAATAATTATCCGACGAGCGAAGAAATAACGGTAAAGATTGGTATGAGTTTGATTGGTAAGCCTCTCAACGAAGATACTCCATATAGTGTAGTAGTGGTAGAGGAGAATGAAAAAGAAGATCCTACCCCAAATGCGGCTTCAAAGAATTTTCGTTTACCAATTAATCCAAAATTTGGAGCAGGATTGTCTAATGATACGCTAGAAGTTACTTTGGTGAAGACGGATGATTTGAAGGAGAATGTAAAATTGTGTCTGAAACTGGTTCCGAATGAATATTTCCAAGGAACAATGCAGGAATATGAAAAAATAAAAATTGTATTTAATAATGTGGTAAGTAAACCAGAGTGGTGGACTACTCAGGTCACAAGAGTATATTTAGGTACGTACTCTAGAAAAAAATATGAAGAATTTGTGAAGTGTACAGGAGTAACTAATTTCGGGGCATTAAATACGGCTGAGAAGAGAGCTTATTCATTGACATTTAAACGCTATATTGCACAGAATAATGTGATGGATGTGGATGCTGATGGTAAAGAATTTCCAATGACTGTGCCTATTAATTAATAAATAGACTACTTGAATATGAATATGAAAATAATATTTATCGTTATGTTCCTTTTAGGTATGGCATCTTGTTATGATGATAAGGGGAATTATGATTATAAAGAAATGAATGATATAGAAGTCTCTGTTTCAACAGAAACCTCTTATTATTCCTTGGGAGATAAGGTTATCTCAAAACCGGAACTAACTTTTGCTTTGGGACGCGAAAGTCAGAACTTAGCTTATGAATGGAGCTATGATGGACATGTGATAGCTCACTCTAAAGATTTGGAATGGGTGGCGGATACGGTAGCCAAAAATAAAGATCTGCGATTGGCAGTATTGGATAAGTCCACTGGAGTATCTTATTTTGGATCAACGACAATCTCAATTAGTTCTCCATATGTGAAAGATGGTTGGGTTATTCTTTCTGAAAAGGATGGTAATAGTATGTTGACATTTATGAAATTCCAAACAGAAGAGGGAGTACTTAAACCTGTAGTTACTCGTGATATTTATCGAATGATAAATAAAGAACCGTTAGGTAGTCAGCCTGTTTCGATATATCCTCATTGGGTAGAGCAATGGGATGGTGAGGATCCAGGTATAAGTTGGCTATGGATAGCGCAAAAAGGTGGGCAAGGAGCTGTAGACGTATCAGGTAGTAGTTATCAGCGTGAAGGAGCATTGTCACAAATGTTCTTGGAGGGTTATCCACAAGATTTAGTACCGGAAGCAGTGATTGATTTGCAGTGTCTGACGATGGCTGTCGGCGAGGACGGTACAATTTATACACGTGTAAAAGAGAGTAATCTTCTTTTTAATACGAGCCGTTTTATCAATACTCCGCTAACATCGGATGCAGAAGGTAAAGTGAAAGTTGACGGTAGTATGATTGCTTATGCTCCATTTTCGGGCCATGGAGGATTGCTATTGTATGATAAGAATTCAAGTCAATATTTACACGTAACAGATAAACTGAGCTCTAATGGAACTTTTAATTCGGGCAAAATACTAACATTGAATGTGGATGAAGCGACATACACAAATCATCCTACTTATGCTCGTTTAGATAATATGAAAGATTATACAGTACATTATGTAGGAGCGTGTGAATCGGGCTCTTATGATTATGGTAAGATGATGTACTTTGCAGTAATAGAGCATAAGCAGTCTCATAAATTCTATATCCAGAAGTTTGCGGTAAGAGACTTTTCCGGTAGTACTACAGTAACTAGTTTGGCTACAACGTATGTGTCGCAGATGGAAGCACCTGCTGAGTTGGGGCAGATAATTGATGGTACTTCAAAGAATAGTTTCTCATTGTTCCGTTATCAAGATTCATGGCAATACCTTTTTATTAGTAAAGGGAACGACCTATATCTGTATTATCTGAAAGAAAATATGTTATTTAAGTGTGCTACATTTAACTCTTCGATTACCTCTGTTGATACACAGTTCTACAATAATCAATATATCATTGTTGGTTTGGAGAGCGGAGATGCCTATATTATGAAAGGATATACTTACAACACTTCTGATGAATATACTATTGATAAATACGTGATAAATAAGGGACAAACAATTCAAGTAACGGAAGTTGATGGGAAATTTGTTCTATATCACGAAAAAGATTTAGGACGTATTGTGCAGGTACGTTATAAGCCTAATACAGGCAATGGATGGGATGATAATTTTGATTGATTATAAACTTAAAAACGATAAAACCTTGAAAAAACTGTATTTACTTCTTCTGGTCGCACTATGCGGGGCTATGATCAGCCCCGCTGTGGCTAAGAAGAAAAACAAGAAGAAAGCTTCTACCGAAGCGACTACAAAGAAAGAGAAGAAGGAAACCAAGTACGACAAACTGTTTAAAGACAAGAAAGTCACCACGGCTAAAGGTTTCATTACTCTTCACAAGTTGGACAATAAAATTTACTTTGAATTGCCGATTAAGGTGATGAATCGGGATATTCTACTTGGTTCTACCATCGTGGAAACGACCGATAACCAGTTCGGCTGTGTAGGAGAGAAGTCAGGTGATCCTTTTCTGATTCGTTTTGTGCAACGCGACTCAACTATTACATTGCGTCGTGTACAGGCAGGTCAGTTCTCTGAAGATCGTGAAATCAAGAAGCGCTTGGTAAGCAGTACCATGCCGGCAATCGCTGAAACATTCGAGATCAAAGCATATAATAACGATAGCACGGCAGTGGTATTCGATATGACAGACTATCTGCTGAGCGATAAAAAGAACCTTTCTCCGTTCTCACCATATTCAATGATGGAGATGATGGGAGCCGATATTAGTAAGGATTTTGAGAAGGAAAGCTCATTTATTCAGGGAGTCAAAGGCTTTGAGGATAATGTGAGTATACGTTCTTTACTGACCTACAAAATCAGCGTGGGTATGAAGGGAAATTATGCAGTGAAGAAAATGCCGTTTACTGCGGTTATGAATCGTAGCTTCATTCTGTTGCCTGAACAACCGATGCGTCCCCGTTATGCTGATCCACGTATTGGTATTTTTGAACACTCTGTAGTAGAATTTGCTTCCGAAGGTCGTGGGTTGCGTACTCGTCACATTGCTCACAGATGGAATCTGGAGCCATCGGATTCAGCAGCCTATCTCCGTGGCGAACTGGTAGAGCCGAAGAAACCTATTGTTTTCTACATTGATGATACTTTTCCGTTGAGTTGGAATAAATATATCCATAAAGGAGTTGAAGTATGGCAGAAAGCATTTGAGAAGATCGGTTTTAAGAATGCCATCATTGCAAAAGATTTCCCGAAAGATGATCCGAACTTCGACCCGGAGAATATCAAATATTCCTGTATACGTTATGCTCCGTCTACGGTGGCCAATGCGATGGGACCTTCTTGGATAGATCCGCGTTCCGGAGAAATCATTAATGCATCTGTTACGGTATTCCACAATATTGTGCAGTTGGTTCAGTACTGGCGCTTCTTGCAGACTGCCCCTGCTGATGAGGAAGTACGTGATGTTGTTTTGCGTGAAGACTTGCTGGGAGATTGTATCGCTTATGTGCTCTCGCATGAGGTAGGACACACATTGTCATTGATGCACAATATGGCAGGTTCTTCTTCTATCCCTGTGGAATCTTTGCGTGATCCGAAGTTTACTCAGGAGTTTGGTACGACTTACTCTATTATGGACTATGCCCGTAACAATTATATTGCTCAACCGGGTGATAAAGAGAGAGGCGTGCGTTTGACTCCTCCGGAACTGGGAGCGTATGATTATTACGCTATCGCCTGGTTGTATTCACCGATCTTTGAGGCTAAAACGGCAGAGGAAGAAATTCCTATCTTGGATAAATGGATCAGTGAGAAGTCTGGAGATGTTAAATATCGCTATGGTAAACAACAGTTCAGACGTCGTTTTGACCCAAGTTCAGTAGAGGAAGATTTGGGAGACGACCCGGTGAAAGCTTCTGAATATGGACGTCGCAACTTGCAATATCTGCTAAAGCATATCAATGATTGGGTAGCGGATAAGGATAAGGATTTTGAGTTCCGCACGGCTGTTTATGATGAAATTGTATATGCTTACGTACGTTATTTGACTTTCGTTTTGGGAGATATCGGTGGTATTTATCTGAACGAACGCTATGACGGTGATCAGCGCCCAAGTTTTAAAACTGTATCGAAGCAACAACAAAAAAAGGCTCTGAATTTCTTATTGAATGAACTGAAGGACCTTTCGTGGCTGGATGCACGCGAAACACTGAAAGAATTCCCTATCCGTACTTCTGTGGCCATGCAGATGGAAGATGCAATTATTGATGGTATCTTGTCTCGTTGTGGTGCGGTGGCTATCTGTTCGGGTAAGGCGACATCAGCTCCTTATACTCAGAAAGAATATCTTGCCG
>ERZ772937.2878-NODE-2878-length-10230-cov-3.342408_pt1 | contig 10230 bp, 11 predicted proteins | sample MGYA00512113_ERZ772937 | MGnify/ENA primary metagenome ERZ772937 (study PRJEB29015, sample SAMEA2737649) | human gut metagenome | biome: human gut; feature: human-associated habitat; material: faeces | place: China | collected 2012 ... | reverse complement strand
TAATCAGGTCGTCGTAGACAGCTTTTAGAGACTTGAATCTGGAAGAGTTACGTAAGTAAACACCACCAACTTTCTCATCTCCCATCTTGGCTACTTGAAAGAGTAAATATTTAAGAGCTTTGATGGCTGCTTTCTTTTCGTCTTTACCAGATTCCACATAGAACCACTCTAGCACCGACTGTTCAATGAGAAGTTCATCATTATTGGTGTCGGTGCAGAGGATTCTTACTCTATCAAGAGGGTTATTGGCTGGGTCGCCTGTATAACACATTTATAACCCCCTTTCAAGTATTAGCCTTCTGGTGCAGCGTCAGAACGAACGTCTACCAGCAACTGAGGACGTGTGCAGTATGGCAGCATGTAAGAGTGAGCTTCGAAGTCAATACCTTCGTCACGGTCTTTTTCGTATTCGAATACGTACAGTTCCTGACCAAGAGTATTTGCGTAACCCATCTTAGGACATGGGCCATATGCAACTTCGAAGATGTTGTTAGCTTCACCCAACATAGAAACGTTAGGGAACGCATGACCAACACCTACAGTGTTTGCTACGCCGTCGATGCTTACCAGAACGTGAGTCTTACCACGCTTATCTTGGAACTTACCATTGTACTGAACAAACTTCACACCACCATAGTAGAATGTGTTCATGTGCGCCTGAACGCCATCAGTACCACCAGTTCTCAGAGAGCCAGTAATCTGCTGCCAAGCCAGCGGAGTCTGCTGTGCAAGGTATGCGTCACGAATCTTCGGATGCTTGATAAGCTTGCTGAAGAACAGACGGTCAACAACGATGTGAATTTCTTCACCGTTGATTACAGTACCAACTTTAGCTTCATCTTCCATGTGCATACGAAGTTCTTCGATAGCAGCGTCGATATCAGCGTTTGGATTGTCAAGGTCGAAGTAAACAGTCTTCTTCTCAACGTCGAACTGCTTGAACAGGTCAGCGTACAGAACACCGTTAGCGTCGATTACTTTACCCTTCAGAGCTTGCATGAACAAGAACTCACGAGTAATATCGAACTTGGTGCGAATCTTCATCAGCTTACGAGCACGAACGATAGCTTCAGTAGTCAGTTCGTTTGCAGTGCCTGGCTGACGTACACCCTGAATTTCATCAGGAGTAATGCTCTCCACTTCCTTGAAGTACATCATTGGGAAGCTAATCTGCTTAACTCTCTCTGGAGCACTCGTCTCAGCTTTACGGCTGGTACGGTCTACTGCATCCAGTAAGCTAATGTCAGACTCAGTTAAATCCATCAGGAAAGTAGTCTGAGTAATTGGGGCAGAACGGAAAAGACCCAAACCGGAAATATAACCGTAAGTATTTGGGATAGACTGGACTTCACCAGTCAGGTCAGCAAGGAAAAATCTGCTTTTTTCAGAATTAGTTAATGCCATTATAAAATTCTCCAGAATGTCTTATTGTTATTACAGGCCAGTTGGTACGAAATCAATGCCTTTCGCTGCAAGAGCAGTCTTAACAGCAGCAGCGTCAACGCCATCAGCCAGAGTTAAGAGGTCTTTCAGTTCAGCATCACGGTAGATACCAACAACTTTCAACTGACCGTGGTAAGACAGTTGCAGGTCTGCGTAGAAGTTAACGATGCAAACAGAGTCAGCCTGAGCTTCTTCACCTGCTGCAACTTTGGTTCCATCAGCTTTCAGAACTTCACCTACACGGTATTCTGTGGAAGCGACTGGAGCGTACTCCTTACGAGAGTGACCTGTTGGTGTAATCTGTTCCCAAAGAATGATATCATTCAGTGGTTCTCTGTTACCTAAGTGAGTAAAACCTTCATATGCCATTATTTGTGTTCCTTATTTGATAAGAGATTTCAAAGCATTCTGGAGAGCCAGTTTGCGTTGTTCTGCGGTGTCATCAGATGCGTTTTCAGAAGGTTTTTCTTCGTCAACCAGTTCTGCTTCACCGTCATTACCCATTTCTTCCATTGCGTTAGAGTGTTCCAGAACAGCACCAGCAGTTTCTTTCAGCTTAGTGATTTCGGAATCTTTCTCTGACAGTGCAGAAGCATGAGCCGCGATAGTTTCATTTAGTTTCTGGTTAGCACCTTCCATAGCATTCATAAAGAGAACACTCAGAGGGTTGTCAAGACCAGCGCCTAAGATAGCCTGAGCAGCTTCTGTTGCGTCAAACCCGAAAGCTTCAGCAGAAGCAGAAATCTTACCAGTCAGTTCAGACATAGTTTTTTCCTGTTCTTTTGCTTTCATCTGAGCAACCTGAGCGCGTAGAGCCTCTAGTTCTTGCTTTTCTTGTTCAGTCATTTCTTCACCTGAATTGTTAACGTTTAAACTTACAGGAGCTTCATCAGAACCTTGTAAGTAATTTAAGAAATCATCTTGAGACATGATTGAATTAATTAAACCAAGTTCAAGAGCTTCCTGAGCAGAATAAACATTCGCCTCAGTATTCTTTACAGCTTCTTCGGAGATATTACGTGAATCAGCTACAAAACCTGTGAAGGTGTTATAGGTGTCATTAATTCTCTGTTGAAGTCTTGTTTTGCTTTCTTCTGAGAGTGCTTGGAATGGGGAACCCAAACCTTTAAATTCACCAGCTTTAATAACGTTAATTGTAACGCCATTCTTTTCAAACGCTTTAGTTAATTCTTGGTGAACCATAATTACACCGATTGAACCAACATCTGCATCTGGTGATGCAATTACTTCATCAGCAGAACATGCAAGTGCATACGCAGCGGAACATGCGAACTCATCAACATATGCTACAATTTTCTTTTTGCCTCTGGAGGCTACGATGTGACGTGCTAATTCAAAACAACCTGAAGCTTCACCACCACCAGAATCAACGTGCAGTACAATCGTCTTAATAGATTCATCTGCTAAAGCTTCGTCGAAGCCTCTGCGTAAACCTTCATAAGAACTTAGACCACCAGTACACATTGCATCCATAAATGTCATACGATGTGTTAGGCCACCCATAATAGGGATAATAGCAATGTCGTCTTTAACTTTTAAAAGACTTCTTGCCTCACCTTTAGGTTTGTCGAAATTGACTGCTGCTTGAACTTCACCTAACAAGCGGTTATTTACATAAGTCGCTGCTGAGTGAGCTAGAGATTCAGTGGCTAGTAAAGGTTGGTTGAATAATCTATCAGCAAGTCTGAAGATATTCGAACTCATTTTACTCACCCTATTTGTTTAAATCCACCGATACTGAAGCGATAACATAGATACCTTCTTCAGCAAAGAATTGAGGGCTGCTAAGAGCACCTGTTGCCACGCATTTATCGTTGGCATCCCATAGGCTATAGTGTGAGACCGTTGCAGAAGCTGGTACAGTAATCTTGACTGTATCTTCTGAGGCGATTAAGCCGTTGTTCGGTTCAGAGAAATAAATAGCCACTGGCTGAGTAACCTTATTTGCTGTAGGGTCTGCCGTTGGGTCTACATTGTGTAAAACAATAGTCGTTGGGGTTAGCGTGGCGAGGATTTTATTCTTACCATCAATAGTTAATGTTCCCATTAATTGAACCTTACTTTCTGTTTAAGGACTGTTGAATGGTTACCAGATTCATCCACCACATTTACAATCATATCATACACTTTACCTTTGACAAGTACTTTGTAATCATTTTGTGAAAAAATGTACTCAAGTCTGTTAGACTCCGATCTTGTTTACTGTCATTGGGGATTGAAATGCTGTGTCAATGGTAATGAACGCAGCTTCAACGCTATTAACGTTTATACGTTTATTCTCACAGTTATATAACTTTACACCCAAAAGGCATGAACTGTCAAATAGAATTTTAACAATTTCGCTACAATTGTTTGAAATAAACGAATTTCCGTTCATTGGAGCATCAAGTAACCTGCAAATAGTGAAAACGTTAGAGGTTCCACCATCACTTACATAACCTGAAAGGCTGACCCTTGAGCCAGCCTCTACAGATAACGTATCAGTAATAACCAGAACACCTCTATACGAATGCACTCGTGTAGCATTTGAAATAGAGATAACTTCAGCCATTATTTATTTGCCTTATTCGCTGTACTTGGGTCTTTTGCTGAAGGGGTCTTCGCAGTTCCCTCTCCGGCAGTCTTATAACCATCACCTGAACGACTTTGAGTGTTAGGAGATAATTCTTCAGACACAGGTTGAGACTCATCAGCAGGTGGTAATCCAATGTGTTCTCTAAGCTTGTTAGACAGTTCCTTATCAACTTCCATAGCACCAACTGCAACGGTCTTCTGAATGTAAGCACCAATAGCTTCAAGGTCTGGAGTTTCAATGTCGTCATAAACGATTTGAACGTGTTCTTCATCATCCCACATATTCAGAGCGTAAGTCTGTGCTACTAGGTCACGGTTAATTACGTTTCTGATTTGTTTCAGAAGAATATCTACAGACATTGCAAGTAAACTTGTCTTAGAATCTGCTAAAGAGAATGAACCATATTTTGACTGACCCATTGCAAGAACGTCTGACATAAACGCCATCATAATCTGCTTAGAATAACGGTCAATGATAGCTCCGGTATCGTAAGCCTTTGCACCCTGTCTAGATACTAATGAGAACTCAAAGATATCCTCTTTAGTTTCTGGGTCGATGAATCTAGGCCAGATTAAACCTGCTCGGTCATTTGCAATCATATCATTAACTACAGATTTGCAGTATTCTACGAAAGCTTTCTTTTCAGGTTCAGCATTCTCATCCAGATAATCAGGTGGTAAACCAATCTTTGGCATACCTACTAAGTCTCTGGAAACACCAACTGCTTCGTACTCTTCAATTTGGACTTTATATTTCCAAGGTACATAAGCATTAAGTAATGGTGAACGACCTTCTGGGTTACCGTACTCATCATCATATTTGAACAGCAAGAATTTACTTCTTGGAAGTTTTCTTGTTAGTGGCTGTTCAGCCAGATTAATAGCTCCAGCAATGTGTGAAACGTTTCTCAGATTCTGTCTAACACCTGTTACTTTTCGATAGTCTGAATCAAAATACCATTTATCAAGAGTTGACTGGTTTCTGATAGGGAGTTTAGCCCAACCAATTAAACCATCATTATATCTTGAAGGGTATTTCCCTTTATTACCCTGACGCTTCTTGTAAACTTTCTCATTCACGCAGAATCCGTAAGTACAGAATGACATTACAGAGTTAATAAAGTCAGCCCAATCATGCTCCATGTCATCCATCAGAGAGTTAAAGAAGTCTGCCCGTTCAATCATCTTAGGGTCTTGTTCTTTTCCCTTCGGAGGAACAAATCTCCAGTTGACTTTTCTAACAAACATCTTAATAATGTTTACAGATGCCGCTACAGCGGGGTCACGCATCATTAGTTGGAAAGTTTTAATACTTTCTGGGAATCTTAAAGCTTGTCTAGGTTCTTCGTAGATTCTTCCATTACGAACCTTTAAACCAAGGCTCCCAACCTCACCCATTCTGAATGGAGGTAGGTTTTCTTGTGTTTCTGTAATTTCTGCCATTCTTCTCACCTGAATTGTTAACGTCTAAGCCCCTCATAAGGATTGCTTCTCACTAAATCAGTGTGAGTACCCATAGAAGGCGGCTTGAATAGTTTTACTTCGTTGAGACTGTTGAAAGCATCGCTTGTGGCATCCACTTGGTCATCCTTGGTTTTCCCATCTCCACAAAAACCTTCAAGTTCTTGGAAATAGGCTTCGTTCCAGCTACCTCTAACGATTTTTACCAATCCTGCTTCAGAAGCAGCAGAGAAACCCGCAAAACGGGTAACTTTATCTTTATTGGTTGGTTTGGCTCTTGCACGATAACCTTTCTCGGCAAGTTTTCTGATAAGAGATGTTGCGTAGGATTTACCAGCAGCGCCTGGGTCTTGAGGAATAAAGATACCAGTACGTTTGCCGTCGCTTTCAGCAGTCAAGTTAATTTGTGTCTCGACTCCAGAAGGTCTATCTCTAAATCTTACTACGTTCATGACATAATAGCAACCATCTTTTTTAGATTTAGCCATTCTAACACCCGCTGTCCAGTCAGGGTTAGGGTTAACTTCAGAAGGTAAAGTAGCCGCTAAGTCCCATGCTCTAACATCAAATACATCAGGTGGAACTGAATCAACAATCTCACACCATTGCCTTTGCCAATAGTTAGAACCTTCTGCACGAGCTTTCCAGTTACCAAATCTCAAACGTGCAACGTTTACTGGAGTGTTGTTTTCAAGCTTACCACGATACTTCGGTTCCAAGAAGTCAAGAATTGGGTTATCATCAATCGTACCAGAGATAAAAGTATACGTCTGAGGAATCTCCAGAGGAAACATTTCAAGAATCTTGTCTCTATCCCAATCAGATACCATCACGCCATCACTCATCACATACCAACGAATACGACCACATTTCTCAGGGTCTGGATAACCTTCTTCGTCTAAGAATGGTTCTACCCAATCGTAAATGAAGTGGTCTCTGTCTGGGTTCATGGAAATCTTCATGTAAGAGTCACCTTCAGCACCAGAACGAAGACGTGTTTGTAGGTATGAAATCTGTGACGCAGAGAAGTGTGTACCTTCGTCAAAGTAAATTGCTGAGTATTCAATACCCTGATGACCTTCAGCGTGTTTTTCAAGTTCTAAGTAGGTAAACTTGATAGTAGCCCCAGAAGGGAATACAATAGTCATCTTCTGTTCATGTGGGACACCACCGAACTTACCAAAAAGCTTCTTCGCAGCAGGCCATAAACCACCTTGTAACTGTGTCGTGTTTCGACGGAAGTATACAGCGTTATAGTTAGGGTCTTCGATAAATCTGAGTGAATCCATCAGCAAAGCAGCAGTCTTACCAGCACCAGCAGCACCACCATACAGAACTAAGTCAGCATTTGTGTTAAGAAATACTTCCTGAGAGCCGGGTTGTGGAGCTACATAGTTCTTATCAGTCATAAGTTTGAAGATAAGTCTTACTTGGTCTGGAGTGTATCTTAATAAAGTCAGAATCTGAGTAGGAAGGAATTTAGAGGGGTCTTTACCAAATGACTTGATAATATCTTTAACTTCATCAGAAAGTCCCAACTCTCCAGCTAGGACTCTCCTTACATCTTCCACTCGCTTCTGCTTAACAGCATTCAAATCCATTAAGCGCCTCCGCAAATAGAATTATTCAGCAGCAACTTCTTCGGTAGACTTAACACCAAACTTTACATCAACTGCATCTAACAGTTCATCCATATTGGTTTCTTTAATATCTTTACCAGTTGCATTAGCCAGACGGTGAGCAACACTAATAATAGTGTTCTGTAACAGTTCGGCTCTTTTGTTTGCATCATAAAGTTCTTTGTAAACATTAGTCTCGTTCATTGTATTTCTCCAAAAATAATAAGTGAATGGCTCCCCTTAAAAAAGACGGCGCAGAGACCGTCAAGGAGAAACCACAATGTATGCCAGAGACATACTGTATAAGTCTTCTTATAAAGTATACATCTGTAAAAAAGCCCTGTCTAAAAATACTCTTCGGTAGCGAAAGGAAGAATACTCGTAGCAGGGCGTTATTATTTTATTTTGAGAGAGAGTAAAATAATTTGGAGCGTCGAAAGGGAGTCGAACCCTCATAATCCTGTTTTGCAGACAGGCACATAGCCATTTCTGTCATCGACGCATTAAATTGGAGGAAGATACCAGACTTGAACTGGTACGCCGATTTCTCGGTTACTGACAGTTTAGCAAACTGTTCCCTTACCTTTTAGGGTTAATCTTCCAATTATTTGTTCAAGGCATCCTTCATTTCTGGAGTTGCGATTGAATCAATCACGCCAGTTTTACAAGCATCATCAAACCAGTCTGGTAAGACACCTGCAAGGAAACCATTAATATTCGTTTTCAAGTAATCAGCAATTAACGCTGCTTCATCTGCAATCATCTGAGTGACCTCATTAGCATATGCAGTAATCTTAGCAATGCCCTGATTAATCGCTGTAACGGCTTGTGAGGCGAGTTCTTCGATGGTTGCTAGTCCTTGGTCAATTGCATCTTGTAAATCGCTTAGAACGTCATTCACAGCATCTAAAGAGGTGTTAATCAGTTCCATTGCTTTGTTACCGTACTCAGTAGCAACTCCCATGATTCCACTAAATGGAGTACAACCAACCTGTTCACCTGCTGCTCCCATAACGTTAGAGTAACCTTTAGCTACTTGCATACGCTGTGAAAACTCATCTACAGACTTCTGTCCATATTTGGTCAGTGTATTGGTTGTTGAGGTTGTGCTTCCCAGACTTGTTGTAAAGCTACTTAATAGTGCTACTGTTAAACCAGCCGCAATAAGCTTATCTTGTACAGTAGGGTCTGATACCGAGCTAAGAGAGCTTACTAATGAAGTAGAAGCAGCAATTGTGCCACCAAGGATTGCTGCACCGGTAATAAGAGGGTTAGAAAACCCGTTACCGGATTTCAGGAGATTGAAAATCCCTTTACCTTGTTCTGTCATCTCTTTCATTAAGCACCTTTTGAAATTGGCGGGTTAGTGGGATTTGAACCCTCTTCTCATGTTTTTCAGACACGCGCTTTAACCATATAAGCTACTTAACCCATTAAATTTGGGGTGACCTACGGGAATCGAACCCATATAGACCATGTTCACAGCATGGGTCATTATCCATTTATGATAAGGCCACATGTAAGGACTCTCGTAAGAACCCTTAGAAGTGGCAGCAGCGTAAGGATTTGAACCTTAATCTTTCAGCTTCAGAGGCTGGAGCATTGCCAGTTATGCTACACTGCTATTAATTTGGTACTCCATATCGGATTCGAACCGATACATAACACAGATTTTAAGTCTGGCCTCTCTGCCAATTGGAGTAATGGAGCATTGGCGGGGGATGTTGGAATTGAACCAACTTCTTCGATTTCAAAGACCGAGGTTTTAACCTTGTAAACTAATCCCCTTTAAATCTTTACTTTCTTAGTGGATGAATAAAGAATGCCAACATAATTCTTTCCCTTGAGAATGCTCTTTCTTCTGGGACAACACTTTTAAGCTTCCAACCAACATAAATTCTCCAGTAAAACTGTTTACCAAAGACTTTAATTGATGGGATAAAAGCGAATAATCCCCAAGCATTACTGTTCCACATCAGTAGATAACCTGTCTGATTATCTTCAGGGTTAGAACTTACGTTGATATTACCTTTCCACTTAGTAACATCTTTTACATCTCTTCCTAATACATGGTAAGAGAAGTTATAAGCTTTGTTTCTCCAGAGCCATCCAACTCTCTGCATATAAACACCGAGCTTACCAATCTTTCGAATCTTAGCCCATCGTTCAACGTGACCTTTGTCACCGTCAATCTGGTTGTCATAAGTTTCCATCCATCTGAATCCAAAAGGCAGGTGACCTTTCTTCTCACTGTAGAATGGAACCACAAAGGGTGCTAAGATTACTGCTAAGATTGCTGCAAATGGCTCTAGCAAAGCTAGGAAAATCCATGAAGCATACTTCAAATATCTCATTTAAATAGCCTCTTTAAATTGGTGCAGAATAAGGGATTCGAACCCCTAACAAACAACTTCGTAGGTTGCTGCTCTATCCATTTGAACTAATTCTGCAATGTTCTTTTGAGATTCCTGTCTAGCTCTCTTCTTATCTCTTCTGAGAAAGCGTCTACGATGGTCTATACGCCACTTGTAGTAATCTTCTTCACCATCGTGAGAAGCACAGCAACCACAACTTGCAATTTCAACTTTACCGTGTCTACCATAAGGCTTCATAGGAATCTCCTAAAATTGGTGTTCCAAGACGGATTCGAACCGTCACTAATACAAGGTTTGAGCTTGCATCCTCTGCCAATTGGGATACTGGAACATTGGTACTCGCTGAAGGACTTGAACCTTCTTCACCAACTTGTAAGGATGGGGCTTTACCATATAAACTAAGCGAGTATGAAAAGAAGTCTGAAGTTGTGCCGCTAACTCAACTCCGTGGAATTTGTTACGGTCTTCAGTTGACTCAAGCGGTCTTTCACTTGACCTCAAAATTGGTGCTGCTCACAGGACTCGAACCTGCATCTCCATCCTTACAAGGGATGTGCAATAGCCAATTATACGAAAGCAGCATTATTTGGAGCATCCAGAGGGAATCGAACCCTCAACATCAGTTTGGAAGACTGTAATTTTCCCGTTTAAACTATGGATGCACTAATTGGTGGAGTCACTGAGAATTGAACTCAGTTCCCAAGTTTGCAAAACTCGAATTTTAACCATATAAACTA
>ERZ772937.2864-NODE-2864-length-10266-cov-3.725100_pt1 | contig 10266 bp, 6 predicted proteins | sample MGYA00512113_ERZ772937 | MGnify/ENA primary metagenome ERZ772937 (study PRJEB29015, sample SAMEA2737649) | human gut metagenome | biome: human gut; feature: human-associated habitat; material: faeces | place: China | collected 2012 ... | reverse complement strand
ACGAAGCGGTCGCCTTCCTTGTGGCGCAGGGGTGCAAGCTGGTCGTCGTGGCCTGCAATACCGCCACGGCCGCCGCAATCGACTTCCTGCGGGAGAAATACGCCCCCATGCCGATCGTGGGCATGGAGCCGGCCGTGAAACCCGCCTGCCTGGCGACCCGCAGCGGGGTGGTGGGGGTGCTGGCCACCGAGCGGAGTCTCGACGGCGAACTTTTCCGCCGCACGGCGGCCAAATACGGCAGCGGCGTCGAACTCATCACCGCCCCCGGCCGCGGTTTCGTCGAATTGGTCGAGAGCGACCGCGAATCGACGCCCGAAGCCGAGCAGGCCGTCCGCGACGCCGTCGCGGTGATGCTGGAACACGGCGCCGACCAGATCGTGCTGGGGTGTACGCACTATCCCTTTCTGACGCCGGTGATGGAACGCATCGTCGACGGACGGGCCGCGATCGTCGACCCGTCGCCCGCCGTCGCCCGCCGCGTCGGGCAGCTTTTGGACCGCTACGGCCTGCGCGCTTCGGCGGATAACCGCCCCGCGCTCACGTTCCGCACCTTCGCCGACGAGCTTTACCGCCTGCGTCTCGAACGGAAGGTTGCGGCGTACCTGTAAGACGCTCCCGGCTCCGCCCCCCCCCATTCGCGGGCGGGAACGCTTCCGGCCGGAATCGCTCCGGGCGATTGATAAAGTTTGCGGCGCCTTCGGAATTGTCGAAAAAAATTCGTACCTTCGCTCGATAATAGCGACATTCGGGAATGGCATCTAAAAATACATCCTCCAACAGCCGGCAGGCCGTTCAGCGTTCCAACAGCGACAGTGCGCGCTGGATCGCCGGACTGCTGCTGCTGTTCATCGGTCTGTTCGCCGCCGCTGCGGTGTTCTTTTCGTTTTTCAGCTGGGCCGCCGACCAGAGCGGGCTGCAAAAATCGGTCGAGGAACGGGTGACGCTCGGCATCGAACCGGAAAATCTCTGCGGCTGGGCCGGAGCGCGGCTGGGGATGTTGCTGGTCGATCATTCGTTCGGGCTTTTCGGCATCCTGATTCCCGCGATGATCGTGCTGGTCGGCGTGCGGATCGTCCGTCAGCGGCCGCTGCTGTTCAACCATTCGATCCTTTCGCTGTTTCTGATTATGATCCTGGGGTCGCTGACGCTGGGATTCGCCTTCGCCAACCGCTGGAGCCTCTGCTGCTCGACGGGGTGGGGCGGCGCTTTCGGCATCGCCTCTTCGGCCCTGCTGCGCACGCATATCGGGGCTTTCGGAACGCTGATCCTGCTTGTCGGCGGCTGGATACTGACAGGTGTTTTCATCAACCGCAACTTCATCAACAAGGTCAACGAGGCGGGCAACGTGGTGGTCGACAAGAGCGGGAAGGTCGTCGAGATCCTCAAGCACAAAGTCGTGCTGCACGGACGTGCGGCCGGGGAGGACGGGGCTGCGGAGGATGTTCCCGAACCGGCTCCGAAACCCGGCCCGAAGGCGGCCGCACCGCAGCCCGCGCCGTCGAAAGCGGCGGAACCCGCGGCGCAAAAACCCGCCCCGATCCGTGTGGAACGTCCGTCGGAGTCCGTTGCGGCCCGGAAGTTCGTGCCGGAAGAGGACGAAAATCCCTTCCTCGAACTGACGCCCGACGGGAAACCCGTCGCCGGGGAGACTGCCGCGGAGCAGACGCCCCCTCCCGCGGAGGACGGGGAGTTCATCGAGGTGGACCTTTCGCGTCCCGAGGGCCGTGTGGTGATCGGCCGCAGCGGGCTGGTCGAGCTGGAACGCCCTGCGGTGCGCGACGCCGTGGCTGCGGAGCCTGCCCCGGAGGAGGTTCCGGAGAGGGAGGCCGCACAGTCCGATCCCGATGCGCCCTTTACCGAGATCACCGTGCTGGACGACGCGCCCGCCGCGGAGCCGGAGGGCGTCGTGGTGACGGTCGAGGCCAACGAGGCGAAACTTCTCGACGAGAAGGCGATCCCCACGGAGAGCTACGACCCGCTGAAGGACCTGGTGAACTACCGCAAGCCGCCCGTGACGCTGCTGGAGGACTACATTTCCGATTCGGAGGTCTCGGACGAGGAGATTTTCGAGAACAAGACCAAAATCGAGGATACGCTCAAGAACTTCGGCATTCCCATCCAGCGCATCAAGGCCACGGTGGGTCCCACGGTGACGCTCTACGAGATCGTGCAGGCGCAGGGAATCAAGATCTCGAAGGTGCAGGGCCTCGAAAACGATATTGCGCAGAGCCTCAAGGCGCTGGGTATCCGCATCATCGCGCCGATTCCGGGCAAGGGAACCATCGGCATCGAGGTTCCCAACCGCGACAAGCAGGTGGTTTCGATGTATTCGGCCGTGCGTTCGCTGCGTTTCCAGGAGTCGAAGGCCGAGCTTCCGGTGGTGATCGGGCGCACGATCCAGAATGAAAATTACGTCTTCGACCTGGCCAAGATGCCGCACCTGCTGGTCGCCGGAGCCACGGGACAGGGCAAGTCCGTGGGGCTGAACGCCATCATCACCTCGCTCCTGTACCGCAAACACCCCGCGCAGCTGAAGTTCGTGATGATCGACCCCAAGATGGTCGAGTTCTCGCTCTACGCCAAGATCGAACGCCATTTCCTGGCCAAGATGGAGTCGGAGGACGACGCGATCATCACCGACCCCAAAAAGGCGGTCTATACGCTCAACTCGCTCTGTACGGAGATGGACAACCGTCTGGAACTGTGTAAGAAGGCCGGGGCGCGAAACATCGCCGAGTACAACGAGAAATTCACCTCGCGGCGGCTGAATCCGATGAACGGACATCGCTACCTCCCGTATATCGTGGTGGTGGTCGACGAGTTTGCCGACCTGATAATGACGGCCCGCGAGGTCGAGGGACCGGTCATGCGCCTCGCGCAGAAAGCCCGCGCCATCGGCATCCACCTGATCATCGCCACGCAGCGTCCCGACGTGAAGGTCATCACGGGCGGCATCAAGGCCAACTTCCCGGCCCGCATCGCCTTCCGCGTGATGCAGATGATCGACTCGCGCACGATCATCGACCAGCCGGGGGCCAATCAGCTTATCGGCCGGGGCGACATGCTTTTCTCGAAGGACGGCGACCTGACGCGTATCCAGTGTGCGCTGGTCGAGACCCGCGAGGTCGAGCGCATCTGCGAATACATCTCCAAACAGCAGGGCTACACCGAGGCCTACACGTTGCCCGACTATACGCCCGACGGCGGCGACGCTCAAATGGGCAGCGAGGAGTCCTCGGCGCCCGTGAAATACGACTCGCTCTTTGCCGAGATCGCCCGCGACGCCGTGTCCGGAGGTCAGATCTCGACCTCGATGATCCAGCGCAACTACGAGGTGGGCTTCAACCGCGCCGGCCGCATTATGATGCAACTCGAAAGGGCCGGCATCGTCGGCCGCCAGCAGGGGGCCAAACCGCGCGACATCCTCTACCACGACTTGCCTTCGCTGGAGGCGAAATTGCAGGAACTGGGATTGTTTTAGGTCCTCGGCTTAAAACAATCCCAGTTCCTGTGGTTAAGAATTAAAAATTAGGAATTGAAAATTGCGGGAGCTGACACTATGGGAAGACGAAAATTTTTCATTTTTCATTGTTTCATTGCCGTATTGTTTTGCGGCATATTGCAAGGCAATGCGGCGCAGCCTCGTGCCACGGAGATACTGGAACGCCTTGCGGCGGGATTCCGTGCGATGGACGGCTACGGCGTGAAGTTCGGGGTCGTCTCGGGCGACTACGAAGCCCGCGGCAGCTATGTCGTGGAAGGCGACAGCTATTACCTCGTGCTGGGCGACGCGGAGGTTTTCGCCGACGGAGCCGTGCGCCGCGAGGTCGACAACCGCCGCCGCGAGGTGACCGTTACGGAGGTCGACACCGCGAGCCGCAACATCCTGAACAATCCGGTCCGGGCCTTCGATTTTCTGGGCAGCGAATATACGCCGTCGCTCGTCTCCGAAGCCGACGGCCGCGCCGTCGTGCGGCTGACGCCCGCCGCCGGGAACGACTCCCCGGCAGGCGATGTCACACTGACGGTCGACACCGCTACGATGCGCCCCCGCTCGCTTTCGTATGACTACGACGGCGAACAGGTGCTGGTGAACGTGCTGGAGGTCGCGCCCCTCGCTGGGCACGTCTGGCGGTTCGATAAAAATGCCTATGCCGGATATGAATTCATAGATTTTCGGTAATTTTTGATGAAATGAAACACCGGGCCGCTATGCGATTGCGTACATGGCGGCCCGGTGTGTTTTCGGTTAGACTGTTGTTACAAATCTTCGCCGTTGGCATGATTATATTCGTTGTCGTAATACATAATAATCCGATATCTCCCATATTGTTGTGAGATCATATACCAAACACTTTTATTATTTAGCTCGATATATTTTCTGAGTGTGGCGGCGCGCTCAAGTATTTTTTCAACTGATCCTTCTTCTATCGTATCTGTTGGAAAAACCAATATATCTGTTGGAAAAACCAATATTTGTTCCTTGGTTACAGAGTCCGGAAGTTGGTAATAAGCAGCCTCATACCGTTTATCTTTGAGAGTTATTTCAAAGGAAAGGTCTTCATTGTCGGGGATTGTCGGTTCCTCTTCAAGTTCAGGGCGTCCAAGTACAATTGAGTCAAACTTATTTGCTCTAATATACTTTGGATTGTTTTCGAATTGTTTACAAAGTTGGTTGAAGCGGATTTTAATATCAGTCACATTTCTAGTAAAGTTTTTATCTGTTAACATAATTCTCCAGACTTTATTGTTGTTGGTTACAATGGATAATAGGACATCGGTCCCATTGAATTCTCCTTCCAACAAGTCAGCATTAGGTATGCTGCGAAACCCTTTGGCTTTCAGTTTTTCAATCATGGCGGGTTTGTATCCGTCAACCGGAATGCCGAGGAATTTCGTCACGTCTTTCTCCTCTTCCTGCGCTTGCATGGTCGCGGTGCACAAGAGAGCAATAGTTACACACAAAAGTTTCTTCATGGGTGTTGCTGTTTTGTTTTACTTAATTAAACTAAATGGATATAAATTTTAATTTGAATCAAATATAGCGAAAAAAGGCGATAATTTCTATGGTTTGAAGTGCTTTTTTATCTAATTTTCGAATGTCGGACGGCATCGTGTCTTTCGGCCTTTTCTCCCGGCAGTTTGCCGGGAGATTTTTTTCGGGGCGTCGAGATCGTGGGCGCAATGGTGGCGAATCCCGCGCAAATGACAAATTGTCGCGCCGTTTGCTGTCGCCGAATGCAGGGAGGATGGGGAGTTTAACGTGTGTTTTTAATAAATGCGTCAAGGATAATAAATCTTAACATAAATTCATGTTATTTATTAAAATATTATCTTATATTTGTTTTAGGATGTCCTGACGCATGTTGAACACTTTAAATTTAATCTATTATGGATGAATTAGGCTTTACGTTGGCGGGGTTTATTGTCTTGGTTCTGTTGACCTATGCGGCCGGTGTCGTCTTCGCCGTGTGCGAATCCCGGAGGTGGAACCCCGCGGGGTGGCTTGTTCCCCTGGCGGTCATCATGCCGGTCTTCGCGTCCTTTATCTTTCCGGTGGTGGAACATGCCGTCCGCCCCAGGATGCGGGCCTGCGGCGTCGACCGGCGTATCATCCGGCTGAAGCTGGCTCTTGCGTGGTCCGTGCCGCTTTTAACGAGTGTCAGTATTAAGTTGTGTGAGTTGTTCTGCAACCGGGTCGTGCCCCGCGATTTCTCCGGGGAGCTGGCCCTCTGCTGTTGTCTTTCGTGCGGACTCCTGTATTTGGTGCTTATGCTCTGGGTCAATGTGAAGCTCAATGCGCTTGCGGAGGCGTGCCCGGCCAAAGGTGCGGAGTGATCGCTCGACTTTGTCGCGGACCGTTCTGCAATCCGTCTTTCTCCCGGCAGTTTGCCGGGAGATTTTTTTCGGGCCGTCAGATCGCCGGAAAAGGGGCAAAAACGGGGTGGTCCGCTGAAAATATCGCGCGCACGAAGCAGATTTATTCCCCTAAAGTTGCTCAAACCGGAAATAAATCGTATTTTTGTTCGTTAAAAGAACGGTAATTTTCGACGGGTGTCGACGGGCCGGTTGCGGCGCTTGTGAGCGTTGAAAATTTGAATTGGAGATAATTCGGTCGAAATTCCGGTCGCGATGCGACGAGGCTCCCGTCTTGGCGGGCGCCGGAGCGGGCCAAGTATGTAAACGCGGCGGGACGCCGCGAAAGCCCGCTTCGAAACGGAAAGACGAAGAATAACAGAATTAAGTATTAATATGTTAACTGAAGAAGAAAAGAATGCCGGTTTGACGGGGCGTATCATCCCCATCAATATCGAAGAGCAGATGAAATCGGCGTACATCGACTACTCGATGTCGGTCATCGTGTCGCGTGCGCTGCCTGACGTGCGCGACGGCATGAAGCCCGTGCACCGCCGCATCCTCTACGATATGAGCGCGGAGCTTAACCTCTACTCCGACAAACCCACACGTAAGTCCGCCCGTATCGTCGGCGACGTGCTCGGTAAGTTCCACCCCCACGGCGACATGTCGGTCTACGACGCGATGGTCCGCCTGGCGCAGGACTGGTCGATGCGCTACCCGCTGGTCGACGGACAGGGTAACTTCGGTTCGATGGACGGCGACTCGCCTGCCGCCATGCGTTACACCGAGGCCCGCATGAAGAAAATCACGGACGAAGTGATGGCCGACATCGACAAGGAGACGGTCGACTGGACGCTGAACTTCGACGACACGATTCCTGAACCCACGGTCCTGCCCACGAAAATCCCGCTGCTGATCGTCAACGGCGCCAGCGGTATCGCCGTCGGTATGGCCACGAACATGGCTCCGCACAACCTTTCGGAGGTGGTCGACGCCTGCTGCGCCTATATCGACAACCCGGAGATCACGGGCGAGGAGCTGCTGCACTACGTCAAGGGGCCCGACTTCCCCACGGGCGGTATCATCTACGGCTACGAGGGAGTGAAGGAGGCGATGCTGACGGGCCGCGGCCGTGTGATGATGCGCGCCAAGACCGACATCGAGCATACGCCCAGCGGCCGCGAGTGCATCGTCATCACGGAGATTCCCTACATGATCAACAAGGCCGAGATGATCAAGAAGATCGCCGACATGATCAACGACAAGAAGATCGACGGCATCTCCTACATCAACGACGAGTCGGACCGCAACGGCCTGCGGATCATCATTATCCTGAAGCACGACGCCGTTGCGAGCGTGGTGCTGAACACGCTGTTCAAGAACACGCCGCTGCAAACGTCGTTCGCCGTGAACAACATCGCGCTGGTCAACGGCCGGCCGCAGATGCTGCCGATGCGCGACCTGATCAAATACTTCATCGAGCACCGCCACGACGTCGTCGTGCGCCGCACGCGCTTCGACAAGCGCAAGGCCGAGGAGCGTCTGCACATCGTGCAGGGTTTGCTGATCGCGCAGGACAACATCGACGAGATCGTGCGCATCATCCGCGCCTCGCAGACGCCCGACGCCGCCAAGCAGACGATGATCGAGCGTTTCGAGTTGTCGGACATCCAGGCTTCGGCCATCATCGAAATGCGCCTGCGCGCCCTGACGGGACTCGAAAGGGGCAAGCTGCTCGCCGAGCGCGACGAACTGGAGAAGCTGATCGCCCACCTGACGGAGGTGCTTGCGAACGTCGGCATGCAGATGCAGATCATCAAGGACGAGCTGCTGGAGATCAAGGAGAAGTACGGCGACGAACGCCGCTCGGAGATCGTCTACGCTTCGGAGGAGTTCAATCCCGAGGATTTCTATGCCGACGACGACATGGTGATCACCATTTCGCACATGGGCTACATCAAGCGCACGCCGCTGGCCGAATACCGCACGCAGAACCGCGGCGGCGTGGGGGCCAAGGGCAGCGCCACGCGCGACGAGGACTTCATCGAGCACATCTACGTGGCTTCGATGCACAATACGATGCTCTTCTTCACCGAAAAGGGCCGCTGCTTCTGGCTCAAGGTCTACGAGATTCCGGAAGGCGCCCGTTCGTCGAAGGGCCGCGCCATCCAGAACGTCATCCAGATCGAGCCGGACGACAAGGTCCGCGCTTACATCAACGTCAAGAGCCTGGCCGATGCGGAGTACGTGAACAACAACTACATCATCATGTGCACCAAGGACGGCACGATCAAGAAGACCAAACTGGAGGCCTACTCGCGTCCGCGCCAGAACGGCGTGAACGCCATCGTCATCCGCGAGGGCGACCAGCTGATCGAGGCCAAGCTCACCAGCGGCAACGCCGAGGTGATGATCGCCGCCCGCGACGGCAAGGCCATCCGTTTCAACGAATCGACGGTGCGTCCGATCGGGCGTGTCGGCGCCGGAGTGCGCGGCATCTCGATCGAGGACGGGGACGAGGTGGTCGGCATGATCTGCGTGGAACCCGATTCGAAGCAGGACGTGCTGGTATTGAGCGAGAACGGCTACGGCAAGCGTACCGATCTGGACGAATACCGCATCACCAACCGCGGCGGAAAGGGCGTGAAGACCATCAACATTACGGAAAAGACAGGCAAACTAATTTCGATACAGGCCGTTACCGACGACAACGACCTGATGATCATCAACCGTTCGGGACTCACCATACGCACCGCTGTCAGCCAGATCCGCCTCGCGGGCCGCGCTACGCAGGGCGTGCGTATCATCAACCTCCGCGAGGGCGACGCCATTGCTTCGGTGATGGCCGTGCCGGCTGCCGGGGAAGAGGAGGAAGTGCAGCCCGCGGAAGGCGTTGAGACCGGAGGCGAAACCCCCGGAGCCGCCCCCGCGGAGGAATAAGAAAAAGAAACAACAAAAACTTTAAAATTTCAGTTTACCATGAAGAAAACGATTTTGACGGCTCTTGCGGCGCTGCTCGTGGCAGTTCCCGCCGTGAAAGCCCAGAAAGTGAACAAGGAAGCCCTTCTCGCCAAGATCGAAAAGAGCGACGCCGACATCGCCAACGAGAAGAAGGCGGCGAAGGCCGCGACGTGGCTCGCCCGCGGCAAGGCTTTTTACGAGGTGGCCGTGGAGCCTACGAAGAGCATCTTCGCCAACATGGAACCGACGATGCTGAAACTGGCTGTCGGCGAACCCAAGTCGACGACGAAGGAGACGCTCAACGGCACGGAGTACGACGCATGGGTGTATCCCTATTTCACGGCTTACGTCAAGGACAACAAGGTCGTGACGTGGAAGCAGAGCAAATGGGTGCTGAAAGACGCTCCCAAGAAGGCCATCGAGGCTTACAACAAGGCTTATGAACTCGATCCCAAGACGGCCGAGAAGGTCAAGGAGGGTCTGAAGCAGGTCAGCGACTTCTGCTCGCAGGTGGGCAACGTCGGCATCGACTCGGGCAACTACGTCGAGGCCGCAGACGCTTACGTGACGGCTTTCGAGGCGCAGTCCAGCCCGGCTTACGAGAAGGCCGACCCCGCGCTGCTCTACTATGCGGGCTACCTGCTGACCGTCGACGGCTCGAACAACCCCAAGTCGTTCGCCAAGGGCGGCGAGTACCTGACCAAGGCCATCGACCTGGGCTATGCCGACGAGGAGGGTAATATCTATTACTACCTCTTCCACTGCCTCTACGGACAGAAGGACCTCGACAAGGGAAATATTATGAAAGCGAAGGACGTGCTGCTGACGGGTATCGGGAAGTTCCCGAAGAACGAGCGCATTCTCGACGGCCTGATGCAGCTTTACACCGCGGAGCAGGGCGTGGGCGACCCCGCCGACCTGATCGCGCTGATCGACAAGGCCATCGAGGACAACCCGTCGAACGTGGACCTCTGGTTCGGCCGCGGCCGTATCTTCTACGCGCTGAAGGACTACGATCAGAGCATCGAATCGTTCAAGAAGGTCGTGGAGCTGAAGCCCGACCTGTTCGAGGGCAACTACTACCTGGGTGTGTTCTATACGATCAAGGGCGACGCGCTCAACAAGGAGATGAACGAGAAGCAGTACAGCAGCCAGGCGGTTTACGACGCCGATCTGAAAGTCGTCAACGATGTCTACAAGGATGCTGTGCCCTGGTTCGAGAAGGCGCACCAGATCAAACCCGACGATGTCGATACGCTGGAGTTCCTCAAATCCATCTGCTTCCGTCTGCGCGACGAGGCCGGCATCATGGAGAAGTACAACACCTACAATGCCCTTTACAAGCAGGTGAAAGGCATCGAATAGCCGCTTGACGGGCGGGGATTCAGCGGCGATGGTTCGCCGGTCCCGCTCTTAGAACGGAGTTGCGCTGCCGCCCGTTCGGCA
>ERZ772937.2842-NODE-2842-length-10321-cov-4.540035_pt1 | contig 10321 bp, 9 predicted proteins | sample MGYA00512113_ERZ772937 | MGnify/ENA primary metagenome ERZ772937 (study PRJEB29015, sample SAMEA2737649) | human gut metagenome | biome: human gut; feature: human-associated habitat; material: faeces | place: China | collected 2012 ... | reverse complement strand
CGAGGATCATGTTGCGCATGGCCTTCTTCTGCACGTCGTCGTGGAAATATTTGTGGATCAGCGGCGCCTTCTCGATCAGCTCCTCTTCCGAATAGCGGGCTGCGAACTCGGCTTCGAGCGCGTTGAACTTGTCTTCGCGCTCGTGCTTCATCGTGCCGCTCGTGGCGATGGCGTAGGCCTTGTCGTAAAGCTCTCTGATGATCGTCTGGCGCAGTTCTTCGTCGTTGACCTCGTGGCAGTAGGTGCGTTTCACGTCCTTGCCCAACTCCTTCGACAGCTCGATCTGTACGGCGCAGTGCTTCTTGATCTCCTCGTGCGCGAACTTGATGGCGCCGAGCATCACCTCTTCCGAAACCTCCTTCATCTCGCCCTCGACCATCAGGATGTTGTCGATCGTACCGCCGACCATGATGTCCAGGTCGCATTCGGGCATCTCCGAATAGGTGGGGTTGATGGCGTATTCGCCGTTGCGGCGTACGACGCGGACCTCCGAGATGGGGCCGCCGAAGGGAATGTCCGATACGGCCAGCGCCGCCGAGGCGGCCAGACCGGCCAGCGCGTCGGGCTGAATATCCTTGTCCGCCGAGATGAGGTTGACCGTCACGTAGACTTCGGCGTGGTAATCCGCGGGGAACAGGGGCCGGAGGGCGCGGTCGATCAGGCGGGCGACGAGCACCTCGCTGTCGTTGGCGCGCGCTTCGCGCTTCATGAAACCGCCGGGGAAGCGGCCTACGGCGGCGTACTTCTCCTTGTATTCGACCTGGAGGGGCATGAAATCGGTGTCGGGTTTTGCATCCTTTGCGGCCACGACGGTTCCGAGCAGCATCGTGTCGCCCATCTTGACGACGACCGAGCCGTCGGCCTGCTTGGCCAGTTTGCCCGTCTCGATCTCGATCTGGCGACCGTCGGCCAGCGTGATGATCTTGCGGACTGCGTTGTACAGCTTCTTTTCTTCCATAAAAATTTTAAACCTATAATGTTTTCGAATTGTTTTTCGCAACGAAAATGAAGGCAACCCCTCTCGGGAATTGCCTTCATTTCTTCCTCGGGACTACTTGCGGAGATTCAGCGTCTTCACGATTGCGCGGTAGCGCTCGATGTCGACCTCCTTCAGGTATTCCAGCAACGCGCGGCGCTTGCCGACCAGGCGCAGCAGTGCGCGCTGGGTTCCGAAGTCGTGCTTGTTGCTTTTGAGGTGTTCCGTAAGGTGGCTGATACGGTAGGAAAACAACGCGATCTGACTTTCGGGCGAACCCGTGTCGGTGTTAGACTTGCCGTACTGGCCGAAAAGCTCCTGCTTTTTCTCAGCTGTTAAATAAGCCATTGTGTAAATTTATTTTACGTTCCACTCTACGACGCATCCCCCTTACCGTGGATAACGCCAGAGCGTTCCGCAAAGGTACGAAATAATTCATAATTCATAATTCATAATTCACAATTATTTTCAATTTGGCGTCTAAAAATAACAAATTAATCGAGAAAATCGTATTTTTGCGGCTAAACAAGTGAAAATTATGGGGAAAACGGGTGTGCGCGGAACTTTCGCCGCGCTTGTCGCCGCGGTGTTGTGCGGCTGCGGGAGCGAGCCGGATTTCGTCACCGTCGACGGGACGATGCTCGGCACGACGCTGCATGTGGTGGCCGACGTGAAGGGCGTCTCGCGGCAGCGTCTCTATGCGGCCGTTATGGAGCTGGACCGCGAGGCCAAGGCGTCGATGTCGATTTACGATTCGACGTCGCTCGTGAGCCGTCTGAACCGCAACGAGACCGACAGCGTCGACCGTCATATCGCCTTCAACCTGCATCTGGCCGACAGCATCGGCGCGTTGAGCGACGGGCGTTACGACGTGACCGTCAAGCCGCTGGTCGAGGCGTGGGGCTTCGCCGGCCGGGAGCGCGCCGAAAACCCGAACGTCGATTCGATCCTCGAATTCGTGGGCCGCGAAAAGGTCCGCGTCGAGGGAGGGCGGCTGGTGAAGGACGACCCGCGCGTGCAGCTGGACTTCAACTCCGTGGCGAAAGGCTATACGGTCGATCTGCTGGCCGGACTGGTCGAGAAATACGGGGCTGAAAACTACATCGTCGACATCGGCGGCGAGGTCCGCTGCCGGGGACTCAACCGGCAGGGCCGGGCGTGGCGCATCGGCGTCGAAACGCCTTTCGACGGCAACATGTCGGACGGCGAATACCTCCAGAAACGGATTCAGATGACCGGCGGCGGGCTGGCCACCTCGGGCAACTACCGCCGTTTCTACCTCGACGGGGAGGGCAACAAGGTCGCCCACACCATCGACCCCCGCACGGGGCGCAGCGCCCTGTCGCGCCTGCTGTCGGTGACCGTCGCGGCTCCGACCTGCGCCGAGGCCGACGCGCTGGGGACCATGTTCCTGGCGATGGGCGCCGACGATGCGCTGGCGGCCGTGGAACGGATGCCCGGCGTGAAGGCGTACTTCATCCTGGCGGGTGACGGCGGAGAGTACGAGGAGTACGTCTCGCCGGCCATGGAAGCGTTGATTCTGAAATAGCGAGATAAATGAAAACAGCGGTATTCCTCTACAATCCCGAATCGGGCAAGGGCAAAATCGCCCGCAACGTCGGGTGCATCAGTACGATTTTTCAGGCCTACGGCTACGACGTCACGCCGCAGCGGATCGACTTTACGGTCAATCCGTTCGACGGCAACGAGACCATCGACCTGATGGTCGTCGCCGGCGGCGACGGCACGGTGAACTATGCGGTCAACGCCATGAAACGCAAGGGGCTGGACATTCCCATCGGCGTGATTCCGGCCGGTACGGCCAACGATTTCGCCGGGGCGGTCGGCATGTCGCGCGAGCCGCTCGAAGCGGCGCGGCAGATCGCGTCGGGCAGCGTCGAGCGGGTCGACTGCGGGCGGGTGAACGACCTGTATTTCGTCAATATCTTTTCGTTCGGCATCTTCACGACCACCTCGCAGCGCACGCCCGACGAACGCAAGCACAAGATCGGCAAGCTGGCCTATATCATCGAGGGGGTCAAGGAGTTCCGCACGATGCACGCCGTGCCGCTGGAGATCGAGGCCGACGGCGAGCGGTTCGACCTGCGGTCGCTGATGGTGCTGATCTTCAACGGCGAGACGGCGGGCGGTTTCCACCTGGCGCGGCGGTCGTCGATCAAGGACGGGCTGTTCGACTGCATCCTGCTGGAGAAGAAGAATTTCTTTCGTTCGACGCTGGCCATGTGCCGCTATCTGGCGGGCGGCAGCCCGAAGATCGTCCGCCACCTCCGGGCGCGGCGGATCGACATCCGTTCGTCGGTCAACGAACCCACGGACGTCGACGGGCAGAAGGGCGCCGAATTCCCGCTGCACATCGAGTGTCTGGCGGGCGGCCTGCGCGTGATGTGCGCCAAACAGGCCTCGGGCAATTCCTGATTTTTACGGTCCGGCTTGTTTGATTCTGCGAAAATTCATACTTTTGCCGGAAAAATTACGACGATATGGCGGATAACGGCAAAACGGCGCGCAGCGGAGGACGCGAAAGTTTGCGCAAGGTCTCCATCTCCCGGATCAAGAAGGAGATGAGCGACGTCTTTTACCTTTCGGACGATCTGGTGATTTCCGCACTCACGGCCGACAAGAACACCACGGCCGATTATCCGACCTCGATCGACGGCTTTACGGCCATCATTATGATGACGGGCGAGGCCACCGTGTCGATCGACATGCAGAATTACAGCATCAAGCCCAACACGATCGTCTTTTTCAACCCCGATTCGATCATCCGCACAATCAAGTGTTCGTCGAACGCCGCGGCCTACCTGCTGGCCTTCTCGAAATCGTTCGTCAACGAGATCCAGATCGACCTCTCGACCTCGCTGCCGGTCTATATGCGCTTCGGCAAGGCCCCCGTGCTGGAGGTCACGCCGCAGGACGTGGACGAAATCCGCCAGTTGTTCCAGCTCATCAAGACCATGCTGCGCAGCGACAAGGAGCGTTACCGCCACGAGATCATCCGCACGCTCTTCACCACGGCGTTCTACATCATCACCGAGATCAACCAGCGCGAGCAGCCCGGCGAGATGAAGCAGGGGCGCTGCGAGGTGCTGTTCGACGAGTTCATGTCGCTGCTGCAACAGTACAACAAGAGGGAGCGCAACGTGAGCTTCTACGCCAAGCAGCTCAATATCACGCCCAAATACCTCTCGTCCGTGGTGAAGGAGGTGAGCGGCAAGACCGCCGCGCGGTGGATCGACGAGTCGGTGATCCTCGAAGCCAAGGCCCTGCTCAAGTATTCCGGAATGAGCATTCAGGAGATCGCCTACCACCTCAATTTCTCGACGCAGTCCTTCTTCGGCAAGTATTTCAAACAGCACACCGGAACCTCGCCCTCGCGTTACAAGCGGAAAGGATAGTTTTCGATTTTACAGGGCCTCTTCCGCCCTGCCTTGTCCGGCCCGAACGGAAAATACGTTTGTATGTCCCGTCCGGGTCGAACTGTGTCAGGACAAAATCCGCTCCTCTAAAATCAAAAAACCGAACCTTGTTTTTCAGGTGGCGGCTCGCGGGTGTCCGCTATGACACGCCGCTATTTCAGCGCTTCGACCACGCGGCCGATCATCGCCGGGATGGCGTGCTCCTCCTGCGCGGTGAAGAAATTGCCGTCGATTTCGAACGGGGCGTCCGTCGCCACGGGGCCCGTCACGGCGGCCTTGGCCATCGGGTGCACGGCGACGCGCCGTCCGGCGGCGACGCCTGCGAATCCGAACATCATCCCTGCGGCGCAGTGGCCGATCATCGGTTTGCCCGTCTCCCCGAAGGTTTTCAGCACCTCCATCAGGTCCCTGTTCCAAGGCTCGCCGGCATGCTGCGCGAAGACCGGCACGGCGTCGCCGCAGGCGAACACCAGAGCGTCGTACTCCTCTTCGTGACCCTTGAGGTTGGCGATCACGTCGTCGGCCGTCAGGCCGATGCCCGAGTTGGTGCGGATCTCGCGGCTTTCGGCCACGGCGAACACGGTGCAGGGAATCTTGTTTTCGAAAAACGTTTCCAGATACTGGAACAGGCCCATCCCGTTCACGGGATTCACGGCCACGACAGCTGCTTTTTTTGCCATGATTGCAATTCTTTTAGTGGTACAATGGTTATTTTCGGTAAGTTTATTATCTTTGCGTACAAAGATAGGGCAAACAGCCCGTAAAAACAATAACGCACTTAAAAATGAGATGGTTACATACGTGTAACCATTGCTGGATACCAAACGGATGGAGCCGGAGAAAAAATTGAAAAATTTCACGCCCACGGGTTCCTGCCCGGTCCGGGACGTGCTGTGCCGCCTGGGGGACAAGTGGTCGATGCTGGTGTTGCTGACGTTGAATGCCAACGGCGTGATGCGTTTCAGCGAGATCCACCGCACGCTGGGCGACATTTCGCACCGCATGCTGACCGTCACGCTGCGGATGCTCGAAACCGACGGAATGATCCGCCGCGAAGTCTACGCCGAGGTTCCGCCGCGGGTGGAATACCGTCTTACGGAGCGGGGCGGGAGTCTCCTGCCGCATATTTTCGGACTGGTGGAATGGGCCGAGGCGAACAAGGAGGCTATTCTGGACGGCCGCAGGAGGTCTTGAACGACATCCGCCGGGCGTCCGTGCCGTCGGGGTAGTAGCCGCGCAGCAGTTTTCCGGGGCGGAAGCCGTTGCGGGCGTAAAGCCTTATGGCAGAGTCGTTATCGGTGCGCACTTCGAGCGTCACTTCACGCAGTCCGAGCCGCCGGGCCAGCGCGATAGCGGCGTCCAGCAACGCCTGTCCGGCTCCGCAGCCGCGCGCCGCGGGGTCCACCGCCACGGAGTAGATGCGGAGGTTTTGCGCCGTGCGCCGCATCAGCAATGAAATGTAGCCGACGACCGCACCGTCGCGGGTGGCGGCGTAGGACGCTCCCTGCGTATGCGTCAGCAGGTAGCGCAGCTGCCGCCGCGTGAAGGCCTCCCCTTCCGGGAATGAACGCCGCTCGATGCACTCCACGGCGTCGAGGTCCCCGGCCGTCGCGGGACGTATTCCGACTGCGGGGTTCATTGCGCGTGGAGGCGGTTGAGGCAGTGGACGAAGTGGTTGAGGATGCGGTAGTAAAGTTCGTCGCCCAGCACGGCGTCCTCGACTTCGTGGTCGATCGACGGGTTGTCGTTGATCTCGATCACCACGGCCCTGCCGTTGATGAGTTTCAGGTCCACGCCGTACAATCCCTTGCCGATCAGCGCCGCGGCCTTTACGGCGGTGTCGAGCACTTTCTGCGGCGCCTTGTAGATGGGTACGGTCTCCCATGCGCCGCACAGGTTGCGGCCTGTGTCGTCGTGGGCGTGGTTGTAGATCTGCCAGTGGCCCTTGGCCATGTAGTATTTGCAGGCGAACAACGGTTCGCCGTCCAGGAGGCCGATCCGCCAGTCGAACTCCGTGGGGATGAACTCTTGGGCCAGCAGCACGGACGAGTGGCGGAACATCTCGTCGAGCGCCGCGCGCAGCTCTTCGTCGCTGGCCACCTTGTGCATGCCCACCGAGAACGATCCGTCGGGAATCTTGAGGATGAAAGGCGCGCCGAGGCGTTCGCTGATCTCGCCGAAGGAGTATTCGTTGCTGCGGAACAGCAGCTGCGAGGCCGGGGCCGGGATGCGGGCCTTTTCGAAAAGCTCGCAGAGGTAGACCTTGTTCGTGCAGCGGATGATCGACTCGGGATCGTCGATCACGGCGATGTCGTTCATCGCGGCACGCTGCGCGAGGCGGAAAGTGTAGTGGTTGAGCGCTGTGGTGGCGCGGATGAACAGCGCGTCGAACTCCATCAGCCGCGTGGCTTCCTCCTCGGTGATCAGCTCCGCGTGGATGTTCATTTTCCGGGCCACTTCGAGGAACTTGTTGAGGGCGTCCTTGTCGCTGGGCGGGAATTTTTCGTCCGGGTCGTAGAGGATGGCGAGGTTGTAGCGTGCGGGCTTGGCCGAGCGCGGCGAGCGCCATACCTTCTTGTTGAAGCAGTCGAGCGCATTGGCGAAATCGTCCTGCCCGCTCTCCGAGAGCTGGCGCAGCGAAAGGGCCTGCACCGACTCGATCTGGTTGCGGGCGTGGTTGTTCATCGTCACGCGCAGGATCGGGCAGGGGTAGTGGTCGAAGATGAACCGCGCGATCTTCTCCAGACCCTTCTCGCGGCAGGTTCCGAAGTAGATGTTCAGCTGCCAGGTTTCGTCGGTGATGCGGTTGCGTTCGATCCACTGTTGGCAGAGCTGTTGCAGGTTGCGGTTCATGCGGATTCCGGCGCCCGATTCGAGCTTGTTGAGCGTCTCGACGCCCGGCAGCACCCGGTGTCCCCGGGCCTGGGCCAGCAGCGAGCAGTAGTAGCCTTCGGAGTTGTAGCCGTATTCGTCGCTCAGGTTGATGACCAGCTTGGGCGTCCGCTCCCCGTAACGGTGTTCGAGGTAGTCGGTGACGGTCATCAGCGAATCGGTTTCGCAGTAGGGTTTCCAGTCGTTGAGGCTGTTCAGCAGGATGAAGACGCTATTCATGCATGTGTGTTTTCGATGCGCCAAATGTAAGCAAATAAAGCATCCGTTGTACATGCCGCGCGCCGTTTTGCGAAATAAAAAAACGGGCCTCCGCAGAGACCCGTTTTCTGGTTGTCCGTCGGGGCGTCAGGCCCGTTTTTTCGCCGCCTTGGCAGCCACCGCCTTGTCCAGCTCGATGATGAAGTCCGAGAGGACGTTCATGTAGTTGATGAAGGCGTCGTAGGCCGAATCGTAGGGGTTGAAGTAGGAGTGCACGTCGCCGTCCGACAGCCACTTGGTGGCCATGTAGTAGAAATGGTCGGAGGTCTGCATGAAACTCCAGACATAATCGAAATCGGGATTTTTCAGCGCCGCGACCTTCTCCTTCTGGGCATAGAGCTTCGAGAAAGCCTCGTTCTGCAATTCGTTGCCCAGCCAGGCCGTCACGTCGCGCTCCTCGTCGGCCCACGACATCACGTGCGGACAGTGGAGCACGGCGACGGGCTGGTGCTTCTTCGCGGCCTCGGTCACCGTGGCGAACTCCAGGCCGTTCTTCCTGGCGAGGATCGCCTTGGGCAGCGCGCGCATGAATTCGAAGATGCCTGTGTCGGCGTTCTGATGCTCGCCGAAGGTCTCGTAATCCATGAACAGGTTGATGACCTCGCCCGGCGTCTCGTCCGAGGCGAGCCACTGCACGTACTTGTCGGCTGTCAGGGGCCACTGGTCCCAGCTCTTGTTCGAAAAGCGGAAAGCGATGTCGTCCGAGAGTTTGTAGTTGCGCAGCAGCAGGCGCAGTTTCTGGTCGATGGCGTTGGCGTAGACGTAGTTGGGCGATTTCCACCCCAGCACGTGCTTGGCTCCTTCGGCCAGCATCGTGCGGAAGCCCATGCCGGCGACCATCGCGCCGATCTCGTCCGAATAGATCAGCTCCGTGTTGCGGAAAGCGGTGGGTTTCACCCCGAACTCCTTTTTGATAAGGTTCGTGTGCAGTTTGACCTGCTCCGTGAAATCCTCCTTCGAAGCCAGCGAGGCCAGCGAGTGGGAGTAGGTCTCGGCGAGGAACTCCACGCAGCCCGTCGCGGCAAGCTCCTTGAACGAGTCGAGCACTTCGGGGGCGAAGGCGCGGAACTGTTCGATGGCGATGCCCGTGATCGAGAACGAACAGCGGAACTTGCCCTTGTTCTCCCTGATGAGCTTGAGCAGCAGGGCGTTCATCGGCAGGTAGCACTGGCGGGCGACCTTCTGCATGATCGAACGGTTCATAAGGTCGTCCAGGTAGTTGTGGTCCTTGCCCATGTTGAAGAAGCGGTATTTCTTCAGACGCCAGGGCTGATGCACCTGAAAATAAAGACAGACGGTTTTCATGCGGGTTGCTATTTTAATTGTTTCTTATTCTCTTCGATCACGGCTTCGTACACCGATTTGATCTTCGCCGCGGCGTCGTTCCACTTGAGGTTGGTCACCTCTTCGAGACCCTTCGAGGCGAACATGCCCGACAGGGCGGGGTATTTGATCAGTCCGTAGATGGCGTCGGCCAGGGCGTCCACGTCCCAGTAGTCCACCTTCACGGCGTAGTCCAGCACTTCGGCCACGCCGCTCTGCTTGGAGATGATCACCGGGACGTTCGAGCGCATCGCCTCCAGCGGCGAGATGCCGAAAGGCTCCGAGACGGAGGGCATCACGTAGACGTCCGACAGCTGGAACATCTTGTGCACGTCCTCCCCGCGGAGGAACCCCGTGAAGTGGAAACGGTCGGCGATGCCGAGCCGCGCCACGCGGCGGATGACGTGGTTCATCATGTCGCCCGAACCGGCCATCACGAACCGCACGTCGGGAACCCGCTTGAGGACCTTGGCGGCCGCCTCGACGAAGTAGTCGGGGCCTTTCTGGTAGGTGATGCGCCCCAGGAAGGTCACGACCTTGTCGGTGACGCCCCGCTCGGGAACCTTGCCGCTGTTCTGGGCGAAGCGCACGGCGTTGTGCACCGTGACGATCTTTTCGGCGGGAACGCCGTAGCGGTTGATGACGATGTTGCGCGTGAGGTTCGAAACGGCGATCACGCGGTCGGCGTGCTCGTAGGCGTCCTTCTCGGCCCAGGAGCTCAGGTTGTAGCCGCCGCCGAGCTGCTCACGCTTCCATGGGCGGAACGGCTCCAGGGAGTGGGCGGTGATGACCAGCGGCGTACCGTGCAGCATCTTGGCCAGGTAGCCGGCCAGGCAGGCGTACCAGGTGTGCGCATGAATAATGTCGGCATCCACATCGTTGGCAATCTGCAGATCCACGCCGAAGGTCTTCAATGCCGGGTTGGCATCAGCGAGCTCGGACGGCGTATCGTATCCGACGACCTTCAGGCTGCCCTTGGCATTAGCGGCATTGGGAATCGCGGGGATATCAGCCTCAGTACGCTTGCCATCAAACGCACGCACGGTCACGTCAATGCGCTCGGCCAAAACCTTGGACAGCTCCTCGGCGTGTACGCCGGCACCGCCATACACATGCGGCGGGTATTCGCGGGTTAGAATATCAACTTTCATCGGACTGCCTCTCCTTCGTGCGTCAGAAAGAAACTCAAGCACTTCTTACTTTAGGGCACCGCATACAAGAAAACGCACAACTTCCGTCGTGCGTTTTGCTTTTCAAGCCGGATTTACCAGGCAAAAGATCAGACGGCCGTGCCGTTCTGATCCAAATTCGGATTGTGCTTGGAATCGCCAGCCGTAAAGAACAGGCTCAGCACACCCACAATGAACACCGCGGAAACGGTGATGATCAGCCACATCGGATGGCTCGGCAGCCACATAACCACGAAGAACGCGAT
>ERZ772937.2835-NODE-2835-length-10346-cov-2.875911_pt1 | contig 10346 bp, 8 predicted proteins | sample MGYA00512113_ERZ772937 | MGnify/ENA primary metagenome ERZ772937 (study PRJEB29015, sample SAMEA2737649) | human gut metagenome | biome: human gut; feature: human-associated habitat; material: faeces | place: China | collected 2012 ... | reverse complement strand
TACTATGATTTCTTCTCACATTCTTATTAGAAGAATCTTTTCTGTTCTGCCTTACTCTTTTAGCATGATTTCTTCTACCCATTTTACTCTGGTAGCCACCATGCCTTTTTCTGCTCCTTGACATTACAATGGACTTACCTGTAATGGCAAAAATTATAAACATCACAATAACTATTATCGCTAAAAGTATGACTATCGAAAGAACAATGTTGTTTACGATAAAATCAATCACTCCATAAATTCCACCTGAAATGCCATCTCTTATTCCGGTAAATATCTTATGAAACAATGATGGATTTGAATTTGTCTTTTCGATTGATTTTATTTCTTTGTTTACAACTTTTCTTGATGCTTCATCAAGATATGTTTTCTTTGTACTGTCATAAATAATATTGCTTGAACCAACCGTTTTTCCCGCATAAGTGTAGGTTACTTTTCCTATAATATTCTTTCCAGTCTTAATTTTAACATTTTTATTGTAAATTATTTTCTGCTTAGCCTTTGAAAGTTTAACATTCTTTGGAAGTACAACACTTGACTCACCCTCAAATCTCACCGGAGAATTTGAACTGTTAAAGAAACTTCCGTAATTGTCAAACAAATCTTCACTTATCTTTGAATCGGAACCACCGACATTATGCTTTTTGTACTTTCCAAAACAATAATTTAAAAGTTTAATCGTATCCGTGTACTGATTAGGCTCTCCTGCTTTCTGGCTTGTCGACTTCATGACAACGCAGACAAGCTGCATACCGTCTTTTTCCGCAAATGTAACAAGCGTATTTCCTGCTGCGTGTGTAAATCCTGTCTTTCCACCGATACAATATTTGTATCCGTACTGAGGATACTCGTCCGGATTGATAGCCTCATGATGATTGAGCCATATTCTCTTCATCTTATGCTTATTTGTCTTTGCACAAGTATATCTCGGTGTATTGCTGACCTTTCTAAATACAGAATTCTGTAAAGCTGCTCTTCCTATCATCGCCATATCATATGCCGTAGTATAATGATTAGGATCAGGCAGACCGTTTGGATTATTGAAATGTGTATCTTTAAGACCAAGCTGCTTAACACGCCTGTTCATCAGCTTAACAAAGTTCTTTACACTTCCTGAAACATGTTCTCCTGCCGCAAGACAAACCTCATTTGCGGACTCAAGCATGATGGCATAAAGGCACTGTTCCATCGTCATTTTCTCACCCGGCTCAGAACTTACCGTCGAATCTCCCGGACTTATACCGTATGCTGCCGTCTTTGAAAATGTTACAACATCACTCGGTGAACTGTTCTCAGCAGCTAAAAGTGCCGTAAGAATTTTGGTGATACTTGCCGGATAGCGTTTTTTGTGAATATTCTTTCCATATAATACCGTACCCGTGGAAACTTCCATAACTATTGCCGAACCGCTGACAAGACTGTCCGTTGACGGTCCTTTCGGCCATGAACCACCCTTTGCCTGTGCACTGACTCCCGACAACATTGCGGAAAACATGATAATTACAGTCAAAAACGACGATAAAACTCTTTTTCTGTTCATAATCTCCCCACTTCCTGTGTAAATAACATACCTCTTATCTGATAGTAAAGCGGATATTCGCAATTTGCTGTGCTGCTTGCTCATAACACTAAATCTATCGTTTAATTCAATTTATAAAAATCTTAATCTATTTATAAAAAAACGCTAATCTTTTACTAAGTTGCATTGCATATTTTAAATATATAAGCTATCATGATGTTACGGTTTGCTAAATTGTAAACAATTTTGCCACCGCATAAACACATCCAGATAAACAAAAAGCACTCCCAGTAGGAATCGAACCTACAACTGCCCCTTAGGAGGGGGCTGTTATATCCATTTAACTATGGGAGCACACAATTCATATTTTAACACACTACAGCATAGTAGTCAAGAAAAGGAGATAATTTATGTCAGATAATAATAATAGTGATAATATAAACGCATCAGATAACAATAATAACAACGATAGTTATGAAGAAATCTGTTATATATGCCGCCGTCCTGAAAGCAAAGCAGGCAAAATGATACATATTCCAAATAATATATGTATCTGTAATGACTGTATGCAGAAAACTTTTGATTCAATGAACAATATGAACCTGAACGGCACATTTCCAAATATGCCTTATATGGATATGTTCGGATTTGGTATGCCAAATATGCCGGGCGGTGACAATATCCCTAAAAATCAGAAGATTAAAAAGAAAAAAGCTGCAAAAGAAAAGAAAAAAGATAATATACAGACAGGTGTCTTTGACATAAAACATCTTCCTGCACCTCATATAATCAAATCAAAACTTGATGAATATGTAGTCGGTCAGGAATTTGCAAAAAAAGTAATGTCTGTCGCAGTTTATAACCATTATAAGCGTGTACTCTCAGATGATATTGAGGAAGATGACGGAATCGAAATCGAAAAGTCAAATATGCTTATGGTAGGTCCAACAGGCTGCGGTAAAACATATCTTGTTAAAACACTCGCTAAAATACTTCAGGTTCCTCTTGCCATAACTGATGCGACTTCACTTACAGAAGCCGGATATATAGGCGATGATGTAGAGAGCGTTTTATCAAAGCTTCTCGCCGCAGCCGACAACGATGTTGAAAAAGCCGAACATGGAATTATCTTTATAGATGAAATTGACAAGATTGCTAAAAAAAGAAACACAAACAGCAGAGATGTAAGTGGAGAATCCGTTCAGCAGGGAATGTTAAAACTTCTTGAAGGCAGTGATGTCGAAGTTCCGGTCGGTGCTACAAGCAAAAATGCGATGGTTCCGCTTACAACGGTTAATACGAGAAATATTTTATTTATCTGTGGCGGTGCTTTTCCTGAACTTGAAAAAGTTATTAAAAACAGACTTACAAAACAGTCGTCCATTGGATTTGAAGCTGAACTTAAAGATAAATATGATAACGACGAAAATATTCTCTCAAAAGTTACTACTGAGGATCTCAGAGAATTTGGTATGATTCCTGAATTTCTAGGCAGACTTCCTATAGTATTTACACTTCAGGCAATGACTGAGGATATGCTCGCACAGATACTCACACAGCCCAAAAATGCAATCTTAAAGCAGTACAAAAAGCTTCTCGCACTTGATGAAGTTGACCTTAAATTTGACGATGAAGCCGTTCACTGCATAGCAAAAAAAGCCTTAAAGAAAAACACCGGGGCAAGAGCTCTTCGTGCCATTATTGAAGACTTTATGCTTGATATAATGTACGAAATTCCTAAGGATGACATGATAGGACGGGTAACTATCACTGATGATTATATAAACCACAAAGGTTCTCCGGTTATTGAAATGCGTGAAAGTGGCGAAGCAAAAATCCTCACCCAGAGAGATTTGATTGAATAAAGTGCTATTTGCCTGACCGTGATAAATAAACGCAGAATTATATAAATATTGTACTTTTTTAATCCACAAGCACAGCAGTATTTAAAAAAACTGCTGTGCTGTTTTTATTTATCTCTCAACTGCTTTCACATTATAATACAATTTTAGATTTTTCACATCTGCAAACATCAACATTGCTGTCTGTTTTCCTATCTGCACTAATATAGATAATACTTTTCTTTCAGCCCCGGCTCTGCTCCTTTATCCAAGTATCAAGCCTTTCATTTAATAATGAGAAAGGAGCTTCCCCTATCGACAATATATATTCATGAAATTTCTTCGGTGTGAACTTCTTTCCAAGCTTCTTCTCTGCCTTTTTATACATCTGCTCTATCTCTAAATAACCCATAGTATATTTAAGATAATTTGCCGGCTCTGAAACCATACTGTTATACACTGTTTTACTCTGTTCTATATCAAATCCATATGCCGTGAGATATTTTGCCAATTTTGTAAGACTCCAGCCGTTATAATTTATTCCTATATCAGCCTGTGCATAAATACAAAGCGTTGCGATAGTGTTTTCCCGAAGTATCTCTGCCGTTTTCTCATCCAACCCGGCATATTTGTAACTGTAAAGCTCTGCATAAGTCCCCCATCCTTCAACATAACCGCCTATATTAACAACACTTCTGAAAGGAACCGGTGATTTTGAATAGAAAAAGCAGTTCTGGTACAAATGTCCCGGATAACTTTCATGTGCTATTGTTGTAAACGCTTTGCTAAGGTCGTATTTTTTATTTCCGTTAAGATAAACCACATTATTATTATAATTATCTATCGCAGGTGTCAGATAAAAAGCGGGACTTAGACTTTCTTCAAGAGAACGGTCAACATACTTTACCTGACACTTTATGTCATCGGAAAGTGACGGAAAATCCTCTTTCATTGCACTCTTTAAATGTTTTATAACTTCACTTGGCTCAGTATATTTATACTTTACATTTACGGCACTATCATAAATCTTTGAATCTTTTGCAATTATCTCCGAAATTTTCTTCTGTGCCTGCTTCAATTCCTTATCTATTAGTATTTCCATTTCTTTAATGCTTCTGTCAGACCCCGTCTTTCGCCTTACAAGATATTCATAATACTTTTTACCATTTTTAAAACCGCAAAGACCTCCATTATTCTTTCCATTACCCTTAAGTGACTCCAATCCAAATACAAGATTTTTGTATGCCGGGATAACTTTATTAAGTACAGCATCTCTATTTTTAGCAATATAATTTTGTTTATCAGTATCATTTATATTGGCAAATCCTGATATTCTCTTTTCAAAAGTCGTAATAAGATAATTTTTATCCGGATTTTTAACAAACGCATTACACTGTTTTATCACCAGATTCACACAAGTATCACTCATAAAAGTTCCCTTACTTGCCTTATATTTTTCATATTTAATGACATTATTAAAATACTCCGGAATAAGATTTAACAGCTTTATGTAATCTTTAATATCATTTTCCGTATAAAAATTATATTCAACAAGCAAAACAGGAAGCTGTGCCTGGACACCCGAAGTCTCACTTAAATACTCCTCAAAGTCCGGATATTTTGACGATTCCAGATTTAGTTTCATCATGTACTCTGCAAGATCATAACAGATTTTCTGTTCCTCTTTCAATTTATCATAATCAAAACTTCTAAGAGTCTCCATCATATTTTCATAAACCGAATAAGTCCCCTTCTGTTCATCAAAATCCATATTTCCAAAACTGACCTCCATATTATCAAGACCATATATCTTTTTATTTTTTAAAGTATAATTCATTGTCAGGGTATCCTGCGAAACGCTGTCAATAAAAATCTGATTTAAAAAAGCATCAAAATCCTCCTGCATCTTTTCAACAGACCTTGAATTATCATAGCCGACACTTTTTTGTAAAACATCAATAACAGAAAAATAATCTCCCCTGACTGCTCCTATCGCCAACAAAATAAAACATAATGAAATAATTACTTTTATTATCCTATTTTTCACTTTACTCCTCATTTCTGCACACATTCTCTGTGCATAGCGTGAAATATAATATATTCACACCTAATATTTGTGTCAGGTGTGCACAGACACAAATTGTCTGGTTTATTGTCAAAAAGCAGCTTACTATTCCGGTACTACTATCTTTCCTGCTATTGCACAAGCTGCTGCCGATTTTGGTGACGCAAGGTAGATACCTACTTTTGATGTTCCCATACGACCGAGGAAATTACGGTTGTTTGTTGCAACAACTGTCTCTCCGTCTGTCAGAATACCGCCTGTTCGTCCACAGCAAAGTCCACAGCTTGGATGTGTTATTATCGCACCTGCTTTTGAAAGGATTTCCATCGTTCCATTCTCTACCGCCTGTCTGTAAATCTTACGGCTTGCAGGCGTAACGATAAGTTTTACAAAAGGTGCTACATGCTTGTCCTTAAGGATTTCTGCCGCTGCCATAAGGTCCTCAAGCCTTCCGTTTGTGCATGAACCGATAAATACCTGGTCAATCTCTTTTCCCTCAATCTCTGAAATTGGTTTTACATTATCGACATTTGAAGGACAAGCCATAACAGGTACTAAATCTTCCGCTTTATAATTTATAACTCTTGAATAAACCGCATCACTGTCACCGACCAAATCTTTCTGCTCGCCAGTAAGCTCTATCTCACAATACTTTGCTGTTTTCTCGTCGGGTGTAAATAATGCACATTTCGCTCCTGCTTCAATCGCCATATTTGACATTGACATTCTTGAAGCCACCGACATATTTTCCACTGTATCTCCGGCAAATTCAAGAGCTTTATATGTCGCACCGTCAGCACCGAGATCTCCAATAAGCTTCAGGATAATATCTTTAGCCATCACATTGTCAGGAAGTTTTCCCGTGATATTTACCTTGATAGTCTCAGGTACACGAATCCAGAGCGTTCCCGTTCCAAGAATACTTGCCATCTCAGTATAACCGATTCCTGATGAAAATGCACCAACACATCCATATGTAGTAGTATGGCTGTCTGTTCCAAAAACTATGTTTCCAGGTTTAACATATCCTGCTTCTGTCATAAGCTGGTGACAGATTCCGTCTGAACGGTGAATATTTTTCATTCCATATTTTTCCACAAATTCATTTCCAATACGGAAATGTCTTGTATCATCAACCTGACTTGCTGGCACAAGATGGTCATATATAAGAACCGCCTTGTCAGGATTCCATATCTTCGTAAATCCCATCTCCTCAAACTTTGAGGCAACAAATGGAATAAAAATATCATGTATCATAACTCTGTCAACATTTACGGTAACTATCTCTCCCGGCTTTACTTCTTTGCCGACATTATTTCTAATGATTTTTTCAATAATTGTTGAACCCATAACTTACCTCCTAGTCTAATCCATTTAATTTACGCATTGCTTTTACAAGTCCGCCTGCATCGATTATCTCAACAAGATTATCCGGAAGTGATGCTATAGGATATTTATTTCCATCATACTCTATATTTTCATTAACTGTAACTGTAATACTGTCACCCTCTTTCACATCATCGTGAAGTTTATCATTCTCGATAAGCAAAAGACCGTTGTTTATTGAATTTCTAAAGAATATTCTCGCAAATGATTTTGCGATAACGCATTTTATACCAAGTGCTTTTATAATCTCAGGTGCCTGCTCTCTTGAAGAACCGCAGCCAAAATTGTGCTGCAAGTTCCGGTCTGAGTGGTGAAAACGCATACGGTGCCATGTCATTGACTGTCTCTAATGCAAGGTACTCAGTCGGAATAATAATATCCGTATCTATATCATCACCGAGCACCCAGACTTTTCCACTAAACTGTGCCATGTATTTTTCCTCTTTTCGTTATTTAGATTTTTCTACAATAAATCAGCCGTTGTAATCTCACCCTTTATCGCTGATGCTGTCACTGTTGCGGCTGATGCAAGATAGATAAATGAGTCTTTATGTCCTGCACGGCCTTTAAAGTTTCTTGTTCCCGTACTTATAAGAACTTCATTTTCACCGATAACACCCTGACAGCTTCCCCAGCATACGCTGCAGTTCGGATTCATAACTATTGCCCCAGATTCCATAAATGTGTCGATAATGCCCTCTTTAAGTGCCTGCTCGTAAACTGCCGCACTTGCCGGTACCACAAGGAAACGAACAAGCGGAGCAACTTTCTTTCCTTTGATAAGTTCTGCACCAACACGGAGATCCTCAATTCGTCCGTTATTGCATGAACCAAGAAATGCCTCGTCAATATGAGTTCCTAAACATTCTTTTGCCGGTACTACGCTGTCCACAAAATGCGGTTTTGCAACGATTGGCTCAATTTCATCAAGATTAATGTCATAGACCTTTGCAAATTTAGCATCAGCATCACTTGAAAAGCTGTGTTTTGGCTTTCTTCCATGCTCCTTAAGATAATCAATCGTTATATCGTCAACTTCCATAAGTGCTGTTTTGGCACCTGCCTCAACACAGAGGTTACAGATAGATATTCTGTCGCTCATGTTGAGAGTTTTAAGTCCCTCACCGCCAAATTCCATAGCCATGTAATTTGCACCATTTGCACCAATCTTTCCTATAATAGTAAGGATAAGATCTCTTGCATAAACACCGTCCTTAAGTTTTCCTTTAAGATTAAATCTAAGTGTTTCAGGAACAAGAAGCCATGACTTACCTGTAACCATGGCATAGAGATAATCCGTACATCCAACACCGGTACCAAATGCACCAACAGCACCATAAGCACAGGTATGACTGTCAGCACCAAAAATAAGTTCACCTGATGTAACATGATTTTCCATCATAACCTGATGACACACCCCTGCACCCTCATAAAACTTAATGCCATGCTCCTTTGCAAAATCTCTCATCTTCTTGTGTGAAGCTGCTGTCTTTACACTGTCACATGGAACATTGTGGTCTACTATCCAGACAAGTTTGTTTACATCTGCAATATGCGGATTTTTAAGTTTGTTATACATGTCTATTGTAAGATGTGTTGTTCCATCATTACTCATAAGTCTGTCAAGTTCTACTGTATGTATATCTCCCGGCTTAACCTCATTTACACCTGCGGCTGCCGCAATAATCTTTTCTGCAATCGTCATTCCCATGAAATTAAACCTCCTTATTTAATGATGCAATAAGACCGCCCTGGTCAAGTATTCCTTGCATATATGCCGGAAGTTTTGTGCACTGGTATTCTTTATCACCAACACGCACGATACCCTCCTGAAGATCAAGTTCCATCTCATCACCTGCATTTACATTTTCGTGTAAATCTTTACAGACAATAACTGGGAGTCCGATATTGATCGAATTTCTATAAAAAATCCTAGCAAATGATTTTGCTATAACTGCCTTGACTCCGAGTGCTTTCAAAACGCTTGGTGCCTGTTCCCTTGAAGAACCACAGCCAAAATTTTCAGAAGCCACAACATAATCCCCTGGCTTTACATTTGCTGCAAAGTCAGGATCAAGTGACTCAAATGTATGTGTTTTCATCTCATCAATTGTAGGAAAAAGAAGATACTGTGAAGCAATTATCTGGTCAGTATCAACATCCTGATCGAATTTAAAAATCTTACCCATCTATAGTTTCCTCCATTATATAATGTGTTTACAGATAATCGCGAAACTCAATTTACTCTATGATTTATTTGTGCAATATATACAATATCACCACAAGGCCCGCTCTCGCTGCCCGACACTCGTAACGGTACATAAAGGTACACAAAACGCACCTTAAGTACCGATGGTGTCAGAAGCACCTTGTTAATGATATGTATATATTGTACAAATAAAATGTAGTTTATTGAGAGTTTCGCAAATACCTAATAATGCGTTTAGTACAAAATGCGACAGATGCAAAGCATCTGGATTTTGGAGTATATTATATCATAAATTCAGCTTGCTGTGAACTGTGTAGACTTTGTCTTTATTCCAAGATCAATTTTATCTGATTCTTGATAAGACATTCAAGTGCCTCTACTCTCCGCTCCGGCAATGCAAGCTTACTGTTATTTTCAAACTCAAAATTTTTCATATTTATCAATCTTCTTGCATCAGGATATAATACAGCCTTTGCAATCTCAACAAAAAAATCATACAGTTTTGGCATTCTGCTTTTAATATATTTTTCATTGAAATCCTCTTTTTCTGCATAACACAGTAAAGATACATTGTGATCAAATAAAGGTGCTGCACTTACTATCTCATAAGTATCCGTATCAAATATAAATCCAAAATTTCCCTTATGCCTGTCTTCATTTAAAATAAGCGCATCAATTATAAACATATCTGCCAATTGTTTACTGCCAACTCTTTGAGAATACTCATCAATTATATCTGCAGGCAAAGATTTTGAACTTACCATTCTAAATGGTACAAAACCATATTGTTCATTTGTAAAACAATCACATACCGAGCATAAACGATCATCGTGATTTCTTATATCATATATTACATGTTCCGCCGAAAAAGCATCTGCCACCTGACTTGCATAAAATTCAGAATATGGTTCTAAACCTGTATTACGCGTTCCTGAGCTCCCTCTTTTCAACATTTTTATCTGATTTTCTTCTCTGATCCAGCACTTTGCAAAGGTTCCATCTGTACTATATTTAGGAGATGGTGTTGATAAATTATCTCCATACATTCCTCCATCAAATGCCGTATGTGCAACAACTTCATTAAACGGATTGCAGAACAAAGAAACCTTTTATATTATTGCATCCACTCCTCACAAGAAGTTCTTTTATATGCTCCCTTCCTCTCGGTGCAGCTCTGTGTGCAATAAAATCTCCTACATCTTTTATCCAAAAAGGCACTCTTAATGTACATATGTTTGTAATCCTTACAAGACCTGATCTTATTTCTAAAGTAAATGTTGCAACAACCTCGTTTTTATTCATCAATGAATAAGCAGTTACTGACTC
>ERZ772937.2832-NODE-2832-length-10352-cov-4.076430_pt1 | contig 10352 bp, 18 predicted proteins | sample MGYA00512113_ERZ772937 | MGnify/ENA primary metagenome ERZ772937 (study PRJEB29015, sample SAMEA2737649) | human gut metagenome | biome: human gut; feature: human-associated habitat; material: faeces | place: China | collected 2012 ... | reverse complement strand
TGACTTTTGCAAAAGCAGAAGTTGGATGCTTTTTTTTGTGTGTAAGTTTACTGCAAAACAAACTTGAAATGTTTATGGGAAAAATTTTTAAAAAATTTATAAATTATGTCCAACTTTTTTTGACAGAAAATCCATCTTTGTTATATGGTACTTAATGAAAAATTACAATTGACGGAATGGAGATGGTTTTAATGGAAAGCGGACAGAATAATGCATATGAGGACAAGGCGGTAAAGACCTGTTTTATCTGCGGAGGTATTATCTGTGGAAAGTCAGAAAAAGATGCAATTACGTTTCCCGGAAGGGGACATATCTGTATTTCTTGCATAGACCGGGTGAAAATGGCTCAGGATCGTCAGCTTAGGAGGATAGCCACCAATACGTCTAGCAGTACAATACAGTATGATGCTGAAGGCTGTATTCCAGCAGATAATATCAGTAAAGACGATGTACTGTTAGATCTTGAGGCGGTAACGGTTCCAGCTCCACGCGAAATATATTCACGGCTGTGTGATTATGTGTGCGGGCAGCAGGAAGCAAAGAAAGCATTGGCGGCAGCAGTATATAATCATTATAAAATGACGCAAATGAATAATGAGTATATGCAGAAATCAAACATATTGATGATTGGAGATACTGGTACCGGTAAAACCTATACGGTAAAAACACTGGCAGAAATCCTTGGACTTCCCTGCGTCTGTGTATCGGCTACATCGATGACGGAAACAGGATGGAAAGGTGACGATGTGGAAAAATGTGTTGAACAGCTTCTCGATTCATGCGGAGGGAATGTTAAGCTTGCGGAACAGGGAATTATATTTATTGATGAAATTGACAAGCTTTCTGCCACAGGAAATTCCGGCGGAGAGTATGTTGTTGGCCGTGATGGTGTACAGCAGGCATTGTTAAAACTTATTGAGGGAACAGAAGTGGAAGTTTCTTTTAAGAAAAATAACAGGACACAGTACATGAAGGTTAATACTCATAATATTCTATTTATCTGCGGAGGTGCTTTTGCAGGACTTGATAATATTGTTCGTCGGCGTATTGCAAAAGGAAATACCGTGGGTTTTGGAGCAAGCATAACGGATTTTAAACAGCAGGAATGGATTAATCAGATAACAAATGAGGATTTGTGTGAATATGGCATGATGGAAGAACTGCTGGGACGGCTGCCGAATGTAGTGACATTTGGGACTGTTACCCGTGAACTGCTGGCAGAGGTCCTTGAAGTTCCTAAGGGGAATATTTTGTGGCAGTACCGGAAAATTTTTGAACCCGACGGTATTGAACTTGAATTTGATGATGCGGTGAAAAACTACATTGTTGACAGGGCATATAATCAAAATCTTGGCTGCCGCGGACTCAGGCGTGTGTGTGAAGAAGTGTTAAGAAATCTGATGTATGAACTGCCAGGTCAGGTAAAAGGCAGGGTTATTGTAGGCATGAAATATGTACAAAGCAGTGACGTTAAAGATCTAATAATAGAAGCTGCATAAGTAAAGATAGATGGAGGAATTTATGAGTAAAAATGCTGGTTATAAAAAGTTGATTGCTGCAGGAAGAAAAAATAAGTACAAAATTGCAGGAGCAGCAGTGGCGGTAGCTGTATTTGCTGCCAGCCTGATTAAAAAGGCACATAAAAACGGTTCTAAAACTGTAAGCTATAAGCTTCCGCACGAGGGAGATATTATTTTATACAGATATTCATTCCTTATGGCGGACAACAAAAATGGATATGTGGATATAAATACCAGCGGCTGCGGAAAGGTGACAAATACCTCGTATCCCGAATATATTGTACTGGAATTATTGTCAGGCAGAGAAAAACGGAAAATGCTTCTTTATAAAGAAGATTTTTTCAAAGGAAGGATTAAATATAAGAAAATCAGAGGATGTGACAGATGAAAAGACGGATAAGATACAAAAGGAAAGAACACAGGGGGGTTGACTTAAAACAGCGGATAAAAGAATATCCTCAGAAAATGTTTGATAAAAGCGGTGCACGACGTTTTGTTATTAATAAGAATACGCAGCAAAGAAGGACAGAAACAAAAAATGATTACGATGAGAGCATTGCACATGCAGACATTGTGTATTTCTTTAAGGGATTTATAAATCCGCATATATTTTGGGATAAACTTCCGGAGGATAGGCAGAAAAATTATTTGAACGGATATAAATCGTATGCCATTAAATACAGGACGGCTTTTCTTGTTGCATTGGCAATAGGATTTTGTCTGGCAGTCATTATCTTCATAAGTTCATATTACTTAATGAAGTATACAGGAATTATTGCGTAAAATTTAAAAAAGTACTTGACCGAAATACCGCCTTTGTTTAAGAATTGCAGAAGTTGGAAAAGAACATCAAAAAACAAAGACGGAGGTATGAGTTTGAAACTTGAAAAATTCAATAAAGAATTAAAGGAACTGGATATGGTAAGTGAAATGGGTAAAATTCCGCAGGATGTTAAAAGAGCATCTGTAATTGCAGTTAAAATTGCGTTTCCAGTAGTAATGATTGTAATGACCGGTATTTCTATTGCTTTTCTGTGGCCGGGAATGAAAGGACTTCCGTTTGCTTTCAGGCTTGCTTTTACGTGCGGACTGTGGACATTGGGGGTTGTGTATGGGGGCGGCATATTAACAACGGTAATCAGTCACATAATATACCAGTTCATAAAAACGGATAGATAACGATATTGGATGGAGGAAAAATGATAAATGGAGAACTTATAGTTGATAATTTTGCCGGAGGAGGCGGGGCATCTACCGGAATAGAGCTTGCAACAGGATATTCAGTTGACATAGCAATCAATCATGATCCGGAAGCTATTCGTATGCACCAGACGAATCATCCGAACACAAAACATTATTGTGAAGACGTATGGCAGGTAAATCCGGTTGAAGTATGCGATGGACACCCGGTTGGACTTGCATGGTTTTCTCCGGATTGTAAGCATTTTTCAAAAGCAAAGGGTGGAAAACCAAAGGATAAAAACATAAGAGGACTTGCCTGGGTTGCCTGTCGCTGGGCAGGACTTGTACGGCCAAGGGTAATTATGTTGGAAAATGTGGAAGAATTTAAAACATGGGGACCGTTAAATCGAGGGCATTATCCTATAAAAAGTAAGCAGGGTAAAACGTTTGAAAAATTTGTCAAACAGCTTACTGATTTGGGATATGAAATTCAGTTTAAGGAACTCGTTGCTGCTGATTATGGCACACCAACAATGAGAAAGCGCTTTTTCATGATTGCCCGGTGTGATGGCAGACCGATTGTGTGGCCAAAGCCGACACACGCACCGGCAGAAAGTTATGAAGTAAAGACAGGACAGCTTAAACCGTATACAGGAGCATATACGCAGTTAGACTTTTCATTGCCATGTCCCAGTATTTTTGACACAGCTGAGGAAATTAAAGAAAAATATGGAATTCGGGCTGTACGTCCGCTTGCGCCTAAAACGATGGATAGAATTGCAAGAGGAATAAAAAAGTTTGTATTAGACAATCCGGAGCCGTTTATTATCCAGTGCAATCATGGTGGGGAACGCAGACCAAACGACATACGTGAGCCAATGCCGACTATTACCGGCAAACATGGATATGGAATAATAACGCCAACGCTAATCCAGTATCACTCTGAATCAGCAGAAGAGGTTCGTGGGCAGAAAATTAAAAATCCTCTTATGACAGTTGACAGTTCTAATCGATATGGATTAGTCACATCATTTCTGAGTAAATTTTACAAGTCGGGTATCGGACAAGATGAAAGAGAGCCATTGCATACAATAACAACGTCAGCCGGGCATTTTGGAGAAGTAAGAGCATTTTTAATTAAATATTATGGTACTGGTACTGGGCAGGATATGAAAAAACCTTTGGATACAGTAACGTCAAGAGATCGTTTCGGGCTTGTAACGATAGCGGGAGTAGATTATCAGATTGTAGATATTGGGTTAAGAATGTTAGAGCCAAAAGAATTATATGGGTGTCAGGGATTTCCAGATGATTACATAGTTGATCATGATTATAAAGGAAAAACGTATTCACGTAGCGAACAGGTACGCAGATGCGGAAATGCAGTATGTCCACCAATACCGGCAGCGATGGTGCGTGCTAACTTGCCGGAACTGTGCGTAGCAAAGAGGACAGGAAACATCAAGATTGCCTGTGAACAGACAGGACAGTTAAAATTTGCTTGATATCTTTCTTACAGGATTGAAAATAACAGGGAGATGATATTTATGCCAAGATATAATAAATATACTTATGATAATAGAAATTTTTCATCTATAAAGGCATTGGCTCAATATGCAGGAGTAAATGAAAAAACGCTTTGCAAAAGATTGCAACGTGGAATGAGCGTGGAAGAGGCCTGTACCAAGCAGTTATTCAATTGTCGGTACTATCCAGATAATGGTGTGAAAAAATCACTTACTCAGTTGTGTGCTGATCACGGAAAAGATGTTGAATTGGTAAGAAATCGACTGAATCGTAACTATAGTCTTAATGATGCCTTGAATAAGCCTAAAAAGATTGCTAAACAGGGCATGCCAATTGTTGTTGATGGAATTTTATATAATTCAATTTCAGAAGCAGTGAGAAAACTCGATTTAGTAAATAAGGAATCTACCATAAGAAGAAGGCTGAGGGCTGGCTGGAATCCGGATAGTGCTTTTAAATTTAAAAATAAAAGAGGTGGTGGTGAATCGTGCAATTAAAAGAAAATACAATCGGATATATGATGATGCCATTAGTAAAGAATGTGCCACATCCGGCAAGCAGTGACTGGAAAAGGACAACTTGCCCGCAATGCGGTGCTGCATGCTGGGATAGAGTCCAGATAAATAAAGAAGTAGAAAAATTGTTTTGCGGAAAACTTTGTACAAAATGTGCATTGTCCAAGGTGTAGAAAACAGATAAATTAAAGTAAACAACAGATGTAGAAGGAGATTGAAAAATATGAATATTAAACACGAAAAAAGTAAAATAGTTTATGATTTACCCCTGTTACCTACAAAGACAAGCAGTATACATGTACCATATCTGAGCCCAATAACTTAATCTTGGTGGGAATTATAAGTGGGATTGGTGGATTTCTATTTTTTTTGATATTAGTGGCAATGGATTTTGCTGAAAAGAATCCTGATTTAATAGAATCAATTATGTCGGTGGCAGGAATACCTATAGTATTAATAGTGCTTGTTTTTGCGATTTTATGGAGCGGCATTGTGAGTACGAAAAAGAATAATATATTTTCACGTGGCAGTGTGGAAGGGCAACAACCCAGGGTTCATCTTCAATGCAGTTTGTATGCACTTGATGATAACAGCAAAATATATGAAAAGGATATATGTATGTTTTTAGTAGAGTGGAATGATATGCGTGAGCAATATGATTATCAGGATTTAATATCATATATATTCACTGATTACGAGAGAAACCAGGCAAAAGATAAGGAAATTGAGAGTAAGAAAAATTGGAATATGGTTGTAGATATTGAACAGAATCAGGAGGAAAAGTAAATGAAGAAATGTAAGTATTATGACAAAAAAATAGAATATGCCCATATGGAACTCCCGGATGGAAAAATGTTTTTAATATCAGCAGAGGAATTAACAGTGCATGACAAGTATCTTAGATATGCCAATAAGCATGATAGAGGTGTCAAAATTGTTGAATCGGAAAGTGATTCCTTAAAGATAGTATATGGAATGATGCTTGTCAATCCACTTTATGATGCGGCAGAAGCATTGAAAATTGCTGATGATGTCAAGAAGTTTGGACTTTATGACATCAGTGCAAAATGTGTCAACGTATCTGCTTATGAGGACATACAGTTTGACATGGATTACGCCAAAAATAATAAGGATTGTGAGTGGTGTGAATTTAACTGTGCATGCTCTGAAAGGACACAGTTTCCGTTTGCGGCACTTATGGATACTGCGCATACATTTAATGGAAATAGCTGTGCTGTAACAATATTTCCAGCGTTGTCAAACTTTAATACGGTATTTGAGAAAATGCTTAACAGACCGTTTGCATTGGCATGTATAAAGAGCTGTCAGGTAGAAGGACTTACACTAGAAAATTGGAAAAAGTATATTGATAAGGAGGAGATGCTGGAAGCGGCTGAGAGGGCGCTCTTTGTACAGTAGCATCTAAAATAGATTATGAATATAAAAAATAAAGCTAATTTACATTTCAAGTTATTCCCTGTAATTTATGAAGAAAATCAGTATGCTTGTACCATATCTGCCGCTAAAAGCTATATTGGGAAATTGTTGTATTTAAGTTTTATCCTGATAGGTTTGGTTGGTACTGCTGCTTTTTTGTTTTTTACTGCTATTTGCTGCATTAAAGAACTTTATGTGGATATGTTGCTGACACATATAGTAATGGGGTTATTTGTTTTTTTGTGCTTATCTTTCTTTTAAGTTTAGGTTATTTTGGCGATAAACTTGATAATGTTAGAGTCCGATGTTGTATATATAGATACGAAGACAATAAAATGGTATTTAGAACCGTTATTAAATTCACACTATTGGAATGGAAAGATGTTGTAAAATATAAGAAATTTCCAGAACTTTTAAATACGGTTTTTGAAAAATATGGAAATATAAGACAACAAGATGTTCGGTTAAAAAACTGGAATGGAACTTTACCATTACAAAATGTCAAGTTGGCGGATTCAGAAAATATTAATGAAAATAGTGGTGAAGGAGAAGATGAGTATGGGGAATGATATTTATGAAGAAAGTAGTGTAAAGTTTAGAGCTTTAATGATAATAATAATGTCTGTATGTCTTGCAATATCTTTTGTGACAATTTTGAGTCGTTCTAAAATATTATCACAAGAGTCAATGGAAACCATTGAACTATATAGCATAGGAACAGATAAAGGTATTGAGGGGCGATTTGTTATGGGGAGTGGTAATATTGAAACAAAAGAAGTGTATACAGCATATCAAATTATGAATGATGGTGGCAAAAAGTACTATACAATGGACAGAGATATAACCACAATTTATGAAAATTTGGATACAAATGCCACGGCATATGCAGAAATTTATAGAAAAGGGATTATTAATACTATTGTTCAGATTAAATTGTATGTTCCACAAAATACGATTATTCAAGAGATTAACGTTGATTTATAATTTGTGAACTGAGAGATGTTCATTGAATTGCTGCAATACAATTTAATAAGTACGGAATGATGGAGGAAAATATGACTGATTTTGAAAAAATTCATCAGCTTAAGATTTCACTAATCGAAAAAGGATGGGACATCGAAGAAAAATACTCCAATGACGGTTTTGGAAAACTTGTTGGTTATCATATCTTTGCAAGACGATGTGACTGGCATGGAAAATTCACATATGCTCTTACCGGGCATATTATTAGCTTCTGTGAAAGCTGCAGAACAATTTCAGACAGCCACGCACTGCTTGATACTGTGCAAAAACTGCATGATGAATGCGTCAAAGCATGGCAGGATTTCCCGAAAGAAATTCCATTTCAAACAGCTAAAAATGAAATCAAAGCAGATGTTATGTTCCAGTCATTTACAACAGCTAAAGAGTATCATGTTAATGATGACAGATGCTACAAATAATATAATTTAAAAACAATAGATAAGCATGGAAAAATGGTACTATTGATTTTATTTGTAGTTACAGAAATGATTTTTAATTTACGAGGATTTTGGATTGTGCAGTTATTGTAATACTTGGTGTATTTATAGTATGTGTAGTTACTGCAATTATACAAAAGTTTGTAGAATATAGGAACAACAGAGCAGATAGAGGATGTAAGTATAAAAATGAAAAACACTGCAAGGAGAAAAAGGCATGAATAGAAAAGAAGTTAATGAAATTAAATCACAGTATACATTGGAAGAATGTGGAATTTTAAGATTGAGCGGGTGTTATGTTAATGGCGAAAATGAAAAAGTAGCACAGTTTAATCAGACATTTTTAAACCTTCCAAATGAAGAAAAACACAAATATTTTGATATTTTTAAAAAAGTACTGTCTGGGAAGCTGGGCAAAAACATCATGGATATGCACTTTATGGAAGATTCATATGCTGATGATGGGGGAAGAATGTTTCTATATGAACTTAGAGACAGCGGATTAAAAGATGACAAAATGTTAGAAAAATTTTATGATAAGGTGATTGAGTCTTACAATTATATAGGTAATTATCTGATTCTGTTGATTAATCAGGTATATGATGTACCAGGGCGTACCAGTGACGGTATTGATATGGAAGATGCATCAGATGAGGTATACAGTTATCTTTTATGCTGTATATGCCATGTATCACTTTCTAAACCAGGTCTTGGTTATTTTGAAGAAGATAATTCGTTTCACGACCAGAAGCAGAATCATGTTGTAGATATGCCGGATATTGGATTTTTATTTCCAGCTTTTAATGACAGAAGTGAGGATGGGGATAGTGTATTGTATTACTCAAAGAAGACAGATGATTCACAGGAAGATTTTATCAATACTGTTCTGCAGTGTGAATTACCAATACCGGCAGATAATCAGAAGCAGGTATTTCAAGCTATGCTTGAAGAAACACTGGGAGAAGACTGCAGTTATGAAACGGTGAAAAGTATTCATGAAAATCTCAATGAAATGATTGAGGAACAGAAAAGTGGTCCGGAGCCGGTTACCCTGGATAAAAATGACATGAAAAATTTACTGGAAAAGAGTGGGGTAAAAGAAGATCATCTGCAAAATTTTGAGGAACATTTTGAACAGGAAGTAGGGGAAGATACTAAGCTATTAGCAGCTAATATTATAGAAACACGAAAATTTGAAGTAAAAACACCGGATGTTGTAGTAAAAGTTAATCCTAAAAGAAGTGATTTAATTGATACAATGGAAATTAATGGACGGAAGTGCCTTGTCATTCAGATTGATGATAATCTGATGGTAAACGGGGTTTTAGTAAATACGGAAAGATGAGGTGAAAATAATGGTATCGACAATATTATCCGTTTTAGCAGTTATAATTTTAGTAATGGGAATATTCAAAATAATAATGGCACGTCGTATGGAAGAACCCGTTGGCTGTATATTATATATTTTAATTTTAGTCTTAATGATTATTGCCGTAATAGAAAAATTTTGTATACCTGTAAAAACATATAATAATAATGACTATCAGATTGAGATTCAGGACATTACAATATCTTCTCAACGAAGTCATACGCATGCAACTGTAAAAATAGAGGATGACGAACATAATATTAAATATGTGGATCTTCCAATGGGAAAAGAAGACAGTTACAAATTAACAGGAAAATATGAATTCAGTGTAGAAGAGCATAAGATATTTTTTGTGTTTACTACTTATTCGTTTACATATAAACAGATTTTAGAATAGGATATTGCATGTGTGTATGTATGCGGGTATACTTAAAAGAAAAGTCTATTAAAAGACGAGGAAGGAATAAGTATGGTAGTGTATGCACTGAAATTATGCAATGAAGAAGCCGGAAAGGTGTCAGGAAGCAGTGATGAAATTCTGCTGAAACATTTAAAAGGCATTGATGAAAACGGAAAGACGGTATATTCCACAGATGTTGCAGTAGCAAAGAAACCAGAGTATGTATTGCTGGTGCTTGGCAACAGCACTGATAACATGAGTTATTTGTGCCATGTTTCTAAATGGAGCTATAAGAAAGATAAATTCGTACCGGAAGACGAAGATTTTCAGAAGTTTCTTCCATCCGAATATGCAGAAAATGCAAATAAGACTTGGCTGATGCTTGACGCTTGTCAGATGATTCCGGTAGATTTTTTGGATGCATTAATGGATGGAAAACTTAAAGAATTTATCAATGCCCGTGCAAATAATAAATTAATTGTTGTAAATGACCATTGTAGTACAAATGACTTTTAGTATATAACATACATAGTAAGTAAAAGATTGAAGGAAAATAAAAATGCTTAATATTGATGTAACTCTGCCAGGACACACTTTTGTAAATTATAAAATTGAAACTGATGAGCAGTTTGCTCTTGAACTTGCAGAAGCACTAGATTTAATCGTGAGCGAAATAGTTAAATCAAAGCGAGAATTATCTAAAAAACAGAATCTGGAAAGAGCGCTGCAATATCGTAATCATATTCTTCAAATGATTGAAAATACAGAGTTCTGTTACTCAGAGTGTTATACGGATAGAGATATGATACTGTATGAAGAATAAATTTATCTGTAAGCAGATATATAAATTGTATAAATAAGGGGCTTATTGAGACTGTGAACTTGAACCGCTCCCAAAGTTAGAATTAAAAATTCAACTTTTGGAGATCGGTTCAGGAAAAA
>ERZ772937.2825-NODE-2825-length-10371-cov-2.898604_pt1 | contig 10371 bp, 10 predicted proteins | sample MGYA00512113_ERZ772937 | MGnify/ENA primary metagenome ERZ772937 (study PRJEB29015, sample SAMEA2737649) | human gut metagenome | biome: human gut; feature: human-associated habitat; material: faeces | place: China | collected 2012 ... | reverse complement strand
TCAATAATAACAGCAAGCATTGAAAGGTTATTAAACGCATACTTCGGTGAATTGATTGCCTGCTGCACTGCAATGATGTGCTTAGTTTTTTACTGCGAACTGATTTCACGCCTGAAAAAGTTACCGACAACAGTTATTTTAATGCCGTCAACCATTCCCCTGCTGCCAGGCAGTTCAATATATTACACAATGCTTTACGCAATAACATCAAACAACGATAAATTTTTAAACTATGCAAAAAGTACGGTTTTAACAGGGCTTGGAATATCACTCGGTGCGGTTATTGCAACGGTAATAATTAAAATATTAAGCAAAAAGAGATTGCTGCGTTGACAGCAATCTCTCAGCGTGCAGAAAAAATCAAATTATAAATTTCTACACGCTGATAGACTTTGAGAAAGTGAGATAAATTTTGTATTTTGTGAGCGGGAGCTGTTTTATTCTCACTTGCTACGAAACAGTACACCGTACTGTTTCTGCCAAATTCATAAATGAATTTGGAGCCTCGTGTCTCTTGTGCTTCGCACAATTCACTCCCCTGAGCAAAAGACGGAAAGCGCCAAAAATGGCTTGGACTCGATGTCCAAGCCATTTTTCAATCCCTCCGAGTGCAACAAGTTGCACCCACCGTCTCACCTGTCGGTTCGGTCGGTGCTTCTGCACTTTGTGCAGAGGTCTCCACCGGAGACCCGCACCCTTTACAAGGGAGGCAAAAAGGTTTATTTATTTTATTCGGCGCGCTTTAGCCACTTTATCGACAGTCTAGCGGTTTGAATTATTTAACTTTAACACTTTTAGCTTTTGACCAAGCCGAGTAAACTTTCTTTCCGTTTACTACTTTATATGTGCGCATGCGTACATAGTATTTTTTCTTGCTCTTAAGCTTCTTAATTGTTGCAGAAGTTGATTTTGTGCTTTTAACGGTAATTGTTTTATTACCCTTTTTAAACTTCTTGTTTGTTGAATATTGAATTTGGTATCCTTTTATACCCTTAACCTTTTTCCAAGTTACTTTTACTGATTTCTTGCCTGCCTTTGCAGAAGCAACTTTTACCTTTTTATTATTTTTAGGTGCTGCCGGCTGTGCTATGGTTTGCGCTGCCGGAGCTGAAGTTGAAGTGCTTGGAGCAGGAACCGGCTGTGCAGGTGCAGGCGACGGTGCAGGTGTTGGGTTTGGAGTTGGATTTGGCACAGGTGTTGATGGAATAACTGTTACAGGTATAGTGGTTATAACACTGTGGCACATAATATATATCAAGTTATTTCCGCCGGCTGTCCATATTGGGGTGTCTGCTCTATAATCTACATCAAGCCAATCTTCAGAGTCATTGACATTTATAAAACCATAATCCATCTCGTCTTCATTATAAAAGCCCTTGCAGATATAAGTATCCGATGTATTGTTTTTGTAATGAATTACGATTTTTGCACCCGGCTGATAAATTGTATAATCATAATAGTAATCGCCGTCGTCATCTGTATGTTTATCTTTATCGCTTACAGTGATGTTGCCGATGTATTCAATTGAGGCAATTGGGTTTTCATCAATATCAACTGTGAAAGGAACATCTATATTGTATACTCTGAAAGAACATTGAACATTTTTGCCCGGTTTAAGATGATTTTTGCTTTGCGAAGTATAAAAGTCCAGCTCATAATCAAAATGATTTCCGTCGCTGTCAACAAAGCTGAAATTATCTTCATCATCTTCGTTTGCTTTGGTGTTTTTGCAGGTATATGTAACCGGTGTTCCGCCTTTTTTGGTTACAGTAAGTGTGTTGCCTTCAGAATATATTACATTCCAAAAATTGTAATGGTCATATTCATCACTGTTATCATCAGTTCTAATGTAGCTGTCATAACCTTGGGTTAAAGTGTGCTTTTTGGCAAAGGTGAATGAAAAGTTGATTTTTGTTTTATCAACGGAGAATTCAAATGAAGTTAAATCATTATATTCTCTAAAATATAAGTAATATGTTTCACCTTTTATAAGTGATGTTTTAAGTCTGAAATTACGGTTTTCCCTGCCGCCAATATCATCATGATCAGCGATTTCATTTTTATTTTTATCGCAAAGATAAATCACAGGGTCGGTATTATCACTTACGGTGTAATGTGATTCAAAATTGTAAACAGCAGTTTCATCCGGTACAAAAGAGTACCAATAATAAGTTGAATTTGTTTCGTCAAATTCACTTACTTTTACTGTGTTTTTGCCCAATTTAATTGAGCCGCTTTCAATATCTTTCGCAAATGCTGAAAAATTGACACAAAGCACAGATGTCAAAATCATCATAGCAGAAAGAAATAAACTAATAACTTTTTTCATAAATACACTCCTTTTCAATTTATTATCTGTTATTAGATGTTTTGATTATACCATATTTTAACAAATAAACAAATGTTTATTTTTATATTTTTTGTGTAGATTTTATTTATTTATTGTGATAATATATTTCTATTGTTAAAAAGAGGTATAGAATATGGCTTTAAAAGCGAAGTCGAAAAAGACCGGAAAAATAAATAAAAAAAGTAAAATTATTGCAGGTGTTTGCGTCTTGCTTGCCGTGGTGCTTGGGGTAACGGGCATTTTGCTTTCGTTTTACGGAAATGAAACTGCTTGCTATGATTTCGGCAAGGACAGGGCAAGGGGATATGATTTATCCGAGCATAACGGAAAGATTGATTGGCAGGCATTAAAAGATGAGGTTGATTTTGTATTTATCCGTGTTGGGTATCGGGGATACGGAACAGGTAAAATATGCACCGATAAATGCGCTAAAGATAATTTAAAAAATGCGCAAAAAGCAGGAATACCGTTCGGCGTATATTTTTATTCGCAGGCAGTTGATGAAAAAGAGGCAGAGGAAGAGGCAAGATTTGTTATTAAAACAGTTGCAATGTACAAGCCTAATTTGCCTGTTGTGATAGATTATGAATACCCGATTGATGAAAACGGGGATAACACCGGCAGAATGTGGGAAGCGTCACTTTCAAAAGCCGAATGTACAAAAACTATAAAAGCATTTTGCGAAAAGATTGAAAAGTTCGGTTACATTCCGGGTGTTTATGCATCATCATATCTTTATGATAATGATATAAACACAAAGAAGCTGCCTAAAAGCACTGTTGTTTGGGTGGCAGATTATAATGAAAGTGTTTCAACTTCAAGTCCGTATCATATTTGGCAGTATTCAAGAACGGGTAAAAGCGATAGTATTGAAAGCAAATATGTTGATTTAAACTATTGGTACAGTAAAAAACAAAAGGGATAATAAAAGGAGAGAAAAATGAAAAAGATTAGCAAAATAATTTCGGTAATGCTTGTGTTTGCTATGTTGTTTCAGGCACCGTGTGCATTTGCAAGTGTTAAAACCAAAAGCAAGTACACAGGTATTACATATACCCACGCATCAAGATTTGATGATAAAGATTTGATTTACGGTATGGATATTTCACACCATAACGGAAAAATCAATTTTAAAAAGGTAAAAAAAGACGGAATAAAATATGTTTTTGTTCGTGTGGGATACACAGGATATACAAAGTCGGGCTTTTCGCTTAATTATGATAAGAAATACAAAACATATATCAAAGACGCAACAAAATCAGGGCTTATGGTAGGTGTTTACTGGTATTCGCAGGCTAAAACCGTAAAAGAAGCGAAGAAAGAAGCAAACGCACTTTTAAAAGCCATAAAAGGATATGAATTGACTATGCCCGTTGTTTTCGACTATGAATTTGCAGATACAAGAGCGGGCAGGCTTGACAGCGCAAAGCTTTCAAAAACCAAAATGACAGCTAATGCGCTCGCATTTTTAAACACCGTATCAAATGCGGGATATGACGCTTGCATTTATGCCAGCGAAAATTTCTTTTTAGAGCATTTATATCCTAATGATATTTCGCAAAGCTATAAAATTTGGCTTGCAAATTACAGCAAAAAGACGAATTACAAGGGCAATTATGAATTTTGGCAGCATACCTCAAGAGGAAGAGTTAAAGGTATGAAAGGCAATGTTGATATTAACTTTTGGTACAAGGGTGAGGATACAACATTTATCGGCACAAGGGTATATACAGGCCAGCCTATTCAATGTGATGTTGCACCTGTTGTGGTAAACGGAAATGAACTTGTAAAAGATGTGGATTACACATTGACTTACAGCAATAATGTGAATATCGGCAAAGCACGCATTACTTTAAAAGGTATCGGAAAGTATAAAGATTTAAAGCAAATATATACATTTAATATTGTGCCTGACAGGGTTAGCGGCGTTAAGTATGTTTCAAGTACGGATAATTCGTTAAGCTTAACCTGGAATGAGGTTTTGGGCGCGCAGTCTTATGTTATCACTGCAGAAAGTTTAAATAATGACGCAACCTTTAAGCAGACTGTTTACGGTAAAAGCGGTACTATTGACGGGCTGATTGCAGGTAATCAGTATATAATCACCGTTTGTGCGCAGTGTGTTGATTCATCAAACAAAGCATTTTTGGGCGAAGTATCAAATTATGTATCGGGCAAAACTACGGGAACTAAAATCAGCGGCATAAAAGCAAGTGAAAGGGAAAATACATCACTTACTTTATCATGGTATTTGATAGACGGATGCGAAAGCTATAATATTTTTAAATATGACGCACAGGCAAATGAATATCAATTCATAGGTCAAACATTTAATAATCAAAATACATTTAAGGTAATCGGCCTTAAAGATGCAAGCGAGTATAAGTTTAAAGTTCGTGCAAATAAGGCGAATGTAGCTTGCGAAGAAAGCGATGTTTTCAGCACGGTAACAACGCCAAAGAGGGTTTCAAACAAATCAGTTAAAAGCCGAAGCACACGCAAAATCACATATTCATTCAAAAAAGTGAATGCCACCGGTTATGAATACCAGTGGTCTACTTATAGAAATTTCAAATATAATTTTAAAACAAAAACCACCAAATCAACTCGTGTAACTATCAAAACAGCACAAAGCAGGAAGAGATATTATGTTCGTGTTCGTGCTTACAAGCTTGATGAAAATAAAAACAAAGTTTACGGAAGTTGGTCAAAAGTTAAAAGTGTTAAAGTAAGATAGTTTTGGGTGAAGATATGAGCAGAGAATGGATCAAAAATTTAAGAAATATCGAACCTTATATTCCGGGGGAGCAAAGTAAGGATAAAAATATAGTTAAAATAAATGCAAATGAAAATCCATATCCTCCGTCACCAAAAGCAATGGCTGTGCTTAAAAGCTTTGATGCAAATAATTTGCGTTTTTATCCAAATGCAAATTCAACAAAACTTAAAGAGGCTATTGCAAAGTTTTACGGGGTTGGGGTTGAAAATGTATTCGTCGGCAACGGCTCTGATGATGTGCTTGCGGTTGCTTTTCAGTCGTTTTTTAACAGCGATAAGCCGATTGTGTATCCCGATTTAACATACAGTTTTTATCCCGTTTGGTGTTCTCTTTTCGGCATTAAGTATAAAACTTACCCGGTGGATGATAATTTCAGGATAAATCCCGAAGATTATAAAGAGCAAAACGGCGGTGTGGTTATTCCTAATCCAAATGCACCTACTTCGCTTGGCGAGGGGCTTGATTTTGTAGAAAAAATACTTGATTATAATAATGACAGCGTTGTTATTATTGACGAAGCATATGTTGATTTCGGCGGCACATCAAGTGTTTCACTTATTGAGAAATATGAAAATCTGCTTGTAACGGGTACATTTTCAAAATCACGCTCACTTGCGGGGCTTCGTATAGGCTTTGCAATCGGCAGTAAAACCCTTATTGATGTTATGGAAGCGGTTAAGAATTCATATAATTCATATACGGTGGATTCTCTTTCAATTGAAATGGGAACAGCCAGCATTGAAGATAAAGAATATTTTGAAGAAACCTGCAAAAAAGTAATTAAAACAAGAAGGAGGGTTACAGATGAACTCAGACTTCTCGGTTTTGATGTGCTTGATTCAAAAACAAATTTTGTTTTTGCAACTCATAATGAGCATAATATGAAATCACTTTTTGAATATCTTAAAACTCAAAAAGTTTTTATCCGCTATTTTTCTTTGCCGAGAATTGAAAATTATGTAAGAATTACAATAGGCACAGACAGGGAAATGGATATTTTCCTTGAAAAAACGAAGGAGTTTATTTTAAATGACAGCAAGTAAAAAAGGCGCAATTATTTTACTTTGGATTTTGAATATAATCAATATCCTTGCAGGCGCAGTATCGCAATTTAAAATTTTGTTTAAAAAAGATATTGATTCGATTATTCCGATAAATGCACCGCTTTCAGTTAATCAAATTTTAATGGTGAATTTTTTAGTGCTGATTATTATATGCGTGCTTATCTCCGTGATTTTGACTTATCTTGTAACGGATATTGCATATTCACCGATTGAAATATTGCAAAATTTTTCACCTTTGTTTTTAATTCCGAGTGCGGTTGTTTCACTTGTAGGAATTTTTAATGCGGTTAGGGCAGAAATTTTTTCTGATAAAATTTGGCTTATTGCAGGGATAATAGTATATTTGGCAGTAAGCATTATTGAAATTTCATGCTTAATAACGGTTAAAGAAGACGCAGAAGATTAAAAATAAGCAAAACAAAACCCGTCAGGTTTGACCTGACGGGTTAATTTTATATTCAAATTAAAGATGGAATACAATATCGTCACTCTTTTTATTAAAAATCCAAACGCCGATTGCAAGTGTGAGAAATGAAACAACGGTTGCATAAAGAAGCAATTTATAACTAATCATATAACCGTAAAGTACACATTGCCTGAACATTTCAATCATTGAATAAAGAGGATTGATTTTGATAATGAGTCTTGTCCAATGGCCCCTAATTTTTGTGAAAGGATATACAATAGGAACCATGTAGAAAAGAAGCTGAGTTAAAACATCCCAAATATATTCAACATCCCTGAAATATACGCCGATAACCGAAAGGATAAGGCCAACACCCGTACAAAATACAAGTAACAAAAACATCGGCACAACGCAAACAAATACATAAGGTGTAATGTGAAGATTCGAACCGCCGCTTATACCTGTAAGCTTGAAGAATATCCATACGCATATAAGGCAAAGGATTGATATTGCGAATGTTACAAAGTTGGAAAAAATTGAAGAAAGCGGATACATATATTTAGGAACATATACTTTCTTAATAATTCCGGCATTTCGCCTAAACGAAGTCATAGCCTGCTTTGTGGAAGAGGTGAAGAAGCTGAAAAGAAGTCGGCCTGTGAAAAGATACACAGGGAAACAGATAACATGCTTGTTCGACCTGCCGAAAATTCCGCCGAATACAACGGAAAGAACTATCATCTGCAAAAGCGGCTGAATAAAGCTCCAAAGAATACCGAGCCATGAATTTCTGTATTTTAACTTGACATTTTTTGCTGTAAGTTCCTTTAACAAATTTTTGTATTTCTTAAAGGTCTTAAGATTACGGTCAAGCTCTTGATTACTTGTACTCATAAAAGCACCTCATTACTATATTGTCTTAACGATTTTGCATTATAACACAATATGTATCATTTTTCAACAAAAATAATGTTAATTAACTTTGTTTGAACATTTGTGCAATGTCGAGCGCTGTCTTTCTGGCAGACATATTGCCGTCTATAACAATATCTGCACACGCAAGATATTTTGCTTTTCTTTCATCATAAAGTGCCTTTGCTTTTTCTTTATCTTGGAAAAGGGGACGGTTGGTATTATTGCCTATTCTTTTGCAAATTACATCAAAATCTGCGTCGAGGAATACGATTTTGCCTGAATTTTTAACTGCATCAACATTGCGCTGAAAAGTCATTGCACCGCCGCCGGTTGAAATAACGGCATCTTTCATTTGTGCAACTTCCTTGCACACTTCCCATTCAAGGTCGCGAAAATATTCTTCACCCCTTGTGGCAAAAATTGCTTTAATCGCAACACCTTGCTTTTTTTCAACCATTTCGTCCGTATCAACAAATTTTCTGCCTGTTATTTTGGCAAGCTCTGTGCCTACAACGGTTTTTCCGCTTCCCATAAAGCCACATAAAATTATATTCATATCTTTTCCATTTCCTCTTGTGTTATTTTCAAAACTTTTTTAATTTCATCCATTGAAAATTCAATGTCAAACCAAATTTCCTGTGCTACTGCGGCTTGCCATACAAGCATTGGAAGTCCGTTTGAATATTTTATGCCGGAATCTTTTGCATATTTTAAAATGAGCGTTTCCTGCGGATTGTATACTGCGTCAAAAACAGCCTTGCATTTTTCAACCTTTTCTTTCGGCAACACGCTTGCGTCAACTTTCGGGTACATTCCCACCGGTGTTCCGTTAATAAGTAAGTCGAATTCGCCCTCAACTTCATCAAGTGTGATAACTTCAGCATTTTTTTGAAGTTTTTCGCTTATTTCTTTTTTAATAAGATTTGCAGCAGGAATATCATCTGCCCTTACTGCAATAGTTAAATTTGCGCCTGCAAGTATGCTTTCAAATGCAAACATTCTTGCAACACCGCCGCTTCCGCAAAGAAGAACATTGCCCCCAAGCTTAATATCCGCCATTTCAAGTGCACGCAAAAAGCCGAAGCAATCGGTGTTATGCCCTGTTGCTTTTCCATTTTCGATTTTAACCGTGTTTACGGCACCGAAAAGCTCTGCCCTTTGTGATAAAGTATCAAGCATAGGTATGATTTTGGTTTTGTGCGGAATGGTAACATTAAATCCGTCAAGCTTTTTAAGTTCACTGTATTTTTCTTTCAAGTTTTCAGGTGCAATTTCATTTAAGCTGTAATTTGCGTTAATTCCTTTTAATTTGAAAAGTTCATTATGAATAACAGGTGACATTGAATGACCTAAAGGATAGCCTATTAAACAAAAATTATTCATAAATATTCGCCTCTTTAAAAATAGTTTAAATTAGTTATTGACAAGTCAAAAATTATTTTATAATATGATAATAACATAATGAACTAATTTAAACAACATTTTTTTGAGGTGAGCATTATTATGGTATTTGAAAAATTAAAGGAAATCTTGGCAGAACAGCTTGATGTTGATGCAAATTCAATCACAAGGGAAAGCTTGCTTATTGAAGATTTGGGAGCAGACAGCCTTGACGCGATTGATATTGTAATGTCTGTTGAAGATGAATTTAAACTTGAAGTGCCAGATGAAATTATTGAAAAAATTGAAACAGTAGGCGATATGCTTAATTTTATTGAAAACAATATTTAACAGCAGATATGCGTTTAAAGCCACAGTCCTTTTAATAGACGGACTGTGGCTGTTTTTTCTATTAGCTCCAATTATTAAACAATATTTTACAAAAGTATAAAATATATTGGTATAATTTTTATATATATTGACAATAAGTTTTAAAAGTTATAAAATGAGCATAGGCGTAATTTTGGCAAATTTTGAGAGGGGTAGCTTATATGTCAAAAGAAAAATATATTATGGCTCTTGACCAAGGAACGACCTCATCAAGAGCAATTATTTTCAATAAAAAGGGCGAAATTGTAGCTAAAGCACAAAATGAATTTGCCCAGCATTATCCGCAAAACGGTTGGGTTGAGCATGACCCTATGGAAATTTTGTTTTCACAAACAAGTGCAATGCTCACCTGTTTAAGACTTGAAAAAGTTGACCCGAAAGATATAGCGGGAATAGGAATAACAAACCAGCGTGAAACCACAATTGTGTGGGAAAAGGAAACGGGGAAGCCGGTTTACAACGCTATTGTTTGGCAGTGCAGGCGTACCGCCCCTATATGTGAGGAACTTAAAGCCGAGGGATTATCAGATTATATTAAAGATACCACAGGGTTGCTGATTGATGCATATTTCAGCGGCACTAAAATAAAATGGATTTTAGATAATGTTGACGGCGCAAGGGAAAAGGCAGAAAACGGCGAACTTCTTTTCGGCACAGTTGATACTTGGCTTATTTGGAATTTGACGGGCGGCAAAGTGCATGTTACGGATTATTCAAACGCGTGCAGAACAATGCTGTTTGATATAAATAAGCTTTGCTGGGATGAATATTTATGTGAAAAGCTTGGAATACCTATGAGTATGCTGCCTGAAGTTAAACCTTCAAGTTGTATTTACGGTAAGCTTGCACATATTACAGGTATTGAAGATATTGCCGAAGTGCCGATTGCCGGTGCTATCGGTGACCAGCCGGGCGCATTGTTCGGTCAGGGCTGTTTTAAGCCGGGGCAGGCTAAAAATACATATGGCACAGGCTGTTTTCTTTTAATGAACACAGGCAAGAAAAAGGTTGATTCAAAATCAAATCTTCTGTCAGGTATTGCCTGGGGCGTAGGTGATGAAATTACATATTCGCTTGAAGGTTCGGC
>ERZ772937.2819-NODE-2819-length-10389-cov-2.684924_pt1 | contig 10389 bp, 9 predicted proteins | sample MGYA00512113_ERZ772937 | MGnify/ENA primary metagenome ERZ772937 (study PRJEB29015, sample SAMEA2737649) | human gut metagenome | biome: human gut; feature: human-associated habitat; material: faeces | place: China | collected 2012 ... | reverse complement strand
CCGTTGCGGTGGACATGCCCTGACCCAGAGAACCGGTGGTAAGGTCAACGCCCGGAGTCTTGGTGCGGTCGGTATGAGACGGGAAGTTGGTGTGCGGCTGGTTGAGGGTATAAGCCTCCTCGATCGGGTAGAAACCCTTCAGACCGAGGGTAGCGTACATAGCCGGACCTGCGTGGCCCTTGGACAGTACGCACCAGTCACGATCCTCCCAGTGCGGGTTCTTCGGATCTACCTTCATAACCTCGCCGTACAGAACTGCCAGCGCATCGATAACGGACATTGCACCCGGTACATGGCCGAAGCCAAGAGAACCGACGGTCTTCAGGGTCTCCACACGGATTTCCTGAGCAAATACGCGAAGCTCCTGCATCTTTTCTGCTTTCTGCATTGCATACACCTGCCTAATTCATAAGTATTTTCTCTTATCGCGCCCGCAGCGGCGGAGCCGCCCGGCGCACAGCGATACCATACCGCTGTATACGTTTACAGTGTATCACCAAACCGTCCGGATTTCAACCGAAAATCATGTTTTTCCAGATAAAAAATTCCGCTCACTCCGCCGCCGTCCCGGCTTTCCGCCTGTAAAGCGTGCCTTTCGGACGGTTTTCCGAGGCGGGCTTTTCTTTCGTTTTCCGTCCTTTTCGCAGGCGTTACCGCACCCTCTGCGCCGGTTTGCCCGATTTTCGTGCCGATGCGTGTGTTTTTCTCTCTGCCCTCCGCGCCAGAAAAAACCACCATTTGCCCATCACTTCACCGTTTCTTTTCATCAAAATAAAATTTTATTCGAAGTTTTACCGTGTTTTTTCGTTATTCTGTCCAGTTTTCCGGCACGCTTTCCCGTGCTTTTCGCTTTTTCACCAAATTCCGACCCAAATTTCTGTTCCTATAAGCAGTAGACAACTTGCGCAGAATTTGATAAACTATCAAGGTACATTGTGGACACATTTGGAGATTCTTCAGGGAGAGGCATGAATATGAAGGTCAGCCGCTTAAACTCCATAGAGCAGTATGTGATCTCGCGCGAAACCGTCAGCATCGACGAGTTGTGCGAGGTTTTTGGTGTGTCCAAAAATACCATCCGCCGCGACCTGAACGAGCTGGAAATGCGCGGCCATATTACTAAGGTATACGGCGGCGTCACCGCAACCGTCCCCTCGGGCGCGGTCCCGACCCCCATCCGCTCCGGCCTCAACAAGGTGGACAAATCGCTCATCGGGCGGCTCGCCGCCGAGGAAGTCGCAGACGGCGACACCATCTTCATCGACTCGGGCACGACCACGCTCTGTCTGCTGCGGTTTCTCGTTGCGAAAAAGCGCATCACCATCATCACCCACTCGCTCGGTGCGCTGAGCGAGGCGTCCAAGTACGATAATCTGAATATTATTTCGCTCGGCGGCATTTACAGCCCCACGACCGATTCCTTCGTCGGTCTGTCCGCCATCGAGGCGCTGTCCTCCATGCGCATCAACAAGGCATTCATGGGCGCGACCGGCGTTTCGCTGACCGCCGGCATGACCAACACGACCTTCCTTGAAGCGGAAATCAAGCGCGCCGTCGTGCAGCGGGCCGACAGTATCTACGGCATGGCCGACTCCTCGAAAATCGGCAAGGAAGCCATCGTCACCTTCTGCCACCTGAAGGACCTTACGGCGTTCATCACCGACCGCGAGCCGCCGAAGGAATACGTGGATCTCTGCCGTCAGGAAAACGTAAAGCTCCGATACGAATAACAGGCAAAACACAACCCCGGAAGAGCAGATCTCCCGGGGTATTTTTGTGCCGTTTTCTTTCTGCGATACCGGTTTCTCTCAGCGTTTTCGCTTTACGATACCGGCATCTCTTTACATGAGGCTCTGCGTCAGCGCACGGAGGATAAGCTCGGTCATCTCGGTTTTCGGGATAGGCTGCGGGTCGGTGATCCACTTTTCGAGCATGCCCACGATGCCGGTGGACATGAAGCGGGCCGCGTAGGTATCCTCGACCGTGCGGTAGGGCAGCATTTCGAGCCGGCACTCCTCCAGTACGGTGATCATCTTGCGTCCGAAGCCCTCGACGCCGGTCCCCCGGACGAGCGCGGTCACGATCTCGCGGTTCTCCTCCAGATAATCCATCGCGCGGGTGAGCACCGGCTCGAGCGTGCTGGTCTCGCGCGGCTGGATGTCCGCAATGAGGTCGCGGAAGTCCCCGATCATCTCCGCCTCAATTTTGTCTCTGAGGTCATACACATCGCGGTAGTGCGCATAGAATGTACCCCGGTTGATGTCCGCCTCGCGCACGACATCGGTCACGGTGATGCTTGGAAAGTCTTTCTGCTGCATCAGACGGGTCAGCGCCTGCCGCAGCAGCTTTTTGGTGCGCCGTATTCGCTTGTCCTCCTGTGCCGCTCCTGCCATTTTACTTCTCCTCCGTTCAGATTATGTTCAGATTTCAGTCATCTTCGCTTTCGCCGTATGTTTTCAAACATATTATCTCATATTGTCGTTTAACGCACTCTTTAATTGTATTTGCCTATTGTGTTCGTTAACCTTATGTATTATACTATAACACGAAAAGAAATCCTGTACAATATCTATTTCCCAGAAAGTTGGTGTTTTCTTTGTGAAACTTAACGGACACAACCCGGTTGATTTGATTATTAACCATCGCAAGCTCATCGAGAAGATATTTACCGTACTCGTGCTGCTCAGCCTGATCTGTGCGCCGATGGTCGGCATCAACTATGACCTGACCAAGTATCTTCCCGACTCCTCCCCGTCCGCACAGGCGCTCGACATCATGGAGGACGAGTTCACCTACCCCGGCATGGGCCGCGTCATGCTGAAAGACGTCACGCTTTACGAGGCGAAGAACATCAAGGATCGCGGACGTTGACGGCGTAGACATGGTCATGTGGGCCGACCTTACGACCAACATCTACGGTTCGAGCGAATTCATCGACTACGATGACATTGATGATTATTACCACGAGGACAACCAGACCGCCTACATGGACATCGTGTTCAAGGACAAGGACTCGTCCACGCAGACGCACAAGGCCATCCGTCAGATCGAGCAGATCGTCGGTGAGCACGGTCTTGTGGCCGGTTCCGCAACGAGCGATACCAACCTCGGCCCGACCATCAACAAAGAGGTCGCCCGCGTGATGGTGCTCGCGGTCATCATCATCTATATCATTCTGACCATCACCACGACCTCGTGGTTCGAGCCGGTCATGTTCCTGTCCATCCTCGGCATCGCCATCGTCATCAACATGGGCACGAACATCTTCCTCGGCGAGATTTCCTTCCTGTCGAACGCGGTCGGCGCGGTATTGCAGCTCGCCTGCTCGATGGACTACTCGATCTTCCTGCTGCACGCCTTCACGCAGGAGCGCGCACAGGGCGTCGAGCCGGAGCAGGCCATGGCGAACGCATGGCGCAGCGCGTTCTCGTCGGTATTCGCCTCGGGCATGACGACCATCGTCGGCTTCGCGGCGATGTGCCTGATGAACTTCGGCATCGGCCCGGATATGGGCATCGTGCTCGCCAAGGGCATCGCCATCAGCCTTGCGACCGTGCTGCTGCTCATGCCGGCGCTCATCCTGCGCTTTCAGGATATTGTCGCCAAGACCAAGCACCGTCCGTTCATCCCGACGCAGAGCCGCGGCATTGGCAATTTCGCCTTCCGCATCCGCCGCCCGCTGTTCATCGCTGTGTTGCTCATCATCATCCCCTGCTACGTCGCGCAGGGCATGGCGAACTTCAGCTACGGCAACGAGGCAGTCGCGAACTCCCCCGGCACGCCGGTCTATGAGGCCGAGCAGCAGATGAATGCCGAGTTCGGCAAGAGCAACATGATGATCGCCCTTGTCCCGCTCGACAGCAACCTGACCGAAAAGCAGATGACCGACGAAATCGACGACCTGCCGTACGTCAAGTACGCGCTCAGCCTTTCGTCCGTTCTGCCCGAGGGCATTCCGGAAGACTTTCTCCCCGAAAACATCACGAGCATCATGCACTCCGAGCACTGGGCACGCGTTATCATCAACGTCCGCTCCTCGGGCGAGAGCGAGGACGCCTTCCATTTCGCGGACAGCATTCGCGCCATCGTGAACCGCTACTATCCCGGCGAAACGACCTACCTTGTCGGCGTTACCCCGTCCACGCAGGACATCAAGTCCATCATCGTGCCCGACTACAACCGCGTCAACATCGTATCGCTTCTCGGCGTTGCGCTCGTTGTCGCCCTCACCTACAAGGCGCTCATTCTGCCCCTTGTCGTACTTATCCCGATCGAGTGCGCGATCTTCATCAACACCGCGCTCCCGTACATCTACGGCCAGCGAACCATGTACCTCGGCTTTATCATCGTCGGCTGTATCCAGCTCGGCGCGACGGTTGACTACTCCATTCTGATGACCGGCAACTATCTGGACGCACGCACGCAGGGCGACAAGAAGGAAGCCGTGATACGCGCGGTTTCGACGAGCGCGGAGTCGGTCATGACCTCGGGCATGATCGTCATGACGGTCGCCTACGGGCGGTATCGGTCAGCGCCGAATCGGTTATGACCTCCGGCCTGATCGTTATGACGGTTGCCTACGGTCTGTACTTCATGACCTCGGTCGAGGCGATTTCGAGCCTTGGCCGCCTCATCGGACGCGGCGCGTTCATCTCGGTCATCATGGTTCTGTTCTTCCTGCCGATGTGTCTGATGATCTTCGACCGGTTCATCGTCAAGCCTGACCACGCGGAACGAAAGCACGCAAAGATGAACCGTATCCACGCGATGAAGATCAAGCTGCCGACGCTCAGCGCCCTGCACGAGCAGCGGCTGCGCCTGCATCAGCAGATTCGTGAAAACCGCCATGCCCGCCACAAGCAGACGCGCGCAAAGCTGAACAGCCTGCTCCACGGCAAGGGCTACACTCTCCCCGAGCAGCCGGACGAGCCGCAGCAGACCGAAACGCAGTCTTCCGGCCGCACCCTGCCGAAGCGCGTGCGTATGCGCCTCAAGGCGCGGCTCGACAAGCGCCGTGCCCGTCTGAGTGACCTGATTTCCGCGAAGAAGAACGACAATGAACAGAGCAACACGGAGGAAAACGACAATGAAAAGAAATAAGCTGCGCCGCGTCACCGCGACCGCACTTCTGCTTTCGTTTGCGCTGCCGCAGTGCGCCTACGCCGCCGCTCCGACAGTCGAAACCGACGAGGCCGTATACATCAACATGGACTACTACGGCGTGCCGACCAACACGCGCATCGTCAAGGGCGTAAACCTCAACGGCCACACCGAGTTCACCGATTTCGGCGACTATGCCGACGTCTACAATATGTCCACCTTTGACAAGCCGACCCTCAAGGACGGCTCGGTCTACTGGAAGCTCGACACCGACAAGCAGCGCTTCTACTATGAGTGTATTCCGAACGACACGGTCAATATCCAGATGCCGTGGAACTTCGACGTGTCCTATAAGCTGAACGGCGTTCCGGTCGAGGCCGACAAGTGCGCCGGCGCGAGCGGCACCATCCAGATGGACATTCACGCCGTTCCGAACGACTACGCAAGCGAATACTACAAGAACAACATGATGCTCGTCTGCGCGACCGGCATCGACATGAGCAAGGCGCTCTCCATTGACGCCCCTGGCGCACAGATCCAGTCCTTCGGCACCTACAAGCTCGTCATGTTCATGGGCCTGCCGGGCGAGGAAAACACCTTCACCGTCCGCATCGGCTCGAATGACTTCGAGAGCATGGGTCTTATCATGTTCATGACCCCGGCAACTACTTCCGCGCTCGACATCATGTCGAGTATGCGTGACATCAAGGACCGCCTCGAAAACTCGGGCGACAACCTCTATACCGGCGTCAGCTCCATGCTCAGCACCATGCAGGCGGTTCAGGGCAGCCTCAGCTCGATGAGCAAGGGCATTTCGGGCATCGACGAGGTGCGCAAGCAGCTCATCCGCGACCGCGGCACCATCGACCCGCGCACGGACGCGGCGCTCGCCGCCCTCAATGAGCTGACCGGCCAGTCCGACTCGCTCATTCCGGAGCTGAACACCACCAAGGACACCCTCACCTCGCTCAACGCCACCACGAGCAGCATCCTCACCACCCTCGAGGAGTCCGGCGCGGACGTGACCGAGTACCAGAAGCTGCTTGAGCAGGTAAAGACCTCGCTCGGCAATCTGGAAGACCTGTTCGACGACCTCGACGACGAGACCGACAATAGCAGCTGGACCATCGCCCGAATCCGCAGCGCAAGCGAAGATCTCCAGAAGGAGCTGAACACGCTGACAGATGACCTCAGGAACCTGTCGGACAGTCTGGATAAGATGCCGGATAAGCTGGAGAAGGACGTTTCGACAAAGCTGACGACTTATGTTGGTAATATGACTGCTCAAGGCGGTGCCGGAACCGGTATTATCGTAAATTCAGTAGCCTATCAGCAGGCATACCAGGCTGCCCTTGCTAAGGGTATGGATGCAGAAGCAGCCGCAGCCTATGCCCAGGAGGCAGCAGCGAAAGCGGCAGGAGCGGCAGAAACTGCTGCCAAAACAGCTGCTCAGTCCGAAGCCTACAACAACGCTCAGGCGCTTGCCGCACTCATGACCGGCATCAAGAGCGGTTCTTCGGCTGTCACATCCGACATGCAGTCCATGACCAAGCAGCTCGAGAGTGTCACAAAGGAAATGTCCGACCTGCTCAACGCGACGAACTCCCTGCTCAAGGATCTCGAGGACATCGCGGACGTATTCGACGACTACAAGGGTCTGCCGCAGGACTTCACGCAGGAGGGCAAGAAGCTGACCGAACTCGCGAACGGCTCGCTCGACCGCGTAACCAAGCTGCTCGCCGACCTACCGGCGCTGCGCGAGTCGCTCGACACCATGACCACGACCGCGAACAGCGCCATCGACAAGACCACGAGCCTTATCACCTCGACCAAGAAGGCGCTCTCGACCTCCTACGACCTCGTGAACACCGCGAACAGCGTTCTGCGCTCGGTGCGCAGTCAGGCCGACGCAAGCACGCAGGCGACCATCGACAGCCTGCTCGACACGCTCGGCAAGCTGTCCGGCTCCACAGCTTCGGGCCAGATGCAGACCGCGACCGACTCCATCCACTCCGCCGTCAAGGACGCGGAGACCGACCTTGAGGACGACACCAATGTGCTGAATATCGACACCTCCGCCGAGCTCCAGTCCGTGACCTCGAACATGAACCCCGCCCCGTCCAGCCTTCAGTTCATCCTCCGCACCAAAGAAATCTCGGTCGATGACGACAAGGACAGCGGCGTTTCCGACCAGGACGCCGCAGACGAAGGCGTATTCGCCCGCATCTGCAACGTATTCAAAAAGCTGTTCACCGCCATCACGAGCGTATTCGCCTCGGACGATTAAGACAGAAAAATCCCCTGCACCACGTAAAACCGGTGCAGGGGATTTGTTTCGCCCAGATTATTATGCCTTGGCTTCGTTCAGCCGCGACAGGTATTTGTCCTGGTAGAATTTCAGCTTGGTTTCGAACTGGGGGCCGGACTTGTACGCCGCCTTGGCGTAGGCGTGCGTGTCGAACTCCTCCGCGCCCTCAACGAGCTGAATGGTGTAGATGGCGATATTCGAGCAGTGGTCGCTGATCTTTTCAAGGTCATGCACGATGTCGAGGAAGTGGATACCGGTCTGCATCGTGCAGCCGCCCTCGCCGAGGCGCTCGATGTGGCGGCTCTTGAGCTGCTCCTTCATGGTGTCCACGACTTCCTCAAGCGGCTCAACGCTGCGTGCGAGCGAAACCGACTGGGTGACATATGCCTCGACCGTCATGTCGAGAACCTCGCTTACCGCGTCCGCCATAGCGTGCAGCTCGTTCATCGCGGTCGCGGAGAAGCTGAGTCCCGCCTGACGGAACTCGTCGGCGCGGTCGAAGATGTTCTGCGCGTAGTCACCGATCTTCTCGAAGTCGGACAGTGAGTGCATCATTTCGGCGGTACGTCGGCGCTGATCGACCGAACGCACGTTATGAATGGTGGTCAGGTAGCGGCCGATCTCGACCTCGGCGCGGTCGAGGAACGCCTCGTGCTCGCGGAAGATCTCCTCACTGGCCGCACTGCCGCCGAACAGCGGGTCAACCGCCAGATGATAGTTGCCCTTGGCCGCCTCGCCCATGTCCGCGATGCAGCGCTGCGCCTGGTCGAGGGCGAGCGCCGGGGTGGTCAGGAAGCGCGGCTCCAGCTTTGCAAGCGGGTCCTCCTGCGTTTCGCCGGTCGGAACGCTCCACTTCGCGAGCTTGACGAGCAGGCCGGTAAACGGCAGGAACAGCACCGTGCAGGTCACGTTGAACAGCGTATGGAAGTTCGCGATGCCGCCCTTGTCGATCGGATTTTCCCAGAACGAGAAGCCGACTGCGTACTGCACGGCGTAGATCGCGACCAGAAACGCGATAGAACCGATGAGGTTGAAGTAGAAGTGCACCATCGCCGTGCGGCGTGCGTTCTTCGAGCCGCCGAGCGAGGACAGGAACGCGGTGATACAGGTACCGATGTTCTGGCCCAGAATGATCGGGATGGCGGCGGAATAGGTGATAGCACCCGTCGTGGACAGCGCCTGAAGGATACCGACCGACGCCGAGGACGACTGAATGATGGCGGTGACGCCTGCGCCGACCAGAACGCCGAGAACCGGGTTGGAGATCGCCGCAAACAGCTCCGCAAACTGCGGCAGGTCAGCGAGCGGCGCGACCGCGCCCTCCATGACCGACATGCCGATGAACAGGATGCCGAAGCCGGTGAAGATGTCCGCAACATCGCGGGTGCGGCGCTTTTTCGCGAGCATCATGATGATAACGCCGACAAGGACGATGATGTAGGCGAGGTTTTTCGGCTTGAGCAGGTCCATGAACAGATTGCCCGAGCCGTCGCCGCCCGAAAGACGTAAAATCTGCGCGGTGACGGTCGTACCGATATTCGCGCCCAGAATGACGCCGACCGACTGCTTGAGCGTCATGATGCCGGCGTTTACGAAGCCGACCACCATGACCGTCGTCGCGGACGAGGACTGAATGACCATCGTCACGACCATGCCCATGATAAGAGCGGTAAAGACGTTGCCCGTCATTTTTTCCAAAGTTTTTTCCAGCTTGGAACCGGCAGCGCGCTCCAGTCCCTTGCCCATTGTCGTCATGCCGTAGATGAACAGCGCAAGACCGCCGATCATCTGTACGATTGACAGCACATCGAATTCCATATGCTTCCTCCGTTTCACATTCTCTTAATTATCTCTTTACGAAACGCATACATTTTAAGTGTATCAGTCCATTCGTACCGTGTCAACAGGAAAAAGCGGAACAATATTCGATTTTACATCAATTTTACACGGAAAAATCAGCGTCACGTCAGGCGGTCAGCCGCACGACGGCGTAATTGAGGTATGCCGCGAAAGCGAGCCACGCGAGGTAGGGCACGAGCAGACGCCCGGCGGTGCGGTCCAGACGGCGGAACGAGGCCATCTCCGCCGCGGCAAGCGCCAGCAGGAACAGCAGCCACCAAAACGCCACGGCGTACTCCCCTGCGCGGAAAAAGAGCAGCGGCCAGACGAAATTCGCGCCGAGCTGCGCGTAATGCAGCCGCAGAGCGCGGCGGCTCTCGGCGGTGTGCAGCCGGTAAATGCGGCGGCTCGCAAGACCCATCAGCAGATAAAGCGCTGTCCACGCCACCGGGAAGACCCACGGCGGCGGCGCAAGCGGCGGCTGCGGCAGAGCACTGTACTGCGCCATGCTCCCCATGGTCAGCGCGGCGGCAAGGCCCCCGACCGCCAGCGGCAGACAAAGCAGAAAGATTTCCATCCGGCTCTCCCCTTTCAGAGGTAGTCTATGTGGGGAGATGGGAGATTATCCGCCGGTTTTGCCGCCGTGCAACTTTCTGCACACCGTTACAGGCGGCGGGGTGAGGTCACCCCGCCCTACGAACATTAAAAACCATCGGTACTCTAATGATAAAAAATATGAGGTGAAACCAATGCGTCAGCTTCTCGAAATCGCCGAGGATGCACGCCGCGCCAAGTATACGGTTGCGAAACTCGGCACAAATGACAAAAACCGCGCCATTCTCGCCATCGCAGATGCGCTTGTCGCGCACGCGGACGAAATCATCGCGGCAAACAAAATCGACATTGAAAACGGCCGTGCCGCCGGTCTGAACGACGGCCTCATCGACCGCCTGATGCTGGACGAAAAGCGCATCGCCGGCATCGCGGAGGGCTGCCGTCAGGTCGCGGCGCTCCCCGACCCGGTGGGCGAGGTGCTCTGGATGCGCCGGCGTCCGAACGGCCTGAATATCGGTCAGAAGCGCGTCCCGATGGGCGTCATCGGCATCATCTACGAGGCACGCCCAAATGTGACGGCGGATGCA
>ERZ772937.2818-NODE-2818-length-10389-cov-4.255951_pt1 | contig 10389 bp, 7 predicted proteins | sample MGYA00512113_ERZ772937 | MGnify/ENA primary metagenome ERZ772937 (study PRJEB29015, sample SAMEA2737649) | human gut metagenome | biome: human gut; feature: human-associated habitat; material: faeces | place: China | collected 2012 ... | reverse complement strand
AAGAAATAATTATAGCAGGATTCGGTGGACAAGGCGTATTGTCTATGGGTAAGATTCTGGCATATTCCGGTTTGATGGAAGGCAAAGAAGTGACCTGGATGCCGGCATACGGTCCCGAACAACGAGGTGGAACAGCCAACGTTACAGTTATTGTAAGCGATGACAAAATATCCTCACCGATTCTTAGTAAATACGACGCTGCCATCATTCTGAATCAGCCTTCACTCGAAAAGTTTGAAAGCAAAGTGAAACCCGGCGGTATCCTGATTTATGACGGTTACGGAATTATCAACCCTCCTACCCGTAAGGATATTAAGGTATATCGTATCGACGCAATGGATGCAGCCAACGAGATGAATAATGCCAAAGCATTCAACATGATCGTACTTGGCGGATTATTGAAGCTTCGCCCCATCGTAACGTTGGAGAATGTTATCAAAGGACTTAAGAAAACCCTGCCGGAACGTCACCATCACTTGATTCCTATGAACGAGGAAGCTATCAAAAAAGGTATGGAGTTAATCCGTGAGGTTTAATTAACAGATAATGTACAATGGATAATTGATAATTATTAGCTACGTATAGTACGTATGCAACATAATTTTCAATTATCCATTATCATTAAATCAATTAAAGTAAGTATCTTTGCCTCCAATTATGAGACGAATCTTACTATTATATATAATCTTTTCCGTTATAGGTTTGACAACTGTCCATGCACAGTTCGATAATGGTCGCCAGAGAGTGGACGAGAACGGATACGACCAATACGGTAACCAGGTGGACCCTGCCATGATTCCGGACAGACTGGATAGTGCAAATGTAGAAGTACAGGGGTTACCTCCGAAATTATATATGTGGCGTATTAATAATCAGTTGGGCGACCGGACTATCATCCCGGCGGATACTGCTTATCACCACTTCCAGAATTCAAATCTTACCGAAGGACTTACCGGACATTATAATTATCTGGCCAATATGGGTTCTCCCCGTATGTCACGCATCTTCTTTGAACGTCGTGATCCGGAACCGACTATCTTTATGGAGCCTTTCTCCAGTTTCTTTATTCGTCCTACGGAGTTCAATTTCACCAATAGTAACGTACCTTATACCAATCTGACGTATCATAAAGCCGGTAATAAAATAAACGGAGAAGAACGCTTTAAGTCTTATTTCTCTGTCAATGTAAACAAGAAGCTGGCTTTCGGTTTTAACATAGATTACTTGTACGGACGAGGATATTATAATAACCAAAATACGGCTTATTTCAATGCGGCAATTTTCGGTAGTTATATCGGCGACCGGTATCAGATGCAAGCCATCTACAGCAACAATTATCTCAAAACAAATGAAAACGGAGGTATTGAGGACGACCGATACATCACTGCTCCTGAAGAGATGGCACAAGGCCAAAGGGAATATGAATCAACCAATATCCCGACTGTATTAAGTGCAACGACCAACCGTAATCATGACTTTTATGTATTCCTGACCCAACGTTACAATCTGGGATTCAGCCGCGACATACCGCAGGCCGAAAATGATACGACTCCAGCCAAACAAGAATTTGTGCCGGTCACTAGTTTTATACATACCATTCAGGTAGAGCGTGCACGTCATAGCTTCAACTCTGATGATGACATGCGTGAAAAGAACTATTATCAAAACACCTATTTGGAACCGGATAATCCGATTGCCAGAGACAGTACTACCTATATGGGTATCAAGAATACCATAGGTATTGCTCTACTCGAAGGATTCAATAAATATGCCAAAGCCGGACTCACGGCATTTGCTTCCTATAAAATCAGCAAATATACTCTTATGAATATGGAGGGGAATTCGTTGCCCGACAAATACAATGAAAATGAAATATTTGTTGGAGGCGAATTATCCAAACGTGAAGGAAATGTACTTCATTACCATGCCATTGGTGAAGTGGGACTCGCCGGAAAAGCAATCGGACAATTCAATGTGAAAGGAGATATCGACCTTAACTTTCCGTTATGGAAAGACACTGTGAGCCTTATAGCCCGTGGTGAAGTCAGCAATAAGCTTGCACCTTTCTATATGCGTCATTATCATTCCAAACACTTCATGTGGGACAATGATATGGACAAAGAATTTCGTACCCGTATTGAAGGAGAATTAAGCATTGCACGTTGGAGAACACGTTTGAAGGCAGGAGTTGAAAACATAAAGAACTACACTTATTTCAACCAGCAAGCGGTGCCGGAACAGAAAAGCGGAAGTATACAGGTGTTGTCAGCAAGTCTTAATCAGGACTTCAAATTGGGAATCTTCCATTTAGATAATGAAGTAACCTGGCAAAAGTCCAGCGACCAGACCGTATTGCCTTTGCCTGATCTTTCGCTGTATCACAATTTCTATATGCAGTTCAAGCTGGCAAAGAAAGTGCTTAGTGTACAATTGGGTGCCGACGTGCGTTATTTCAGTAAATACAATGCACCCGCTTATATGCCGGCTATCCAAAACTTCTATTTGCAACCGGAAAATGACCAGGTAGAGATAGGAGGTTATCCGATCGTGAATGTATACGCAAACTTACATCTAAAGCGTACACGTTTCTATGTAATGATGTATCACGTGAATCAAGGTATGAGCAGCCCGAATTACTTCTTGTCTCCTCACTACCCTATCAACCCGCGTGTACTGAAATTCGGTCTTTCATGGAATTTCTATGATTAACAAAATCTATATGGCTTATGGTAACACGCCCCAAATTGAGACTGTCCCGATATTTAGTGCCCGTAATCATTGTATTGGCAATCATCTTTTCTATCCGCCAATGCAGTAATCAGGAAAAGCCGTCAGGACACCCGCGTGATTATGCAGCCATTGCCAAAGAAGGCATATTGCGTGTAGCGACTGAATATAACTCGATCAGTTTCTACGTGGACGGTGATACCGTTTCCGGTTTCCATTACGAACTGATACAGGCTTTTGCCTATGACAAGGGATTAAAGACCGAAATAACACCCCTGATGAGTTTCGAAGAACGGCTGGAAGGATTAAGCGAAGGACGTTACGATGTAATTGCCTGCGGCATATTAGCTACCAGCGAACTGAAAGATTCTCTGCTCCTCACCTCTCCCATCACGCTTAACAAACAAGTGCTCGTGCAACGGAGAGAAAACGGAGAAAACGATTCACTCTATATCCGTAACCAACTGGACTTGGCGGGGCGGACACTTCACGTAGTAAAAGGCTCTCCCTCCATCCTGCGTATCCAAAACCTGGGAAATGAAATCGGAGATACCATTTATATCAAAGAAATAGATAAATACGGTTCCGAACAATTAATCTCAATGGTAGCTCATGGAGATATCGACTATGCCGTTTGTGACGAAAGCATCGCACGCGCGGCCGCCGATTCCATCCCGCAGATAGATATAAATACAGCCATCAGCTTTACACAATTCTACTCATGGGCAGTCAGCAAACAATCACCCGCTTTACTCGATAGTTTGAATACATGGCTGGATAAATTCCAAAAGGAGAAAGAATACCAGAAGATTTATAAAAAGTACTATGATAAAGAATAACCTTATCATAGTACAGATCAGAAGAAAACAATCAAAAACAGAATGTAAGATAGATATATTCATGTCTATTTCCAGAAATAAACTCCCAAAGACTTGACTTTCGCTTTCGAATGTCGTATCTTTACAGAGTTAATGATAAAGTAGTTTCAATTAAACTACATGCAAAGGAGGGAATCGCGATTCTCTCCTTTCTTTTTATCCAGCCGGGAAAAACCTCTCCCCGCCCCGGCTTTTCCTTGCGCTTTGCCCAGTGGTTATGGTTCTTCAGCCGGAGGATCAGTAGTGTTCACCTTGCTTCTTACCGAAATGAAGTATATATCCGCCTCAAACAGACGTTCTGTTTGCCTGAAACAGAGCCTTTGTTCCGATAAAATAGAGCTTCTGTTGAAACAAAACACAATGTCTGTTTTCCAACTGTCCCCGCTAAGTTAATAATCAATAAAGTTGCTCTTGACAAAAAATAGCTTTATCTTTGGGGTTTGTTAGAACAGACACAATAGGTATATTATATTATGAGTGAAAAGATGATCAAATGGGGCTTCATTGGTTGCGGAGAAGTAACCAAGACGAAAAGCGGTCCCGCTTTCCAGAAAGTAGAACATTCGGAAGTCGTAGCCGTGATGAGTCGTGACGGCGCGAAAGCGAAAGCGTATGCCAAAGAGAGAGGAATCAAGAAATGGTATGACGATGCACAGGAGCTGATAGATGATCCGGAAGTAAACGCTGTCTATATCGCCACTCCTCCTTCTTCACACGCTACGTATGCCATTATGTCCATGAAAGCGGGTAAACCGGCCTATATTGAGAAGCCAATGGCGGTGACGTATGAAGAATGCACCCGAATCAACCGCATATCCAATGAAACGGGGGTTCCCTGTTTCGTAGCATACTACCGACGTTATCTTCCCTATTTCCAGAAAGTAAAGGAATTAGTAGAGAACGGGACGATCGGCAACGTTATCAATGTACAAATTCGTTTTGCCCAGCCGCCACGCGATCTGGATTACAATCGTGATAATCTTCCCTGGCGTGTGCAGGCTGATATTGCCGGAGGCGGCTACTTCTACGACCTTGCTCCGCATCAGATTGATTTGTTGCAGGATATGTTCGGTTGCATCCTCGAAGCAAGCGGTTACAAGAGTAATCGCGGCGGGCTTTATCCTGCCGAAGATACATTAAGCGCCTGTTTCCAATTTGACAACGGACTGGTGGGTAGTGGTTCCTGGTGCTTCGTAGCCCATGATTCTGCCCGCGAAGACCGCATAGAGATTATCGGTGACAAAGGAATGATTTGCTTCTCTGTCTTTACTTACGAACCTATCGGACTACATACCGAGAAAGGACGGGAAGAAATCTGTATCGGCAACCCGGAACACGTGCAACAGCCTCTTATCCAAGCAGTAGTAGATCACTTATTGGGTAAGTCGGTTTGCTCTTGCGACGGCGAAAGTGCAACGTTGACTAACTGGGTAATGGACAAGATCTTAGGTAAGCTATAACCCTAAAAAAAGCAAAAAAAAAGTTCCTTCTTTTTCCGGATTCTGCCGGTATTGTTAAAAAATAAATAGGGACATCCCATTGTATATTGTTAGTTTTTTCTATCTTTGTAGAAAGAAGCAAAGAAAAAATGAAACTAACAATATATTTTTTGTGCCATGACTAAAGAAGCTTTAATGAGAAAAGCGATCGAGCTTTCAAAAGAAAATGTTGAAAATGGTGGAGGTCCTTTCGGTGCTGTGATTGCCACGAAAGACGGAGAAATAGTTGCAACAGGAGTTAATCGTGTCACTGCATCTTGTGATCCTACGGCTCACGCCGAGGTGAGCGCTATACGTGCCGCAGCTGCCAAACTCGGAACATTTGATCTTAGCGGATACGAAATCTATACTTCCTGCGAACCTTGCCCCATGTGCCTGGGTGCTATTTATTGGGCACGCCTGGACAAGATGTACTATGGAAACAACAAGACCGATGCCAAGAACATCGGCTTCGACGACTCTTTTATCTATGACGAACTGGAACTGAAGCCTGAAGACAGAAAGCTTCCTTCCGAAATCCTACTACATAATGAAGCCCTTACTGCCTTCAAAGCCTGGGTGGCTAAAGAAGACAGAGTAGAATATTAGAAAACCTCTCACTATTATTAACCTATTAATTACCCTCAAATGAAAAGAAAAAGCCTTTTATTTGTTATGGCATCAGTATGCCTGTTCAGTTGTCAACAGCAAGAAGAACTGCAAGATCCCAGTAAAGGAGTGATCGACTTTTCTACTTCTATTGACCAAAGTATCAACAATGCTCTTACTCGTAACAGCAGTAGTCTGACACTTCCGTTAAAGAGCAATTTCGCTGCCGGAGATGTCATCTCCATGTCCGTTGCCGAGCAGGATTATCATCCGTTTGCCATAGGCATGGATAGCCAGACTTGGAACGAAGCAGGCACCGATTCGGAAACGGTTACTTTCTATGCTCATTATCCTGAATTGACCGACGAAGCTGCTACTACCAGATCATTGAGCAGCCGCTATCGCGAAATCAAGGGTGGCTTAGAATATTTGTTCGGTACAGCCCAAGCCAACAAAGGTTCTAAGAATGTTGCTCTTTCATTCAAGAGAATGACAACGCCCGTCGTTCTGCTTGACGAGAACAACCAGCCGTACGAAGGTAGAGCAATCGTTAAACTGTTCTTGAAGAACAAAGGTGTGCAAGACCTGTTCAGCGGTAAAATCGAAGCTGACCCCAATGCAAAACCGGAATACATTGATATCCGGAAAGTATCTGAAGGTATCTTGACTAACTTGATTCCACAGCTCATCAAAGCCGGCGAGAAAATAGGAACGGTTATCCTGGAGGACGGTAAAGAAGAACCTATCATCGCAGAGGAGGACATTACCATAGAAGCCGGAACTCCTGTTGCGGTAAAAATGTACGCAAGACGCGGAATCATTGACGAACGAACTCCACTATTCAGATAAGACTAAAGAATAAAAAGTGATACTAATAAAAATCCCCGGAACCGCTGTAGACACTCAGCATTCCAGGGATTTTTTACACACAAAAGTTATTATTGAAATTGAAAACTGTCTTTTTTTAGGTTAGAAACGCATACCTAAAGTAAGAACCACTTTATGGTTGTTGTTCGTCACTTTCGTTCCAGGTAAATCTAAACTATCAAAAGCATAGAATGTTTCTTTATAAGTATTATACATATATGCCATGTCTACATAGAAACTTTCACCACGATAGCCACAACCCAATGTATAATTATTAGTAGCACCCGGATTAGAGAACTCCGTATCAGTACGCATTGAATTTACAGGAAGATACTTAAAAGCATCTGATTTCAAAGGAGCAGTAATATGATTATATCCTAAACGGAATGCAAATTCCGGTGCTAACTTAAATTCAGCTCCAACACGAAGTGTATGAACTGCCTTCATCATTGCTTTAATGTCTGCAGTCTGTCCCAATTCATATCCGTCCGGATCTTTCATTTTAGCTGAAGTGCGGTCTGAATATTCATACTCAACTCCCAATGCTACAGAAGAACCGATGGTATATCCCATACTTGCATTAAACTTCCACGGAGTAATTAACTTATATTCATATTCTCCTTCAGTATCATTTCCACGAGCATCATAAGGTTTGGTAATATCATTTAAATCTTCACTCAAGTCGAAACGAAGATAAGCAGTATTCCGTTCCTTCAAACTAAAGAAAGTCGGAGTATGTACAGCAGCACCAATGCGGAATGAGGATGACTCAAAAGGACGAAGAATAAAACCAAGTTTAAAATCAACTCCACTACCATCTACCCAAAAGTCATTTCCCAACGTATATCCTCCATGACCATTTCCGTCCTTATCAGTAAAGTCTTCATTATATTCACTAGTTCTGTCATAGTTTACACTATAAAGTCCTAATGTTGCTCCAACATAAAAACGATCATAAAAATTCAGCGCACCATTCAAATCAAAAGAATGGATACCTCCACTTTCTTTCGAACGATAAGACTGGCTCACAGCATCTCCTGCCTGAAAATAGGGTTCATATCCCTCAAAAGGAGGATCTGCATCCGGATTCTCCGGATCTACTTTCCCATAAACAGGATTCACTAAATGTGCATTATATCCCATAATACCCAACCAAGGCAATTCAGGATTCTGAAAAGCATCATCGCTCCTCAAAGCAGCTTCCTTGAACGGATCAAAGTCTCCGTATGAATCAAAGTTCACCATATTAGCCATCTGAACTGTTTGAGAAGTATTGAATACTCCACTCACCAGCATACTTCTATTGAAGGACTTCATTTTGCGATAATTGAAACCAAAGTTGGCAAATCTCAAAGCTGTTGTATTTCCTATTTTTGTAGAGAATACAAATCCGGCATTATCGAATGAACCATGGAACTTGTCAAGACTCGCTCCATTAGCTTTTGTTCCTGTATTATCAAAGCCAAACGACACCATAACATCATTACTGCGATAAATTCCGATACCAGCAGGATTGGTTCCCATAGTGGTTATATCTCCACCTAAAGCTCCCATGGCACCGCCCATACCTACAAAGCGGGCAGTTCCATTTAAATCACTTCCCATCCATCGATTTGCATCATAGATAGTTGTTTGAGCATTTAGAAATCCTACACTTATCAAAAGAATACAAATCGCTAATATTCTATTACTTTTCATAATCAATCTCTTTTGAAATTATAAACTATCTTCTATAGCTACCACCAGAACTACGTGAAGAACCACCACCGCCGCTACTACGTGAAGAACTGCCACTGCTGCCAGAACTACGAGAATAACTACCGCTACTACCTGATGAATAGCTACTTCCACTACTTCTTGAATAACTACCTGAATTAGAAGAGCGGGATGATGATCTGTCAGGCGTATAACTTCTTGATGGAGAAGTGGAACTTCCACGTGAATAGCTACTACTGCTACGGCTACTATTTGTTCCGGAACTTCGCGTCGAACTATTACTTCTATTATAAGAGGAACCAGAATTGCGTGTACTAGTACCAGAAGTACGTGTACTGCTTGGACGTGTATACGTTTCTGTATTTCTACGAGAGTATGAACTTCCTGAACGAACAGAGCTATTGCTACCGCTACGAGTATAATCGCGAGTACCTACAACTCTACTATTTGTACCTGTACTACCTGAACGGCGAACACTTTGTCCAACAGAAGAATTGGCAGGTCTGGTAGTTGACGAACCGACACCTCTTCTGTAAGAAGTAGAATTATAATTTCTCGAACCAGAATAATAGGAACGATTATTACCATTAATCACACTACGTCCGGCATAATAAGGTCTTCCACCTCCGCCCCAGCCCCAGCTAGGACCACCATGCCAATGGTGATGATGTCCCCAATATCCGCCGCCATACCAGCCACCCCAGTAGCCGCCATACCAGCCGCCCCAATAACCGGGGTAATATCCCCAAGAGTAGTAAGGACGATTCCATCCCCAGCCATAGTTCCATCCCCAGCCGTAAGAGCCATAACGCCAATCCCACCAAAGCGGGTTACTGAACGTCGGGAATGCATAAGCATACATACCATCGGTATATACGTTCCAGTCCCATGAATTCATTCCGTATACAACATCCCAATAGAACGGGCTGCTAATGCTAACGGCAAAACGAGGATTACGGAAACGAATGATACGCTCGGCATATTCATAATCATCCTGTGAACCGTTAAACTCACCGTTCACCCATTCTCCGTCCAGATCCGGCTGGTCTTTTTCCTTAATATATAGCGTATCGTTATCCATTTCGAAGTCGTTATCACGTGCATCGTAACGGCGATTATACTCGTCTACATCGCGAGTGTTTCCTTTCCGGTCCTGAATCACAACAGTGGTTCCGGGAGTCGTATAAATATTCGTCGTGGTCTCTCTCCGAACCGGTTCCTTCTTGGCAGGTGCAGGTTCTTCTTCCTTCTCTTTGGAAGGAATGAAATAGAGATCATCATCATAGCTCTGTGCCATCAAACCTATAGGGAGACACAAGGCAATCAACAGTAAAAAAACAATCTTTTTCATATCTCTGTGGTTTATGGGTTATCTTTAATCCTTTCATTCACGTTACAAAGATAAGCAACGTATCCATCCTTTCGGGGAGATTTTCCCCAAAGGATGATAGGGATTTCCCTATTTATAAAAGATTCACGCATGATTTTATATGTAAACAATACCGGATCAGAGGTTACCTATTAAATAAAGTTATCATCTGTTTAAAATTCACCCGATAATTTTTCTGAGGAAATTCCGAACAGAAGTTTCTAAATGTAACTTTCCTTTGTTTTATCCTCATTTAATCGTAATTTTGCAAATAAAAACAACTATGAAGTATTTTGAGTTCACGTTTGATACCAACCCTTGTACGGAAACTGTTAATGACGTATTAGCTGCTGTTTTGGGCGATGCCGGGTTTGAAAGTTTTATAGAACGCGAAGGTGGTCTGTCAGCATATATCCAACAATCTCTCTGCAATGAAGAAGTAATAAAAAATGCTCTTAATGAATTCCCGTTACCGGATACGGAAATCACTTACAACTACGTAGAAGCCGAAGATAAGAACTGGAATGAAGAATGGGAGAAAAACTTCTTCCAACCAATCGTAATCGGTAATCGTTGCGTAATTCACAGCACCTTTCATCACGATGTGCCAAAAGCGGAATATGACATTGTAATCAATCCGCAGATGGCATTCGGTACAGGACACCATGAAACGACCAGTCTTATTATCAGCGAACTGTTGAACAGTGAACTGGAAGGAAAATCTCTTCTTGATATGGGATGCGGT
>ERZ772937.2799-NODE-2799-length-10443-cov-6.522622_pt1 | contig 10443 bp, 9 predicted proteins | sample MGYA00512113_ERZ772937 | MGnify/ENA primary metagenome ERZ772937 (study PRJEB29015, sample SAMEA2737649) | human gut metagenome | biome: human gut; feature: human-associated habitat; material: faeces | place: China | collected 2012 ... | reverse complement strand
CCTGGATATGACTCCCCAGTATAATTACATTTCTTACCATTTTTCTATATCACAAATTTATTGTTCGGAATAACCAAATCACCCGTTTGGTTCATAATTCTCCTAAGCCCTACTTTTTCGGCTCATATTGAGCCGTATTTATCGTTTCTTATCGTATATTGATATTATCATGAGAGTCTCGCCACCTTTAAACGGGCAATATCCGATGCTGTAGAACAAAAACTTACTCATGTCACCGGAAAAGGAAAAGCCACCAAGTATAATATTACTCCCCAGACCATGTACTGATGGCGTTCAATATCAATACCTATTTTGAAAAAGAAATCGATGAACGTACCATACAGCAAGGATTCAAATTCGAAATGGAGCGGTTGGGCATAGACTTAAGCTGGAAATCCTCACAGATAGAAGGCAATACATATTCCCTGCTCTAAACCTTAAAATTCATACTTCAAGAACCGGATTATTTAAAGGCTCTGACCGTAAGCCATGTCGAAGATATTCATAGTATTCTGACCGATAATTTGAATGTAGACAGGAATATCCGTTCCCGTCGTGTCGGCATCACCGGCACAACAAAAAAGCAATGTTTATTTTCTATCAACAAAATAACATTTCTGCTTTTAAGAGAATATTTAAGGAACAATTTGAGTTTGCGGTAAATATTTATTTTTGATAAACAACAGAGCAAATGGTACAGAAACTTAAGCCCAGTTCATTGTACTACGTATTTGGCGGCACACGGTTTCAAAACGATCTACCTGCTGCAACCAACCAGGGACATCTTTGTTTATCCAACCCAATACGGTAATCATTTTCTGATGAATCTCTTCTACCCGATGCAAATTCCAGCAAATAGATTCGTTATGAAACACCCGGTTACGGAATGAGCGGAAAGTATTCAATGGCGCAGAAACATTCTTCCGTTGCCGTTCTTTTTTGGGAAGATATGGAAAAGCACGCCTCAAATCTTTCCATAACAAACGTTCGTATTCGCTATTCAACAACGATACCCAAAAACCTAATGTCAATTCGGCTACAACCTTGGAAGGGGTGATATTTTCGTGCCGACCGGCAATTTGTTTTGCTGCCTGAGTAATGTAGCGGTTCAGATTAGTCAATCCCGGTGTGACAGGAAATACGACATACCAATCTTGCCGTCCGGTCATCGTTTCCATTTCCCGGCTAAGTGCATTACGCAGAGTAACTTCAAAAACCGAAAGACTAGTGTAAAAAGCTTCTGCCAATTGCAAATTGCACTGATAATGCAGTACAGCCCGTGCTTCATCATTGGGATAGCGTATAAAATATCGTTCCATACGCTTATTCGAAAAAACTTTTTCGAGAAATGATTTGTTATATATCATAATAATCAGTACTTTTGCAATGCAGTCCCGGGCGTTCCTCTCCCAGCTTTTAAGTTACTGGTGATGAATCCGGGTTTTTTTATGCCCTTTTACAAAGGTACTCTTTTTGTGGTGAAAACCTATTTCTGACAACACATTTATTTTCTTGCATGGATTTTGTAAACATCCTCATAAATAGTCTGGATACGCCGGGCTATATCAGATAAATCCAGTCCCGATTGGATAATACGGTTTCTCCCATCGGTTCTTTCCCTCAATTCGAATATATGTAACAGTTTATCAGCAATATCTTCCGGTTCTCTACGTACAATAAAACAACCGACGATACCTGAAATCATATCTTTAACATCTCCTACATCCACGCTTATAATAGGGCAGCCGCATAGCATTGCCTCTTTGATGACCATAGGCGATGCTTCCTTGTCTGAAGTCATCAAGAGGCAATCGCAAGCATTCATCAGCAGATTAACCTGAACCCTATCATAACCTTTCAATTCTATTAACTGACATCCATTTACCAAAGTAACGGCTTTTTGCGCTAATGCGTAATTTTTTACTTTATTCTCAAATGCACCGGCAAATAATACGTATTTCCCATTTTGTTCCCAACCTAAAGCATTACGTGCTTCGTCTTTAGGAAGTTCAAAGAATGTATGCGCATCTGTTCCGCATGGCAGTATTGCATAATTACTTTTTTTATACTTCGCTGTTTCATAAATGCGTCTGCTCACAAATATATTAAAAGCAGAAAGGTACATGCAAATCTTAGACAGTAATAGCCAAATGCCTCCGGAGTGAATATCACTGCCATGAAAGGTTGTAACGACAGGGACTTCCCGCTGTAAATTAGCCAACAGTCCGGACAACCCGTAATGAGCATGAATAATATCCGGATGATATTCTTCTATCTTTTTTAATAAGCCCTTCCTATTTTTCAAATAACCGAAAACGCCTTTCCCTTTAACCGGAAAGTAATCTATCTGTATATTCAAACCTTTCACCGATTCTGCCTGCTCCGATACAAATGGAGAATATTTTCCGTAATTATAACTTGCAACGATTAATACTTTCATATCATTGATATTTGTAATTTTGAAACAGGCACATTAATTATCCAACAAGTTTTTTCAGAAAACTGAATCCGGGAACTTCCATAAGCCGTATAACAATACAGCAGAAAAAGAATGTCGACACAGATGCCAATGCAAATTGCGGCAGACCGGCATATACTTCCGGAAACAGATATACTAAAGTGGCAACAAAAAACATGTGAGAGAAATAAATCAACGTACTCATCCGTCTGAACCATAGAAACTGCTTTCTGTCTGCCAACCTTATCCGGATTACAAACAGCAGAATACAGAAGCAAAGTAAATGAGTGGAAAATGGTAAATCATACAAAAATGCAGCAACGGATAATGCTGCCACCCAACAACTCCACACAGTATGCCTCAAAAAATAATCCTGCCATTTACCCAAAAACATCCCGACAGAGACAAAGCCAAACCCCACGAACAAACCGTTTCTCGTACCAACGAATGTTTTTTTGTAAACATAAACAATTTTCTCCAAACAATCATCTGCATGTTCCGTTTCCAAAACGTATTTTACCCCCCAACCTATCAAGGTAAGGCAAAGTCCGCTTATCAGAATCCACTCGACTTTCATTTTCCATTTTAACATTATCTTCACAAGAAACGATGCCCAAATTAAAGCCAATAAGTACCACAGAGGCCAGCTCATATGGTTTTCACCTGTAAATATCACATTCCGGCAAAACAACGCGAATGCCCTGAGCAAACTGTTGTTCTCAACTACACACGAACCGTAAAAAGTCAGTGGCAAGTAAAGCAGTGTCCATAAGATGTAGAGCTTTACCAACTTTATTATGTAACTATTTATTACCCCCAATAAGTTTTCCACACGTTTACCGCACACTTCTACGGGGCGCTGCATGCTTATTCTGCGCTGCAATAGAAAACCCGAAATGACAAAGAACATCGGTACTACCCACGGACAGATAAATCGCATTAAGAGTGCTGAGTCATACGCAGTGTGTATCGCTATGACAAAGAAACTCATAAGGAACTTCAAAAGGTCTATACTGTTATAATGTTTCATCTGCTATCCGTTTTCTGTTTGAAATAGACTTTAACAGTTGCCTCTCACGAAACCTATCCAGGATGCTATCTGTATATCGTAAATGAGCCAATCCTACTCTTCCGTTTTTACATACAGGAACCGATACCGGCACATACCGCATCAGTCCGATACATATAATCATAAAGAACAGTGGGTCTTTCAGTTCAATACTCGAAAATAGCCAAGCGCAAGTCATAACTAACAACAGCATACGGCTTGCCATAGACAAATCATGCTTCAACGTATACCAAAACCGCCAAATCACTATCGGAAAGAAGATAAAGAAAAAAACTCCCCAATAGATGCAATTATTGGTAAACGATCCAGACCCTTTTATTGTCACTCCACTTCTTGTTTTCAATAAACCATTTTCATTCAATCCGTGCCCCAAAGGCCATTTTACAATGTTATCTTTAGCAATTAACATATTAGGCACACGACTGATGTTCTCTCCTTTTGAAAGATAATCGTAATCGGAAAGCTCTTTCTCTTTTGCATTGTTCCAAATCATATCAATTTTCTGCATACCAAACGGCAATACATAGAAAGAATACAAAAAGACAATTCCCCCCAGCACGCTCAAAATTTTATAAATCACTTTCCGGTTATTCAGCACGATGAACATGAATACCATAACCAAGCTGATAAAATAAGTTGTAGAAAGTGTAGTCAGCCCAACAGACATTACTATCCATATTTCCCGATCCATTTTTATCCGATTTCTCATTAGCCGTAAACATATCCACAAAAGCAGTAGGAAACCAAAGAAAGAAGGTTCTGAAGTAAATCCACTATTCCTTAAAGCACCGTCATTCACCCAAGAAGGATAAGCTGTATACAACAAAAAATGCCAACGGTTTCTTTGGTCACCATCGCCGTCCAAATTCATAAAACCCAAGTAATCGTGAAAGAAAGAAACATCAAACAGCTGCACCAGCCAAAACGGAATACTTATCAAAGCAAGAGTATAAATCAACCTGTCATAGAAAGAAAAAAAATTGGTAATCACATACTTCAAGAAGAAATAAGCAGTCAGATATCGCAGGTTATATCCTACATAGTTACTTAAAAACTCCATTGAAAAGCCACCCCATTTTAATATCGAAAGAAAGTTTATCACAGCAAACAGCAACAGAGGAATAAGTATGACAGCATCAAACTTCTTATTGCTTTTCATCGCAATGACAAGTCCATAAAAGAAGAAAAACAATAATACAATCGTATTTCTTGCCAACAGATTGGGAGCAGATCCTACATAAAACAGGAAGTACACAATACTTATTACATTTCTTGAAATCTGATTACCCATACGTTTTTTTGCAAATTACCAATATAGTTAGAAACAGTCGCTTTAGTATCTTGCACAATCAAGGATTCTGATAAGCCTTGATATAATCGGCAACCATGCGCCTGACCGAGAACTGCTCCGCTACATAAGTATAAGCACTGCTGGCACGTTCCATAGCTTTATCATAATTATTATAGATATACTCTATTTGATTGGCACAATCTGTAACATCTTCCATTCGGAATGCATATCCTAATTCACCGTATTTTATAATTTCATAAGGTCCACCCTCGTCCGATACCAACACGGGGAGCATGGCAGCAATTCCCTCTGCTACCGTCAGACCGAAACCTTCATAACGGGCAGGATGACACATTAAATCATATTCTTTCAAATGGCTGTAAATATATTGGCGGTCGCACAGACCGAGAAAGTTGATTTGATTGCCAACGCAATACTCTTGCACCAATTGTCTCAGCCTGGGTTCCGAACGTCCTTCTCCGATAAAGTCGACCTCTATGTTTTCTATCCCGCGTTCTTTCAGAAGGGCTACGGCTTTTATAAGGATATCTTGTCCTTTCTTCTCCACATCCAACCGGGATACCTGTACAATACGCATGTTTTTTCCTACGAATGATGCCCGGCGTGTACGCTTTTCAATTTTATCCATAGGTATTCCGTTAGGAATGGTCATTGCCATCCGTCCGGTTCTTTGCTGAATATCGGCTTTTACAGCTTCCGATATCGCTATCAGTTGCGTTCCACGCCCTGCATGTTCCAAAGGAATATGCAGGGCGTGGACTGTTAAAAACAGTCCACGCCCTGCGCGAAGCGCAATTATGCGGAGCAACGCAGAGCTATGTACATGTATAACATCAGGATTCAACTGGTACAACAGCCAATTCAATTTCAAAACAGGAAATGGCGAGTAACTACCTTTCTGTCTTCGCAATTTAAATATCCTGACTGCCGGATTTATCTGTTCGAGCAAGAAATCCAGATAAACATGATTTACAATGACAAGACTTACAGTCTCGGTTTTGGACTGCTCATTCAATATATCTATGAGCATAGTCTCTGCTCCGCCTATACCAAAACTGAATACGCAATGTACTATTTTCATACACTATTATTTGTTGTTATTAAGTAAATGCCGGGAATTCATTCTCTTACATACAGTCTATTCCTCAACAACGTAACGGTCTTTTATAAATCTTCCCGGTTCCTTGTACGAAATCACTTTCGCCGGAACGCCGGCAACGGTAGCTCCTTCGGGCACATCCTTCACTACCACAGAACCTGCACCGATAGTGGCATTATTCCCTATATGCACATCTTCTACAATACACACATTGGGGCCTATATAAACATTATCGCCTATCACAGCCGGTGTTCCTTTGTTGCTTCCGATAGTAAGAAACTGACTGATGTTTACGTTATTGCCTATCACAGTACCGCCGTTAATAACAATACCTATCCCATGACCTATATAAAACCCATAACCTATCTTACACCTGCGGGGAATCTGTATGCCATACTTTTTGGAAAGCCGCCTGTGCATCCATATCGCTAAAGGAAATAGTAAGTTTTTCTGTGAAGCAAGTCGCAACCAAAAGCAGTAGTTAAAACGATGATCAAAACCGAATAACAAATATGTGACAACATTTTTTACCCCCCCCAATGAACCTTTATATCGCTGGTAATCAGATGATATAAAGATAAAAATCTCTTTTATAGCCATATGTGTATAATTAATTTATGCAAATCAAGAGCTGAGAAATCCGATTCGTAGAATTCTATGAATGTTTTTTCATTATTGATTTTAATCTGCCGAAATAGAAGTCGAACTCTTGCAGCCCGAACATTTTTGAAAAAGAGAAATACAAGACAAAATAGACAGAAGCTTGAATTAAAATCAAATAAACAGGTCCAGCATCGAATAAAGCTGAAAAACAATAAACCAAAGCCGCTGCTGAAACCGCGATAAAAAAGGCCGGAGCAAGATCTCGAAGACGGAAACAGATATCGTAATGTATCAGTTTGCCTACATATGCGGAGGCTGCGATGTAAAACAAAAATTGAGAGAAGGCATATCCCGCAAGCAACCCAATCATGCCGAACCGGATACTGATTGCTACAACCGTCAGTCCCATTATCCGAAGTAAGAATTCCAGAATGAAAACTTCACGGCTTTTCCCCAAAGACTTTATGACATTGGTATGAACTTCAAATAGCGTAGATGACAAACCTGCAAAAGCAAGAATCTGAAAGTATGGAACCATTGGAAGCCATTTATCCGTAAACAAAACTGCCACCAACGGACGTGCCGTAATTATCAGAACCATGATTATTGGAAACTGGATGAATGCAACAGAGCGTATACACTTTGAAAAAGCATTTCGCAGCTTTGCCCTATCCTCCTGAATGTTGGAGAAAACAGGAAAAGTCACATTAGTCACCACCGAGGATATACTGTTCCGAGGTACATCCTGTAATTTGTTAGCCTGCGAATAATACCCCAATTCCACAGACGAAAAGCATCTTCCGATAATCAGCGAAAGCGCACTGTAATATAAGCTGTTCGCTATCGAATTCAGGAACATGAAGCTGCCGTAGCGGAACAATCCGGTAAAGGACTTCCAACTGAACACCCATTCCGGTCTCCACTTGTTACCCAGCCAATAAATGCCGCATTGCACCATTCCCGTTGCCAACGATTTTACAACCAGACTCCAAATACCGCATCCCAAGAATGCTAACAGAATACCCATACCGGTACCCGCTACGATAGCCGTAAGGTTTATTTTCGCTATCTTCTTGAATGCGATTTGCTTCTTCAAGATATTCTGCTGAATCAACACAAGAGCATTGATAATCAACACTATTCCCTGTACTTTCAATACATTGTCCAGCAGAGGTATATTATAAAATCCGGCTATTGCGGGAGCACATAAATACAGTACGGCATACAAGATGAATGACAGAAGCAGATTCCAATAGAATACCGTGGAGTAATCCGTTGCAGTAGTGTTTTTCTTCTGAATCAATGCACTGCCGAAACCTCCGTCAATAATAGCATCGGACACACTGATAAAGACCAGCAGCATGGCAATGCACCCGAAGTCGTCGGGGGAAAGCAGGCGGGCCAGCACAAGATTGGAAATGAACAGAAACAATGATGCTCCGAAACGTTCTATGGCATTCCAAACCATTCCGGAAAGCACGGTATGTTTTAGAGAATCGGACATTTATAACTTATGGAGATAAAACCGATTGAGCGTATAATCAACTTATAAAATGATTCAGCCTCTTATCAGCTTCCGCAGTGGTGAATAGTATTTTCCCAAAAACAGTTTCAGCCTGACAAAATTCATGGAACCCGTACTCAATCCATACCGGGGTATGGCGAAAACATCATCGGAAGTACGGAAATTACACGGTTGTGTGGAAAATGCCAGTTTCACGGAAGTTCCTTTCAGAATACATTTTTCGCGCACACCGAAGTTTACACCCGGAATTCCATTAGGATAGGCAAATGTCAAGACCGGATGTCCCAGCATGGCTTCCAGCCGGGTAATGGAAGAACAGATTTCTTCTTCCGCCCGCAGGCCTGTTTCATTTGCCAGGATAGGATGCGTCAAAGTGTGCGCACCTATAGCTACCAATCCCTCACGGTCTATCTGCCTGATTTGTTCCGCCGTCATATTTTGCGGCGCTTTAGGCGACACATGATAGAACTTCTGATAGTACGCAATCATTTTCCAAATATCATCTATGTTCATTTCCTTTATCCATTCCGTATGGACGGGAGTTTTCAGATTCAGAAATTCTCTGCCTATCTGCCACAGACGATCCATGTCATAGCCGCTTATTTCCTGAAACCAAAAATTGGTTATGCCGTCCCTGCACGCTATCTTGGGCGACACAAAGAAAACAGCCGGTACATTATGCTTCTTTAGTATAGGATAGATTACTTCAGCAGAAGACAGATGACCGTCATCCACGGTTATCAGACAGGCATTGCGCAAAGTCTTCCCGTTATAGTAATGGTCATACAATTGCTTTATTCCCACTACGTCATATTTCTGTTTCAGATAAACGATTACATTCTCAAACCATTCCGAATTGTTTACTGCATGAAAATTGATTATTTTATTCATCCCATTTTTTGTTTAATGATTTGCCGGATATACCGAACATATGTTCCATCTCTAAAAAAGCATTCTACCCAATACCCTTTTCTACTGAACAAAAGCAGCAAAAGAGCACGCATAACGGTTTTCACATTTTTTCTTCTCAATACTTCCGCCACAGCCGACAATACGGATATATACCTGATACCATCCCGCTGTCGGCTTTCTTTGCAAGGCGTTTCTCCTGTCCGGTAGTATTGAAAAGCCGCATCGGCAATAGAGACTCCCGCCATATCCGAAATAGGGAGAAATCCCTCTGTCCGGGTACTCATCTCAATGAAATAGTATGCGCCATTGCATTGTTTGTATTCAATTCCGCCGATTCCCACATAGCCTATCCGTTTCAAGAACTCACGCGCCACCTGTGCCAGTTCCGGATTATATCTTGTAGTTCCAACGGCCATTATCCCATTGGATTGCATGGTTTTCACTCCCATACATTCCGTCACATCCCCCTGTCCGCTCCGGAAAAAGACATAAAACCAATATGAATTATCACTGCCCGGAATATATTCCTGACAGAGCAGGTTGCCTGATAAAGAGTTCCACAGATCCTCTTGCATGAACCCGTTCCTGTTGAGTATTTTATATTTAAATCCTATCTGCTCCCCATGTTCCACTGACAAGGGTTTTATTATTACAGGGAAAGTAAATGTATCCGCCACTTTTTCTACATCCTGCATATCATTGATACAAGTTGTGCGCGGAACGGTCAGTCCGTTCGCTTTTGCCATATCGCCCGCCTTGTTCTTATAACAGAACCCGTCTATGATTTCTGAAGACGGCATACATAATGTCACTATCCGGTCGAAGCATGCTCGCCTCTTATTGACAATCATGCAATATATATCTGCTGTAAACAATAGCAACGGCTTCCCTTTTACCTGACAATGCGTGCATATTTCAGTAAACGTATGCAACAAATCATCGACAGCGGAATAATAAACGGCCGACACATATTTTGAATGTCCGTATATATCGCAGCGGTTTCTTTCTATACACACCACAACTGTTTGAAGCCCGTGCGCTTCGGCACTTCTGCAAAGAGACAATACAGCTCCCAATGCACCATCTAAAACAATAACGGTTTCTTTCAAATTACAAGAGTCTGTTTGAATTTTATATCAAAAGTTTTTATTCAGCCTGCTTTGAACCGGCTTTTGGTCTGCTTTCCTCTTTTCACTCATCACATAATCCACTTCATGAAAACAAGAATATTGACCCTGATTTTAATCAGCTTCCGTGTGTCCGCCTCGAAAGGTATTGTATAATGTTTGCCGTTTATCTGCTCTATGGCAAATCCGAAGGCGGATATGACAGGTTGCCACCCTCTTTTATAACTTTTCGTTACGCGCGCGAGAATTTATTGATAAATGTAACGATTACATTTATCATTTCTAAAACACATACCCCTGTAAAAGTTGGAAATATGGCTGGCAACCTGTCAACTACG
>ERZ772937.2798-NODE-2798-length-10447-cov-2.876732_pt1 | contig 10447 bp, 7 predicted proteins | sample MGYA00512113_ERZ772937 | MGnify/ENA primary metagenome ERZ772937 (study PRJEB29015, sample SAMEA2737649) | human gut metagenome | biome: human gut; feature: human-associated habitat; material: faeces | place: China | collected 2012 ... | reverse complement strand
GAAAGTACGTTGCCTTATTATAGGCTCGGGTCCAGCAGGTTATACGGCAGCGATTTATGCTTCCCGTGCAAATTTATCTCCGGTGCTTTATGAAGGAATACAGCCGGGGGGACAATTAACGACAACTACGGAGGTGGAGAATTTCCCGGGATATCCGGACGGTATAACCGGTCCTGAGTTAATGGAAGATTTAAAAAAACAAGCCGTCCGTTTTGGTGCGGATATCCGTTTCGGTATCGCTACCGCCGCTGATTTGGGTGAGGCTCCTTATAAAATTACGATTGATGGCGAGAAAGTGATCGAGACGGAGACTTTGATTATCGCTACGGGTGCTTCCGCGAAGTATCTGGGTCTTCCGGATGAACATAAGTATGCGGGTATGGGTGTATCCGCTTGTGCTACTTGCGATGGTTTCTTCTATCGTAAAAAGACGGTAGCGGTAGTGGGTGGTGGAGATACGGCCTGTGAGGAAGCGATTTACTTGGCTGGTTTGGCGAAGCAGGTTTACTTGATCGTGCGTAAACCCTATTTGCGTGCTTCAAAAGTAATGCAAGAACGTGTCTTCAAAACTCCGAATATCACGGTACTTTTCGAGCATAATACCTTAGGTTTGTTTGGAGAGAATGGCGTGGAGGGTGCTCATTTGGTAAAACGTATGGGAGAGCCGGATGAGGAGAAAGTGGATATCGCCATCGATGGTTTCTTCTTGGCGATTGGTCATAAACCCAATTCGGACATCTTCAAGCCATGGGTAGATACGGATGAGGTTGGTTATATCGTGACGGTTCCGGGAACTCCCCGCACGAAAGTTCCGGGTGTATTTGCCGCTGGAGATGTCGCTGATCCCCATTATCGTCAAGCTATTACCGCTGCGGGAAGTGGTTGTAAGGCAGCTATTGAGGCCGAACGTTATTTATCAGAGATCGGAAAATAATCCGTGGGAGGAGGGTGTGCCATATCATAAATTATGACACACTGTCCTCTTGCCTTGAAATACAAGTTTACCATGAATTTAAAATCTACTCTTCTTTTGCTACTTTGCCTGATGATGGCAGGAATGGTAGTGGCAAAGGATAATACGAAAGTGATAGCCCATCGGGGGTATTGGAAAACGGAGGGCTCTGCCCAGAACTCTATCCGCTCTTTGGAACGTGCTAGCGAAATTGGTGCCTATGGCTCGGAATTCGACGTGCATCTTACAGCAGACAATGTGTTGGTTGTCTACCACGATAATGATATCCAAGGAAAACATATCCAATCTTGTACATACGATGAATTGAAGGATCTACAATTGAGTAACGGCGAAAAGCTCCCTACTTTGGAACAATATTTGAAACGTGCGAAGAAATTGAAGAATATCCGGTTAATATTTGAATTGAAATCCCATGATACCCCGGAACGTAATCGAGATGCGGCAAGGTTATCTGTGCAAATGGTAAAGCGTATGAAATTAGCGAAACGTACGGATTATATATCTTTTAATATGGATGCTTGTAAAGAATTTATCCGTCTATGTCCGAAATCTGAGGTTTCTTATCTGAATGGAGAATTATCCCCGATGGAATTGAAAGAGCTTGGTTTTACAGGATTAGACTACCATTATAAAGTCTTGCAATCTCATCCGGATTGGGTGAAGGATTGTAAAGTCCTAGGCATGACTTCGAATGTCTGGACCGTAGATGACCCTAAATTAATGGAAGAGATGATCGATCTGGGAGTCGATTTTATTACGACTGATTTACCGGAAGAGACTCAAAAAATACTACATTCGCGGGCTCAATAAGGCATTATAAAGATGAGAAAGTTTTGTCTGTTGCTTATCCTGTCGCTGGCTTTACCCGTTTTTTGTCTGTTACAAGCGGTAGAGCCTCCCAAAAAGGAAATTCGTGCGGTTTGGTTGACTACGGTTTATGGTCTGGATTGGCCTCATAAACCGGCTACTACCGAGGCGGGACGAAAAGCCCAGCAACAGGCATTGCTTGATATCTTGGACCGGCTTCAAGAAGCGAATTTTAATATGGTCTTCATTCAGGCTCGCTTGAGGGGAGACGTGATGTATCGTTCGGCTATCGAACCAGTCAGTAAGACATTCTCCGGTAAGTATGGAGAATTACCGGGATATGATCCGCTCGCTTTTGTCGTGGATGAATGCCATAAGCGTGGAATGGAATGTCATGCGTGGTTCGTAACTTTCCCGCTAGGAACGGAAAAAAGCGTGAAGGAGCAAGGAAAGCTTTCCGTGGTTAAAAAGAAACCAAAACTCTGCAAACGGCATAATGGGGAGTGGTATTTGGACCCCGGCGTACCGGAGACCGCTGATTATATCTTATCCTTAGTCAAGGAGATCGTGAATGGCTACGATATAGATGGCATCCATTTTGATTATATCCGCTATCCCGAAGAGGCGAAAACATTCCCGGATAAAGCGCTGTATAATAGATCCGGTAAGAAAAAGTCTCTGGCAGACTGGCGTAGGGAGAATATCAACCGGATGGTTTACCGTATTTACGATTGGGTAAAGCAAACGAAACCTTGGGTACAGGTGAGCAGTTCGCCACTCGGGAAATATAATCGTATTGAACGGGTACCTAACGCGGGTTGGACCGCTTACGAAAGTGTCTTCCAAGACCCGAAGATATGGATGCAACAAGGTAAACAAGATATGATTGTTCCGATGATGTATTACCTGCATAAGAATTTCTTTCCTTTCGTGGATAATTGGGTGGATAATTGTAACGGGCGTTTGGTCGTACCCGGCTTGGGAGCTTATCGGATGGACAAGAGTGAGGCGGACTGGGCCGTGAATGATATAACGGACCAGATCGATTATAGCCGTTATTACGGAGGAGCCGGCTGTGCGTTCTTTCGTTGTGGAAATGTCCTGTATAATGATAAGGGACTCTATAAAGAGTTGAGAGACAATTACTATAAATATCCGGCCCAATTGCCTCCATTGACTTGGCTGAATGATTCGGTACCTGCCGCACCGGAGGGGATCAAAGTGGAACGTTTGGACGATGAGTTGCACTTAACTTGGGAGAAACCTGTGTCGGAAAAGCAGGACTTAACTTATACCGTTTATTATTCATTGACAGATTCGATCGATACGGCTTCGGCAAAATCCATATTAGCTACAAATATTTATGGCAACGAGCTTTTTCTTCCTATCGATGTAGAGTCTGAACGTGGGTATACATTTTCTGTAACGGCTTCCACCCGTTACCGGATAGAGAGTGAACCTTCTCCGGATACCTATTATTACCTGTCTAAATTTATCAAGTAAAGGGGGTATTTTGATTTCGAGTTTTTTTGCTTATTTTTGCGGCATATGAGACGATTTGCCACATCCTTGTTTCTTGTAATTCTTGCTTCCTTAATCTTTTATGGGGGAGCGGGGGTTAATTTCGTATCTTATTGTTGTGGCGTTTGCGAGAAAGAGGGAGTGGAGGCTTTATTGGAAGCTAAGTGCTGTGAGATTCATGGACATGATCATAGTCGTGATAATCTTGCGAATAATACGGTGGAGTGTTGTGGCATGAACGGCTGTGGCATTGAACGGGTTGATTTTGATTGGAATTCTGTAAATATACAAGTACCGGATCTGCAACCAGTCGTACATGATTTGCTCTTCTCCTCTATTTTCGAGAGTTTACAAATCGCTTCCTTATTTGCTGATTCCTATGAGATTAGGGTGACAGGTCCTCCCGTAGCCTGTCCTCGTGTGTACCTTTCTTTATTGACTACGCTTTTGATTTGATTGTATTCGTGAGGGTGGAAGCTGCTCGCTGAATACCCTTTGGTTTTTTAAGGTAGGGGATGCTCTATCCCTGCGGAAACTGTATTTAACGATTCAATCAAATAACAACTATCATGTTAAGACAATTATATCTGATATTTTTACTGCCCTGTTTGACTTTTACTTTGACTTGGGCCGAGGATTCCGGCAAGAAAGTGAAAGGACGTGTATGTGATGAAAACAAACAACCTATTATCGGTGCAAATGTATATTGGGAAGGAACCCAAAATGGAACCACGTCCGATGTGGATGGAAATTTCGAGTTAGAACGAAAAGGTGACTCCAAGAATCTGGTGGTTAGCTATATCGGTTATATGACTGAGGTCACCCCTGTGGATGAGAAGGACGATGCTATGCAGATTTTCTTAAAAGGTGAGATCGCCTTGGATGAGGTCGTGGTTAGTGAGCGCAAGATGGGAACCATCGCTTCCCGTACGAGCGTATTGCAAACTCAGAAAATTACGTACGATGAGATTTGCCGTGCGGCCTGCTGTAATCTGGCGGAGAGCTTTGAGACAAATCCGTCTGTCGATGTATCGTACTCGGATGCGGCTACAGGTGCCCGGCAAATTAAGCTGTTGGGATTGGCGGGAACCTACGTACAAATGTTGACCGAGAATTACCCGAATTTCCGGGGGGCCGCTTCCTTATATGGCTTGGATTATGTTCCGGGAGCTTGGATGGAAAGTATTCAGGTGTCTAAAGGAACCTCTTCGGTTAAGAATGGGTATGAGGCGTTGGCCGGACAAATCAACGTGGAATTCAAGAAGCCCCCTACGGCGGATATTTTCTCTGCTAATGTGTTCGCTAGTGATGCCGGACGTTATGAAGGGAATGCGGATGCTTCTTGGCATATCAACGACAAGCTCTCTACCGGTTTATTGGTACACTACTCGAATGATAAAATGCAACATGACGGTAATGACGATGGTTTTCTCGATACGCCGCTAAGGGAACAGGTGAACGTAATGAATCGTTGGTATCATAAATTGGATAAATACGTGGCTCAATACGGAGTTCGCTATCTGCATGAGAGCCGTACCGGTGGGCAGGATACGAAACACCATGATTTCACCGACCCGTATCGGATTCATTTAAATACGAACCGGGCCGAATTATTTACGAAGCAGGCCTATATTATCGATAAGGAAAAGGTAGAGAGCGTGGCATTGATACTTTCCGGTTCTTATCATGAGCAAAAATCAAGATATGACCGTACGCCCTATAATGTATATCAGAATAATGTATATGCCAGTTTGCTGTATGAAAAGGAGTTTACGCCGATGCATAGCTTGAGTACCGGATTAAGTATGAACTATGATGGTTTCGACGAGAATCTGGTTCAATATGCGGGAGGAGAGTCGGTCCGTCATGCCTATGACCGTACGGAAGTCGTGCCGGGAGCTTATGCCCAATATACGTTCAATCTGAATGATAAACTGATCTTATTGGCGGGTGTACGTGCGGATTATAGTACGTTGTATGATTTCTTTGTAACCCCTCGTGTACATATTAAATATAATCCTTTTGACTGGTTCCATATCCGGGCTTCGGCAGGTAAAGGATTTCGGACAGCGAATGTGCTGGCAGAGAACAACTTTTTGTTATCCAGTAGTCGAAAAATGTATATCGCCGACAATCTGGATCAAGAAGAAGCGTGGAATACCGGTCTGAATCTGTCATTTTATATACCTTTGTTCGGGAAGGAACTGAGCTTGAGCGGGGAATGGTATTATACCGATTTCTTGAAGCAAATCGTGGTGGATATGGATAGTGATCCTCATGCGGTTCGTTTCTACAATCTGGATGGGCGTTCCTATTCGAATAGCTTCCAAGTGGAGGCTTCCTATCCTTTTTTCCGGGGATTTACGTTAACGGCCGCTTATCGTTATACGGACGCGAAGACCGATTACCGGAATGAGGAGGGTGTGGCGCATCGATTGAAAAAGCCGTTGGTTAGTGATTATAAAGGTTTATTGACCGCTTCTTATCAAACCCCGTTGAAAAAATGGCAGTTTGATTTGACCGGCCAGTTTAATGGAGGCGGTCGTATGCCGACACCGGATGCGTCTAATCCGTTATGGGAGCCGAATTTTAAGGCTTATACGGTTGTGAATGCGCAGATTACGAAATATTTCCGTCAATGGTCTATTTACGTGGGAGCGGAGAACCTGTTTAATTACAAACAACCGAATCCGATTATCGATGCCAGCAATCCCAGAGGGGATAACTTCGATGGATCTATGGTGTGCGGACCGGTGCATGGACGGAAAATTTATGCGGGTATCCGCTTTAATATAAGCAGGGATTGACACGTATATACGTATAAGCCCGTACGTATATACGTGTAGGCCTATGCGTATACTGGTGTGCCCCTACGCCTATATACGTGTAGCCCGATGCCTATAGTGGTGCTTTTCTTTTGGTAGATATGAATGGATAATTAGAACTGTTAATATTAAAAAACAATTGATTATGAGACGATTAATTATGTTGCTATTTTGTGCCGTATGTACGGTATCATTCGCCCAAGAAGCGAAAAAGAAGAAGGACTCTGTGACATTCTTTATCGAAGCGATGGATTGTGATCACTGTATCAAGAAGATCGAGAAAAATATCGCTTTCGAGAAAGGAGTGACCGACTTGAAATGTGATCTGAGCACCCGTACGGCCATTGTGACTTACAAGACGGATAAGACTTCGAAGACCCGCTTGGCCGCGGCCTTCAAAAAGATCGGTATGGAAGCGGTTCCGGTAGATAATGGCGCCGGCTGTCCGGTACCTCCGGCGAAAAAAAGTGAGCATACTCACGCTCATTAACATGGAAATTCATAAGAACATCTTATCTTTGCAGATGTTCCGTGAGGGCGGGCCGGAGTGTCCGCCCTGTTTATGAAATAATTTTTCTACGGAATGCAGCGTTTGTTTAATTATTTACATCCTAATATTGTACAGTCTCCAGAAGGGAGACGTTCAAGGCACGACTGAATGAATGAGCTACAACTGATAGAGGGTTGTCGGAAGGGGGAGAGACGAGCTCAAAAAGAGCTTTATGATGCGTATTCCCGAAAAATGATGGGAGTTTGCCTTCGTTATGTGAACGACAGGGAAACGGCTCGTGATTTGTTGCAGGATGGCTTCGTGAAAATCTTTACCAGTATGGATTCCTATACAGGGAGTGGTTCATTTGAGGGGTGGATGCGGAAGATCTTTGTTAATTGTGCGTTGGAATATCTGCGAAAGTCGGATGTGTTGCGTGAAGCGACCGATCTTGACAATACGGCGGAACTGATTCAACCCGATAGTTCGGCTATCTCGGACATGTCGGCGGCTGAGTTGATGAATCTAGTGAAGGAGTTGCCGGTTGGCTTCCGTACCGTATTCAATATGTTCGCGATAGAGGGATATTCTCATAAGGAGATCAGTGAGATGTTGAACATAACAGAGAGTACTTCCCGTTCCCAATATACCCGTGCCAAGCAGTTATTACAACGTAGAATTAACGCATTGTATTGAGATAAGATGAGTAAAAAGGAAAGAGATATATGGGATGACGCGATCCGATCGAAGCTAGAGGATTTCGAGATGGATACGCTACCCGGCGACTGGGAGGCTATAGCCGATCGATTGCCCGGAAAGGCTCCGGTTCCTTTGCGTCGTACGCTTCGCTACTGGGTTGCCGCCGCCGTGATCTCCTTATTGGTCGTATCGGGTGGTATCTATTTATATGACAGGGAGATGGAAGATCTACCTATAGCCCAAGAAATACAGTCTTCACAAGAGTCGACATCCGTGGATACCCCGGTTGTTCCGGTAGAGAAAACGATGGAGCAAGCACCCGTATTAGCGACTATTCCTGCTGCTGCGGTCGTGAAGGCAAAAGCGGCATCTGGAGCGGTTAAAGTGGGAGCTAAGGCTAGGATGGCAGCGTTCCGGCAAAATGTAGAGAGCGCAGAGGATCGGCCTATTTCTGAGTCGGAGGTAATGTCTGCTGATATACCGGCGAATGAGAAAGATACCGTTGAGCCGGAGGTTGAAAGGAATAATGATGAGATAGTTGTTCTCAAGAATGATGTACTTGTCGCGGATGCTACTCCTGTTGCTAAAAAGAAGCCGGAGAAGACTGCGTCCCGGAAATGGGGGTTCGGTATGGGAGGTGGAGGTCTTTCTATGGGCGCTGATAATCTGGTCCCTCAGTATGTGACGAATAGCAGCGTGCTTAAGAGTGAGAATCTGATGAGCTTAAATTCGTTCGATGCGGAGAAGAAAGATCCTGCTAAGACGGATATTCATCATAAGACGCCTATTGGGGTGGGGATCTCAATTAGTCGTTATTTGAATAATCGTTTTTCTTTGCAGACTGGATTAACTTATTCTTACTTAAGATCGGAGTGGAGTACGAATAATACGTATCATATAGAGAATGATCAGCGATTGCATTTTATAGGAATTCCATTATCATTGACTTATAAGATCGCGGAATGGAATCGTTTTATGTTTTACGCCTCTGCCGGAGGTATGGCGGAAGTGAATGTCGCAGGCAAACGTAGAATGAAATTATTCTCGGATGAGGTAGAGATCGCAAAGCAAAGCGAACATATTCGAATGAAAGAATGGCTATGGTCTGTAAATGCCCGTGCGGGTGTAAGTTATCCGATTATCCGTTTTGTAAGCGCTTTCGCTGAGGTGGGAGCCAGCTATTATTTTGATAATGGCAGCGAGATCGAAACCATCCATTCGGAGAAGCCGTTTAACATGAGCCTTCAGTTTGGATTTCGTTTTGGTTTTTAATACTCGATAGATTAACAGTGTAAATACAAATACTTAAAAATAGAAAAATTGAATTATGAAAGCATTTAAATTAATTGGAGCAGCGGCGGCTGCGTCATTATTGTTGTTGACCTCTTGTCTTGGAGAATCGAATAATACGGTGACTCGTGCCGGCTTTGGTGTCGCAGGTCTTTCTGAAAAGACATATAAAACGGTACTGAATACAAATATGGGAGCATTATACTCTCCGTCTTTATCGGCACAAGTAGTTGACGGAGCTTGTTACTTGATCAACTATGAATTAGACCTAAATTCTCCGGAGAATGCGAATGCGGCGACAAATGGTTATTTAACAGCGACAATCTCTGTGGCAGATGAGATAACAAAAGGACAGCCAGTCTTTTATAATGTGCCAGATTCGGCCAGTTTACTTCAGAATGAGATACCTGTAAAAAACCTATTTAGCAATGGCGACTATGGGGTGTATGTAGACGGTTATTTATTCTTCTTTATAACAATGGATATGTTTAAGGATCAGAAAAATTCTTATACTTTATATTGGGATCGTTCAAAGGAGCCTACTATGGTGGATAATGTCCCGACATATGACTTGTTCTTGCGTGTCGCTAAAGTAGCGGACGGAACAGGTTCTGCGGCATCATCTATAGGAGAAGTCCGTGCGTTTAATGTTAAGTCTGTATTGGAGTCTGTGAATAGCGCTGAGGCTAATAAAGATTCAAAGTCTTTTAATCTTAAGGTCAATTATCTAAATACGATTAATGAAAAAGATAGTACGGATTTGAAATGGGCTTCTTATACCGTTCTATTCCAAGTCGTGAAAAACTCATAAAGAAATTAGTATAGAAGTTGAGGGCGTACCGATAAGAAGATTATCGATACGCCCTATTTTTTTGCCGTTTTTTTTATGTATATGGGTAAAGATCGTATCTTTGCGTACTTTAAGAGGAGTATTGTGAAATGAGATACAAGAATTTAATAGGTTTTGTCTGGGTGGCGGTTATCATGGGTCTGTTTACTTCTTGCCTAAAAGACATAAATAACGTCTATAATCCGGGAACGACCGCCGCTGTGGTTCGTCAACATGGAGATAGCGCGTTGATGATGGCTAATACCCGGTTCGGTTGGATCTATTCGACGAAGCTGAGCTCATACTCAGAGGGTAAATGCTTGTTGGTGAGCTTTGATTATGATCCTAGCTTACCGGAAAATACGAATGCGGAACAAAAAGGGTATTATACGGTGACGATACAAGGGGAAACCGCTGTTAACCAGCAAAACGCTGAGAGCCCTCTTACGGATACGCATAAATTATTGACTAATGAGCAACCGGTACTTGCGGTCAACCCCAATGATTCTGTTTTATACATCGAATTAGAAGACTATTTATTTCTGCCCTCTGCTTGTTGGACGACAAAAGATCGGACTTTAAATTGGCAATTGACTTACGATCCGGCTCAGGAAGCTGTTGTGGAAAATCGAAAATCTATATATTCCTTATATTTACGGGCTGCCGCTACGACCGGAAAGCCGGAGGACAAGGCAGAAGAGGCTATCGCGGTTATCAATGCCTTTAATCTGGGGAACTTTATCAAAGATATGCGAGAACAAGGTGGACGTGATGCGGATATGTATGTTCGGATTCATTATATCGATCAAATTAATCCGAAAGATAGTACCCAGTTTACATGGGGAGTAACAGATCCTTTACTTATAAACTAAAGAAGATGAGAAAGCGAATTTTATACGGCTTATTTTTATCCTTGTTTTTCTTAATGACCTCTTGTATGGGGGATGGAAGTAATTCCATCAATTATCATCGAGTAGGAGTGATACGTGAGAATCCTATGCGATGTATCTACA
>ERZ772937.2794-NODE-2794-length-10459-cov-3.453479_pt1 | contig 10459 bp, 8 predicted proteins | sample MGYA00512113_ERZ772937 | MGnify/ENA primary metagenome ERZ772937 (study PRJEB29015, sample SAMEA2737649) | human gut metagenome | biome: human gut; feature: human-associated habitat; material: faeces | place: China | collected 2012 ... | reverse complement strand
AAGACCTATGCTCTGAAAGTATGCGATACCTATCAACCCGGAATGGTGGTTTTCATGGTGTTGCTCAACTCCATCGTAACTTTTATCCTGCCGGTAGGATTACTTATCCTGAGCGGGCAACCTCAAAACATCGCCTTCGCAGCCGTCTATCTCTTTTTCATCATCTTGGGACCGGGTGTAGCAACCCCGATTTACAAATTGACTTTCCTCGGTTCGAGTACAAAAGAAATCGATGAAGGAGTAACCCGCCTTGACCGGATTTTTTCGGAAAAAACAATGCCGGAAAGCTTAAATCCTCAGAAGCCACACGGGTATGATATTACTTTTACCGACGTCAGTTTCGCCTATGAAAACAAAACGGAAGCCACGCGGACAGATGCTTTACACCATATCAACTTCACAGCCCGTGCCGGAGAAATCACAGCACTGGTAGGTCCGTCCGGTTCGGGAAAATCGACGATAGCCAATCTCATACCCCGTTTTTGGGATGTGGAGCAAGGGGAGATCAAAATAGGAGGCACTAACGTAAAGAATATTGCCACAGAGCAGTTAATGGACCTTGTGTCTTTTGTTTTCCAAGACTCATTCCTTTTCTTCGATACGATTTACGAAAACATACGCGTGGGTAATCCCCATGCTACCCGCGAACAAGTGATAGCTGCCGCACAAGCAGCACAATGTGATGAATTTATCCAACACCTCCCCAAACAATACGACACGATAATCGGAGAAGAGGGCGTCTACCTTTCCGGTGGTGAAGAACAACGCATCTCCGTAGCACGTGCCATTCTGAAAAACTCCCCTATCCTCGTACTGGATGAAGCAACCGCCTTTGCCGATCCCGAAAATGAATACAAGATGCAACTTGCCATTCAAAAACTCATCCGGGATAAGACAGTCATCATTATCGCGCACCGGCTATCATCTATCCTATCGGCCAACCGTATTGTAGTGCTGAAAGAAGGATGCGTTGTGCAACAGGGCACACACGAGGAGCTGTGCCGGCAAGAGGGCGTTTACAAAAAAATGTGGGATGCTTATACCGATGCATCTCAATGGACATTAAATAAATAAGGAGGAAAACAATAATGAATGCAATAAACAACATAACGATCGGACATCCCGAACGGTTACGCAAACCGGTAGGCTACACCATGCTGGCCAACTTGGTGAATATATTCCCTTTCATGCTTTCTATCGAAGCAGTCAACGTATTGTTCAAGGCTTACGACGGAAGCGGAACGGGACTGGATACTACCCGCCTTTGGTGGATATGCGGGCTTTTAGCTGTATACATGATTGCAATGGCTCTTGCCGAACGGGCCTCATTCCGCCATAACTTCCGTAGTGCCTACGAACTAAGCGCCGAAGGACGCATCAACCTGGCCGAACATCTGCGTAAACTTTCGTTAGGATTCTTCAGCCGGCACGATCCGGGAGACTTGTCGTCCATGATGATTACCGACTTCACCATGGCAGAAACAGGTATTTCACACCATCTACCACAATTGATGGGGGCACTGGTCATGCCTATACTGGCCTTCTTCGGTCTTCTGTGGATTGACTGGCGGATGTCCCTTGCCATGTTCATAGCCTTACCGTTGGCCGTATTGGTGCTTATCTTAAGCAACCGGATACAGATCTCCTTAAGCAAAAAACAGATTCATGCCAAGATAAATGCCGGTAACCGTATGGAAGAGTATCTGTTAGGCATCCGCGTAATGAAGGCATATAACCTGTTGGGCGACCGTTTCATCCGCCTGCGAAATGCTTTTCTGGAATTAAAACGTGCCAGCATGCGCCTTGAAGCATTAATGGGACCTTTCATCCTGCTTTCTGTTACGTTAGTACGTGCCGGACTGACGTTAATGATACTTTGTGGAACCTACCTGTTATTGGGCGGGGAATTATCCGTGCTGACTTTCGTCATGTTCCTTATTGTCGGTTCACGGGTATTCGATCCTCTTACCTCGGCACTGACCAATTTCGCAGAGTTCCGCTATTTCTCTTTTGCCGGCGGACGTATACTGAATCTCATGAAAGAACCGGAAATGCAAGGCAACCGGGTATCTCCCGAAAGCGGTGATATCGTGATGGAACACGTATCCTTCGGCTATCAGAAAAAAATGGTGTTGCATGATGTATCGGTAACAATGAAAAAAGGAGCGCTTACCGCATTGGTAGGTCCCTCCGGAAGCGGCAAAAGCACTTTATTGAAGCTCTGCGCCCGTTTCTACGATCCACAAACAGGAAAAGTTTTCTTTAACGGAACAGATATATCGAAAGTAGACCCGGAATCACTGATGAAGCACATCTCCATGGTATTCCAGAATGTCTATCTCTTTCAAGACACGATAAAGAACAACATTCGTTTCGGCAAGCCCGATGCTACCGATGCCGAGATAGAAGAAGCCGCCCGAAAAGCCTGTTGCCACGATTTCATCATGAAGTTGCCCAAAGGATACGAAACTTTGGTAGGCGAAGGTGGATGTACTCTTTCCGGTGGCGAAAAGCAACGCATTTCCATCGCCCGTGCCATCCTGAAAGAAGCCCCGGTCGTACTACTTGACGAGGCTACCGCCTCTCTCGATCCGGAGAATGAAGTGGAAGTGCAGCAGGCTATCAATACCTTGATTGCGGGGCGGACGGTAATCGTTATCGCTCACCGCCTCAAAACGATCCGAAATGCCGACCGGATTATTGTGCTGGAAGAAGGACGAATTGCGGAACAAGGCACTCATGATGAACTTTTGAGCCGGCCGGGGCTGTACGCCAAACTTTGGAATATACAGGAACAGACATCGGGATGGAAACTATAAAAACGGCTCATCAGAGATAAAACGAAAAGGTCCGGCTTTCACAAGCCGGGCCTTTTGTTTACTAGAATTTATACTATTTACACTTATTCTGTAATATTGAATACATTATATGGTTCTTTAAAACTAACAACCAAATGTGAGAATGCGGGAGAATCACTTCGGCCGATTCCAATGTTTTCAATGTGGCTACGTAATTTTTAATTATGACTAATTAATTCAATTCTGATATTGCAAAGATAGAGGCTTTGACGATTTCCTGCAATCACCTGAAATGGGTATTCTTGGGTGGGTTACTAGCAATATATAGTGGGTCTGAATCTTTTATTCCGGAACATTTGCAGAGTTTCCTGTCAACCTGTTCAGATGACATACCAGTAGTTTTCCTTCATTATCTCTCAAATGCATACCATTGCCTTGACAATAACGGAAGTATTTGCATCGGGCGCACTCGTCTTTTTTCATCCATGAACGGTCGCGATAAGGCTGGAATTTCGTTTGCCATATTTCCCAAAAATCATCCTGATAGATATTTCCTTGATGGTAGTTGGAGCGGATGCTGCTACAGGCACTGATAGAACCGTCAATCAAAACGGAGCCGACTGATATTCCGGCGCTACAGAAGAAAGGAGTATTCCGTACTTCACCTTCATAGTTACCCAGGAAACCTTCGCAGCCGTAACTCGCACGGATAATTCCTTCCTTTCGGGTGTCACGGATGAAGTCGAGCACTTGTTTCAGTTCTTCTCCGTTCATACGGAATTCCGGTTCTTCGGCGGCTCGTCCTACCGGAAAGATGGTAGATACTCTCCATCGTTTGACTCCGAGACTGATAAGTAACTCTTTCATAGCCGACAACTGTGGCAGGCTACGGCGGGTGACACAGGTAATGACGTCGAATGTCAGTTCGGGGATAGCTGTGATTTCCCATATGGCATTTACGGCACAATCGAAACTTTCGGGATGTCGTCGCATCCAGTTGTGTACATCCTTCAGTCCGTCCAGGCTGATGGATATACTACGCATACCGCTGCGGATCAGGTTGTGAAGCCGTTCGCGTGTGAGACACAGGCCGTTGCATACCATGCCCCACGGGTATCCCCGTCGGGATATTTCTTTACCGCAAGTTTCCAAATCTTCACGTACGGTTGGTTCTCCACCGGAGATAATGACGAATACATCGTGCGGATTGGTATGTGTTGTTATGCTGTCCAGTACTTTTAGAAAATCCTGCAGAGGCATATCCGGAGTAGCGGGAGAGGACTTGCAGTCACTGCCACAATGGCGGCAACGTACATTACATCGTAAGGTGCATTCCCAAAAAAGCTGTCTGAGCGGATGTTCTTCCACTCTTTCGTGTTTCATCCGGCGAAATATTTCTAAAGCCAGCCATCGGCGGGGAGTAAGGGGGATGATACGTTTCATTCTTCTTCTTTTTTCTCCTCTTTAAGTAAGTGACTTTTCCCTCTTTTCCAAGGTCTTGTATTCTAATCTTTTTTGTCTGGTATGCGCCATTCTTTTCGCCGTCTACATCTGTATACTCAAGGTACATTTCAGATTTTTTTGGAGGATACTCTTCGAATTTAAATGTATTGATTGCTATACCGCCTACCGTATAATGCTCTATTTCACGTGACTCGGTATAGGCAGTATCTGTAATTAATGAATCTTCTTGATTCATATAACTGGATACTACGCGAATACCATTAATATTTTCTTTTTCTTCATTTTGTACTTGACTGCTTATTATAATGTCAGGAGTCCAGTCGGGACCGGGACCATAATAACAAGGTTCGTCCCAGATTTCGTTATTATTGCCACATCCGGAAAAGCCTAAAGCGGCGAGCAGACTTAGTAGATATTTGTTTCTCATGTTATTAACGTGTTTAGTTCTTGTTGGGACAAAGATAATTAATCTTTGAATCGGCTGTTCTCTATTGTTCGTTTTATTTTTTGAATGAGATGATTTTAGAGATTGGGGATGATTGTATAATGGGGTATCAGGAAATACAATCTTATGGGATAAAGGAGAAAACATCTTGATTCTTTTGTGGGTAATTAAACAAAACCGTATTAAATGGGGACAGGTATTTATCCACAGGATGTGCGAATTGATATTCTCCCCTTTTCGCATATATTGGGAAAAGGTATGTGTAATAGCAAAAAGTGCAATACTTTCTGTGATATTCTTTCTTTTTGATTTGATTTTAGGTAATTTCCTGTCGTTGTATATTGCAGAATGACCTCAAATAGCGATTCCCCGCTCTCAGAAAGGAGTTCTTTTACTCCCGGCCCGGCTCTCAGAGTGCTTCAGCACGGGGCTTATTAGCGTGAAGAGTAAGGTTAGACAAGATATAGAGTAAGTATACGGTGCATATAGTGTAAGTATACGGTGCGTATAGTGTAACTATAGCCTGCGAATAGCGTAACTATACCCTGCAAATAGCGTCAGTATCTTGAAAAGAAGGTGGAAATAGACTGTTTTTAGTCTTTTCCCTTTCTATTTCGTTCATAGCCTTGAACGAAATAGTTAGAGCAGGAGGGAAGACTATTGGCTAAATTGCTCGCTTAGAGAACCGGAACGAGAAAGATGAAGGTGCAGAGTGATATCATAATTGCTATAAAACTTCGATATTGATAAATCGCTAATTGCCTAGAATCCGATAAAAATTCCGAGGGTAGAGAAGGGGCGGAATTAGCGAAACTCTGAGCATTACAAAATACAAATTGTCACTTTTGACAATTTGTATTTTGTTTCTTGGAATGAACGTTAACTATTCGCATAGCTATGCATTCCACCCAAGACATAGTTCACTCCGAAATATGTCATCAGAACAGTGAGGAATGCTAGTATCATATAAATGTGGAAGAACAAAGGCTTGCGGAAAATCTGCAGACTTTGTGAATGGAATGCCACACCATATACAAGGAAAGTAATCAATGCCCAGACTTCTTTCGGGTCCCATGCCCAATAGCGTCCCCATGAAACATTTGCCCAGACTGCACCAAGAAAGATGCCTGCTCCCAGAAAGAATGTGGCAGGATAAAGCAACAGACGGCTAAGCAGTGTCAATTGTTCTACCCGATTATCCTGTCTTTCATACCCCCCGGTAACATGGTTTTCTGTTTCTTTTTTCCGCAGACATAGTGCCAGTATTCCATTCAGCATGATGAAAGCCAATAGAGCATAAGACATCATAATTAGTGAAACATGAATGCTAAGCCATGGAGAAACGAGCACCGGCATCAAAGGAGTGATCTGTGGATTCATTTGTCCCAAATAAGAAACTAACAGGACAAAGCCGGAAAGCAAGAACCCGAAGGGAAGTGTGAAAGGGAAGCGACGATGGAGCAGGCAGGCCACCAGGAGAATACATAATGCCATGAATTGCATCGTTTCATAACCATTACTCAGGGGAATGCGTCCGCCGATATACCAACGGAGGCAATATCCAGCCAAATGAAATAGAAAAGCCGCATAAAGCACCACGGAAAAAGAGACCCCTGCTATATGTGAAACTGTTTTGACTTTTGGTGGAAGAGCAGTGCTCCGCAGGCAGTTGTGAAGCAGAAGCAGGAAAGACAACAGTCCAAAAGCCAGATTAACCATAAAGAGAATCTTGCTGAATGGAATACTGTTGTAGAGCAATTCAGCTTTTACTTGTATCTTGGAGAGAGGTTTCACACTGCCATCGGCAGGTAATGGCTGAATGAATGTCCCTTGCTCCAGCATGAGAATGAGTCCTACTTTCTCATCTGTCTCTTGGATGGCTTTTGCCAGTTTGCTTTGTCCCTGTTCCCGTTGCCAATGTTCCCGTAAGCGGTAAACTGATCCGTCGAATAAATCAGTGAGGCGTGCGTAAGGTGTTTTCAGGCCGAGCAACTGTTGTAGTTCTGCACTTTTTATGTATATCAGCGATTCATTTCTCCACACTTCGGGATAGAGTAACCAGCCTCCGATTACTTGTTCGGGAGTCAGTCCTTTGTAGGACGATTTGCCTGTCAGCTTCTGAACAAAGTCGCGGGCTAATGTATTGAAAGGTACTACCCGGTCGTGGTAAATCACTTGTTCGCGTGCCAGGCTATCTGCTTGTATCCGTTTGAGGGCAGGGAGTGATCTCTTTTGCGCCTGCGCTGTTCCGGCAAGGCAGAAAAGGAATAAGATGAACACTCCTCCTTTTTTCAGTAACGGATGATTCAACAAGCGACGGAACTCACCGTTTTGAGAGAACAGAAGCCAGATCATGGAGATGCCCAGCAGAATATATCCTGCATAAGTAACCCTCGTACCCCATGGATCATAATTCACCGTCAGCCAACTTCCCTGCCCGTCATCGTCGAAAGACGACTGATAGAAGCGGAAGCCTTGCGAAGTAAATATGCGGTTCATTGAAATTTGTTCATGAAAGAAAGTGTCTTTTTGTCCGGAGAGAGAGTCAGATAGTGAGACGGGAAGGGAATGACTGATATAACTGACGTAATCGGCAGGCGCTTCCGTCCCCGGATAATATACTACCCGGAAACTGTCCAGCCGCATGATAAACGGCAGTTTTATATTCTTTCCGCTTTCCGGTTCCTCGAAACTATTCATTGCTACGCCGGGGCGCAGATGTATATATCCCTTCTTGCTGCCGATAAACGTAATCATGGCCCCCACCAGGATAACGAGGAAGGAGCCATGCAACAACAATATGGGAAGCCGCCGCCATAAGGCACGCCGGATGAGAGCGGCAAGTGTTATTACGGCTATCGCTCCCCATAAACAACAAAACCAGATCGTATGATATATATTTCTTTCCACAAAGTCCGTCCCATACGCTTGCTCTACGAAGGTAGTCACAGCAAGCAATCCCACCAGACAGACATATAAAATAACAAGTAGCCTTTTCAACAGTACAATCTTTTGGTGATATTAAAAGGAAGCATAATCCTTGTTTTTACAGGCTTTCACTCCCATACATTCCATCTCTATCAACCATCCCGGACGACATACGGGGGCATGAACAAATACTTTAGGCGTGTGCGGAAAGCGTTTGTCGTACATACCTTTAACGACGGTATAGTCTGCGATGTCACGCAAATATACGATCATCTGTCCCAGATCATCAAATGTGCAGTCGGCTTCTTGCAGTAGCACCTCTACATTCTCCCACATTCGTTCGGTCTGCTTGCGGATATCACCGGGGTGCACTACTTCACCTTTGTTATTGATGCTTGCCGTGCCGGAAATGAATACTTGGCGGCGATCTCCATAGTCTACATACGTGCCACGTTCAAAGCTCACTCCGTATTCGTAAGTCGGGTTCAGATGTGTGGGCGCATAAAGAAAGTGAATCTGCTCCGGTTTCACGCCGGCTATGGCATACGTATCCATTTGTACCAGTACTTTCGGGTCGGCATGGCGTCCGCCGATTCCTGTGCTGGAGATGTAATGTGTCTTTTCTGTCAGGTTCTGTGTCACAAAGACCTCATTGCGTGCTTTCACGACTCCGGCATAGTTTACGTCTACGTTCTGCACGAAGAACCAGGTACGAATACAATGATCTGCCAGTCTGCATCCTTGTTCCATAAGTTGCATCACGTAATCATTCAGCAGCAGGCGGGTCTGATACTCTGAGTTGGCTGCACGGTTGAAAGCGCTGCCGGCCCAAAGATGGCGGTACGCACCGTGCTTCACTTCGAAAAGGCCGTTGTGCAGTACTTGCGTCTGTATGTCGGTTTGCAGATAAACCCACAGGGCAATCTTTGTTCCGTCCAATGGTGGCTGCTCCACAATGGAAAGTGCGCAGTCCGAACCTTCGGTTGTCAATGCCAGTAGTGTATCTGCCTGATTGGCAGCGTCACTAAGGAAATAACGTTTGAGGATGGCAACTGCTCCTTTCAATTCTTGGGTAAGTAAATAATCGTAGGTGTTTAATACTGCATTCAGCTGTTCTTCGTATGTATCTTCCGGTTTAGTAGAATGAATGATAATATGATACTCTGAAGCTTCTCCTCCTGCATTATATTTAAAAATCTCTGTTAGCGTCTTTTCAGACTGAATATTCTGTTGTTTTTTGTTGTTCATATCAGTTGGGTAAATAACTATTTATTCTTGCGCACCGTTATTGATCCAGTCGTCAATAAGGGTCAAAATCGGAGATGATACTATTTCTTTTGAGTGATCGTATCCCCAGGTTGAACTAATAGTGGTATTCAATAATGTGTGCAATACGCTTTCTTGCGCACTGCCCGGCTTGACGAGTAACATGCCATCTACTTTCTTCGACGGGCGGTTGACCAGTGCCTCGTAACTTTTGCCTTCTGTCAGATACAGGTTGGCTGCTGCCGAACTACTTCCACCATGACAGTGTGCGCATGTCGTATTAAATACTTTTTCTTGAATGCCATGGTACATACCTACATTTACAGTTCCCACATCCATAAGGATGGTGTCGTCAACTGCTGTAAGGTCGTCCATTGACTGAAAACTGATAACTCGTTTTCTCAATTTATTAATAACGCACAATTCAATAGTGGTTACTTTATCACTGACTCCTGTCATCGTAACCTGGATCTCATCATCTTCGACCGCCGGAATTGTTTTGGTGACAACGGCATACTCGCTCTCATCACTGAAGCCTGCCACTACAACACTATAACCATCGGGCCATTTATTGATACCACTGATTCTTCCGCTCATTCTCAATCTTCCGGATGCGCTTCTTCGCTCTTTCTTCACTGATGCAGTCTACTTCCATAACGCGCTGCACGCGGCGCACACGGTCGGCATAGACAAAGATGCGGACCAGATTTTCGATCTCCTCGTCCTGATCCAGCACATAGCCAGCCGCACGGCCCACAAATACGCACGGTTCCTGTTCTGCCAGCTCCCGCATCACCATCGCCTGGAATTTAAACAGGTTATCCGGCGATGTCACATCGCCTTTCAGGGACGGCTTTCCGAACACATCTGCCTTCTTCGCGCCAGTCAGACGGTGAAGCAGGTTGTTTCCCGCTTTCTCATCCGCTAAACGGAAAAATTCCTCTCCAACCGCACTCTTCTCCGACGCCATCTTTAAGATCTCATCGTCGTAGAAATGAAGCCCCAGCTCCTCTGCCAGCTCCTCATAATCATACCAGCTGCCGTCCTCCTTCTTCCGCCAGCTGCCGGCGTGGACCTCGTAGATATTCAGCGGCTTATCAAAGCATTTTGTGCGTTCCTGCATCCATTTGTCATCGGCAAAGCCCTTGGGGGCATCGCTGACGATGCTGCGTCCGTCGGGGCGCAGCGTCATGGCCGTGCCGTAGGGGTCGCAGTGGGCCACGCTCTGGCCGTTCGCGCCGCGCACCCAATACTGGTACACCATCCCCGCTTGCACGCCGGGGGCGTCGCACTCCCACACGGCGGACTGGGTGCGGTGCAGATCAAAGGTACCGATCTCGGTCTCAACGGCGATATGCTGCGCGGACGGTGCCCACACCGCAAAATGCGTGCCGCCGAAATAGGTATGCGCACCGAAAAACTCATACGCATCAAAAGCGTGCCCGGTATAAAAATCCTGCATGTTCATGATGAAAACTCCTATTGCCCCTTGCCTCCCCTAGCAGGGGAGGTGGCCCCGCAGGGCCGGAAGGGTTGAACCTTGCGGCCATCCGAAATA
>ERZ772937.2768-NODE-2768-length-10529-cov-2.761600_pt1 | contig 10529 bp, 7 predicted proteins | sample MGYA00512113_ERZ772937 | MGnify/ENA primary metagenome ERZ772937 (study PRJEB29015, sample SAMEA2737649) | human gut metagenome | biome: human gut; feature: human-associated habitat; material: faeces | place: China | collected 2012 ... | reverse complement strand
GTAAGCATCTGTTTACCATCTGTCGTTTTCATCCAACGACCTTCCACCTTACCGATTGTCAACTGATCATAGATATGCTTGTTCTCTGTTGTCAACTGGGCTATTTTATTATTATCAGCCAAATCGATCGAATAGATTTCATCTCCCATGCTCAAAGAATGGCGCTGCACGATCAGCTTATGTTCACCCAACAAAGCCACACCGGCATAATCGTACATTCCGGAAGTAAGCGGCGTGATTTTATTGCTATCCGTCAGATCGATCTTATATACTTGGGACTCACCATGCCATACCCCCGTAAAGTAAAGAGCCTTTGCATCTGCACTCCAAACGAACCCGTCTACGTTGGAATCAAAATCCTTGCTGGCGAATATCTTTTCACCTGTTTCCAAGTTCATGACCATCAAGCGGTTCTGGTCTGACTCATAACCGTCACGCTCCATGCTCTGCCATGCGATGAACTTGCCATCGGGAGAGTATTGGGGATTCGTGTCATACCCCATAATACCTTCACTGATATTGGCCGTCTTTTTCGTATTCAGGTCATACACATAAATATCCGAATTGGTGGACAACGCATATTCCTTTCCGGTCTTTTTACGACTCGTGTAAGCAATCTTGTCCGATGTAGTATTCCATGCCAACTGCTCAATTCCTCCGAATGGTTTCATCGGGCTTTCAAACGGTTCGCCTTCCATAATATCGACAGGGTTACTGATTGCCTTACCATCAAAATCAGCAACAAAAGGATGCGGGGCTGTTGTTACCCATTCATCCCAATGTTTATACATCAGGTCTGTGACAATAATACCAGTAGCCTTATCCAGGTCGGGATATTTATCTGCCGTACTTTTGACTGTCTTTACCTGTGAAATAAACAGGACTTTCTTCTCATCGGGAGAGAAGGCGAAACCTTCGATATCCCCTTCATATTCAGAGAGCTGTCTGCGGTCGCTTCCATCCGGATTCATTTCCCAAAGCTGGCTGCTGCCGCTTTCATTGCAAAGGAAAGCGATTTTTTTTCCACCTTTAATCCAAACAGCTTCATTTTCGGAATAAGACGTTTTTGTAATCTGCTTATTGTCCGTCCCGTCTGCATTCATAACAAACACTTCGCGATTACTTCTGTTTTCCGGTACGCTGTAGTAGGCTACAGTATACACTACTTTCTGTCCGTCCGGAGATACATTCATCCCCCCGATACGTCCCATTGCCCAAAGCACTTCCGGCGTCATCCGTCCGTCTTTGACTTTAATATCCGAACGCCCGATCACATTTTCCGTGTTTCCTTTCTGTTGGGTCGCACGATCGCACGTTTTTCCATCCCCACTACAAGCTCCAAATAATAAGGATGTTGCCATAACCATTGTTCCGATAGATTTATTCATGTAGTTTATAATATATTGTGTTTTGGGCACGAAAGTACAAAATATAATTTATATCTTTGTCCCATTAATTTAAGAACTGAACAGTATGAATAAGATTTGGTTATTTGGAGCCTCCATATGTATGGTTTTAGCATTAGGTTCTTGTAAACCTAAACAGAGTGCGTATAAGGCTGCTTACGAACAAGCAAAAGAAAAAGAATCGACAGCTCCGGTCGAGATGGTCGAAGAAGAGGAAGTAGTTGAAGAGGTAACTCCGGTTTCTAAACCGAGAACTTCCAACGTCAGTACACGCGCAGAAAGAATTAATGCTGCACAAGGTGAAGATGCAAGCAGACTGAAACGTTACAGTGTCGTTATCGGCAGTTTCAAGAACAAAACAAATGCTTACGCTTTGAAAGAACGTATGCAGAACGACGGATATAACGCTGTTTTGGGAGAAAACGAACAAGGTATGCTTCGTGTGATCGTCGCCAGTTTCAATGACAAAGCCGATGCTGCGGACAGCCGCGATGCAATCAAAGCAAAATACGCTCCAAACTTCCAGGATGCATGGATTCTGGAAAGACAATATTAAAAATCCAATCCACGGTAATAAAAAAGGATGAGTCTTGACAGATTCATCCTTTTTTATTGCTTGCCGTCCCGATTCCATGCTCCTCCGGTTTTGAATACACGAGCATGAAAAACTTTAATCCAATTTCAATACAGCCAAGAACGCTTTTTGTGGAACCTCAACTGTACCGATCTGTTTCATTCGTTTCTTTCCCTCTTTCTGTTTTTCAAGCAACTTACGTTTACGGGAGATATCACCGCCATAACATTTGGCCGTTACATCTTTACGAACTGCCTTTATCGTTTCGCGGGCAATGATCTTGGCTCCGATAGCCGCCTGGATAGCGATATCGAACTGTTGCCGAGGAATCAGCTCTTTCAGTTTTTCACACATACGCCGGCCGAAGGCAACGCTGTTGTCCATATGAGTCAGCGTCGAAAGAGCGTCCACCGGTTCCCCGTTCAGAAGAATATCCAGTTTAACCAGCTTGCTCGGACGAAAATCATGGATATGGTAATCAAAAGAAGCATACCCTTTAGAAATACTTTTCAGTTTGTCATAAAAATCGATTACGATCTCACCTAAAGGCATATCATAATGAATCTCGACACGATCACCGGAAATGTATTCCTGCTTGATCAATATGCCACGTTTACCCAGACAAAGTGTCATGATCGGACCGATAAAAGTCGTATTAGTAATAACAGACGCACGGATGTACGGTTCATCAATATGGTCGATCAACGTAGGATCGGGCAAGCCGCCCGGATTATGAACCTCCGTACAGTTGCCTTTCTTATCGTAAACTTTATAAGACACATTAGGAACGGTCGTGATCACATCCATATTGAACTCACGGTCCAAACGTTCCTGCACGATCTCCATATGCAACACCCCAGGAAACCACAACGGAAACCAAAGCCCAATGCCGCTGAGCTTTCCGGCTGGAATGTCAAAGAGGCGTCGTTTAACTGGAGTTTTTCCAAAGAAGCGCGCAAATTCTCAAAATCTTCGCTGTCGATCGGATAAACACCGGCAAAGACCATCGGTTTCACTTCTTCGAACCCAGCTATCGCGTCTTTCGCCGGACGGGCCACATGGGTGATAGTATCTCCAACCCGAACCTCGCGAGAAGTTTTAATACCAGAAATAATATAACCGACATCCCCGGTACGAATCTCATCACGAGGAGACATCGTAAGCTTCAATACTCCAACCTCATCGGCATCATACTCCTTACCGGTTGCAATAAATTTGACATGATCTCCTTTACGGATCACCCCGTTTACGACTTTGAAGTAAGCAATAATGCCACGGAAGGGATTAAACACAGAGTCAAAAATCAAGCACTGCAACGGAGCTTCCGGATCACCTTTCGGAGCCGGCACTTTTTCGACAATTGTATTTAAAATGTCATATACCCCTTCTCCCGTCTTACCACTGGCCCGGAGAATATCTTCCCGAGGACATCCCAGCAGTTCGACAATCTGGTCTTCCACCTCATCCGGCATTGCACTCGGAAGGTCTATCTTGTTCATGATCGGAATAATCTCCAAATCATTTTCTATCGCCATATACAAATTGGAAATAGTCTGTGCCTGAATACCCTGAGCTGCGTCAACAATCAGCAAAGCACCTTCACAAGCTGCAATCGAACGGGATACTTCATATGAAAAGTCGACATGTCCCGGAGTATCGATCAGATTCAGGATATATTCTTCTCCTTTATACTTCATCTGAATGGCATGACTCTTGATCGTAATGCCTCGTTCACGCTCCAAGTCCATATCGTCCAGAACCTGCGCCTGCAAATCTTTACCTTCTACTGTCTTGGTATACTCAAGCAAACGGTCGGCCAAAGTACTTTTACCATGGTCAATATGAGCAATAATACAAAAATTGCGGATATTCTTCATCTGCTAAACTTATTTAGGTGTGCAAAGATAGTGAATTTAGGCTAAATTGTTATACATTTGGCATACCATTTGTTATTAATAATATATGACACTACAAGAAATAAACAAAGCATACAACCGCATAGTCGGTTCATTAGACAGTAAAGAATTGAAGAATGCCTTCGATTCCTTACAGGCTCTTATTGCAGGAAGTCGCGAATATTCTTTTCAGGACAAGCTGAACGAACTTCAGGACACCTACAAATATATGCTGCGCTACCGGATTGAAGGAGCAAAAGATCCGATGCAGGAACAGATATACAACAATCTACAGGCATCGACTTATGAATTGGCCGATTCAGTCAAGCAGAAAGCAGTAGCTGTGGAATCTCCCCTATCCTATTACAGCCGCCGAAGAAGCCTGAACATACAGCCTTCTCTCACTTACAAACAGCTGCATGACCAACTGCTCTTAGAACATGAAGCCGGAAAGCACAAAGAAAGTGACGCATTCAATATTCTCATCTTTAATAAGATATGGGTATCTTCTTTTCTGAAAAGAGAGGAAGCTGAAGATATCCGCGGCATGCTACACGACAATGCACTACCTTTTACAACCGGTAGCCAGATTGTTTCCGCCTTGATGTTAGGATTGCAAGAGGCGTTCGACAGAGAAAAGATACTTTTATTGTTCGACGCAGCCAGCCATCCGAACGAAGAGGTCAAAGTCAGAGCATTAATTTCAATCCTGATCACTTTATACACATATAGAAAACGGACGCAGTTATATCCGCAGATAGCCGACAGGCTAGCGGCTTTGGCCGAAACTCCGGGGTTCATCAAAACGATCCGCACAATCATCCTACGCTTCATCTTAGCCCGCGAGACAGAGAAGATCACCCGCAAACTACAGGATGAGATCATCCCGGAGATGTTAAAATTGAGTCCAAAGCTCAGCAAAAAGATCAATCTCAACGAACTCACCCCTGAAGATTTGACAGGAAATGAAATGAACCCAGAATGGGAAAGCTTCTTTTCTGACAGTACCCTCGGAAAGAAAATGGTAGAATTCGGGGAGCTTCAACAGGAAGGGGCCGACGTCATGCACTCAACCTTTGTTCATTTGAAAAATTTCCCGTTTTTCCATGAATTAAGCAACTGGCTGCTTCCATTCACAATCGAGCATTCTTATTTCGATGATCAGTTCACTCCGGACAACGAAGCTGAAAAGCAGATGCTCGACTCTATGACATTCGCTGCTTTTATGTGCAATTCGGATAAATATTCGCTTTATTTCAGCATGATGCAATTGCCGAAAGAAGCCCGAAAGATGATGATGAACCAATTCGACAGCCAGGCCACAGAAATGATCCAGCAGAATAAAGAAGAATTGATCAGCAAACGTGGAAAACAGGATACGATCATCGGACAGTACATACAAGACCTGTATCGTTTCTTCAAACTATATCCGGGCCATCTGGATTTTACGGATATCTTCACGATGCCGCTCGACTTCCACAATCTTGCCATCCTGCGCCCTTATATTTCTGATAAAGAAAGTCTTACAAACATCGCTGAATATTATCTCCGTAAAAACTATTTTAGCGATGCACTGACCATATTCAACCAATTGGCAAAAATGGATCAAGATAGCGACATTCTTTTCCAGAAAATCGGCTATTGCAAGCAAATGGAAGGAGACTTGAAGGGCGCCCTGGAAGCCTACCTACACGCAGACTTGTTGAATTCCGAAAGCAAATGGGTAATCCGACGAATCGCCGGTTGCTACCGTTCACTTAAACAACCGGAAGAGGCTTTGAAATATTACCGCCGGTACGAAGCTTTAAATCCGGATAATTTATCAGTTCAAATCAGCATTGGCCATTGCCATCTCGAACTAAAGGATTATAACGAAGCGTTGAAATGCTTCTTCAAAGTCGATTACCTGGATAACAAAAGCCATAAGGCATGGCGACCTATTGCATGGTGTTCTTTCCTGACAGGGAAATACGACCAAGCACGGAATTACTACAAAAAGATACTGGATAACCAACCCCACGCACAAGATCTGCTGAATGCCGGACATACCGAATGGGCACTGCAGAATATCAAGGGCGCTCTCTCCTTTTACCAGCAGGCGGTGCAAATGGAAAACGGCAACATCCTTAAGTTCCAAGAACAGTTCAGCCAAGATGTAGCAGACCTGTTGATCGCCGGTATAGAAGAAGCCGAAGTCGCCCTGATGCTGGATCAGTTAAGATATATAATAGAAGGAGCTATTTAAAAATTTAAAATGGAGAATTGAAAATTACATCTGTAGCTAATTTCCAATTCTCCATTTTAAAATTCCTTTATCCTCTGCTACCAAGGCTATCCGTATCGGGATTGAGTTCTTTGACAGCATCCTTCACTTCTTTCTCACCTATCGGATAAGTAACAGCTACTTGTTGTACGGGGTATTCTTCCTTTTCCCTATCCACAGCTTTCGATTCGGCATTCTCCGGAATCTTGGCAAAATTTTTGTTCATATCATTCACTATTTATGTTTCTATAGCTATTCAACAATAAAAATGGCCCGGAAGTTCCGAGCCATTCAATCAACCAAAACAAAAAAACCTAAAAACCTAAACATCAACCATCTTTTTCTTTTTGCTCTACTATACGTTAAGGTTTCCTAACTACTAAACAATCTTTCTGACCTAAAAACTAAACCTATCAAATCGTATATATATTTCCCTTGTTTCCTATTCCTCGTATGCCGGCCATGCCCCCTCTTTCGTACAGACATAAGCAGCTGTGCGGACGGCAAATTCATGCGCTTCCCTTAGCGAAGCCCCTTTCAACAACGAAATGACCAGTGCTCCGGAGAAAGCATCACCTGCTCCAACCGTATCCGCCACCTGCACTTCCGGGGTTTGCAAAGTCGATTCTTCATTAGCGGTATATATCGTACTATAAGCTCCTCCGGCCGTCAGAACCACCAAGCGGAGATTATAGTGTTCTATAAACCAATGAGCCACCTCCTTGTCCGTTCCTTCCAAATGAAACATATCCCGCAGGACGACCAACTCCCCATCATTCACCTTCAACATATTTGCTAGATAAAGCGACTCTTCGATCAACTCTTTCGTATAATAATGCTGACGCAAATTGATGTCAAAACAACGATAAGCATCGTCCGGAGCAAAAGAAAGAATCGCTTGTATCGTCTCTCTCGACTGTGCGGAACGCTGTCCTAACGTACCGAAGCAAATGGCACCCGCCCGTTCGGCCAAATCAATCGCATTTGACGTCGGAGAAAGATGATCCCAAGCTACACGTTCATTAATAATATAGTCAGGGACACCATCCTGCAGAGTAACCTGTACCGTTCCGGTCGGATAAGGGACTTTCTCGATCAGATACCGGATCGAATTATTATCCAGTTCTTCGAGGATTTCGCGCCCCAGCCCATCGTCTCCCACGGCGCTGATAGCATATCCTTCCGCCCCCAACCGCGACGCATGGTAGACAAAATTGATAGGAGCACCACCTGCTTTCTTTCCTGTTGGCAACATGTCCCACAGGAGTTCTCCTATGCCTACTACGACCGGTTTCTTATTGTTGCTTTGCATTGTTTCATTATAGTTTATTTGACAAGGATAATTTATTATCTACGATGCAAAGATAGAGACAGGTAGCAGATGCGACGATAACTAATGCTACAAGATTGATAACACTTGTTACATTATACTCTTATTTTCGAGTTACATGCACAAGTGTTACACAAATGTAACGAGCGTTATCAAAGAGAAGAATATTATTCCTTTTCCAGATACTCCGTCGGAGTAATATTGTAAACGGCTTTAAAACATTTCGAGAAATAAGCAGGCGAACCGAAGCCCGTCGCATAAGCCACCTCATTCACATTCCCGGCTTTCCGTCGGAGTAGAGCAGCAGCTTTCTTCAAACGATAGTTACGCAGGAAATCGGTCGGTGTCACTCCGGCAAGCTCCTTCACCTTCCGGTAAAGATGCACACGCGACAAGCCCAATTTTTCACTACCTTTCTCAATACTGAAATCCGGATCGGCATAGGACTCTTCGATCAGTTTCAAGAAACGATTCATAAAAAGATCGTCCATGCTTCCCGCTTTTTCCTCCTTCACGGAAACAGCAGGCGAAGAAGCATCGCGAGCATAAGCCTCACGCAACCGGACACGGTCCTCCAGCAGCTTGATGATACGCAGTTTCACGACTTCTATGTTAAAAGGTTTCTGGATATACGCGTCCGCACCACTGGCAGCCCCGTACATCTGTTGCTTGTCGTCGGACAAAGCAGTCAACAGCATAACCGGAAGATGACTCAGGACAATATCCGACTTGATCTTACGACAAAGATCGAAACCGTTCATTTCCGGCATCATCACATCGCTGATAACCATCGAAACCTCTTCGCTCATCAGCACCTCCAAAGCCTTCACGCCGTTATCGGCAACCAACACACGGAAGTTCTGTTTTAATTCCGCCTGCAAGTAACTCTGTATATCAAGATCATCTTCTACGACCAGAACAGTATAATTGTAGGTACGGTTCAAAACCTCCTGCAATTCATCCGTGTTCAAGTCGGCGACACCACTGGAAAGCTCGGTTACGGAAAGATCGAATGTACAAGATTCGTCAAAATGAGATTTACCTTTCAAGAGGATGACCGTAAAGACAGTACTCTTATGCGGAACACTCTCCACCCGGATCGTGCCTTTGTGCATGTGGACGAACTCACGCGTCAAGTGCAGGCCGATCCCCGTCCCCGTCACATAGTTCTGGTCACCGGTAAAGAAACGGTCAAAGACGGAAGCAATATTTTCCGACGGAATGCCTTTGCCATTATCTTCGACAGAAAGCTCGACCTGATCTCCTTTATCCTTCAGGCGGATCGTGACCGTACCTCCGTCCAGCGTGAACTTGAATGCATTGGACAAAAGATTGGCCAGAATCTTCTCCATCTTATCCCTGTCTACCCATATATTAACAGAAGGGCAGTCATGCTCAAACGTGAAATGTATCTGCTTGGTGGCAGCCATCGTATCGAAATAAGATTTCACTTCTGCCACAAAAGCAACTAAATCTACCTCTCCGACCCGCATATTCATCTTATTGCTCTCTACCTTTCGAAAATCAAGTAACTGGTCCACGACTCTCTTCAACCTTTCCGCATTTTTCCGAATGATACGGATATCGTCTGCCAATGAAGAACCTTCCGGAGCCTCTTTCGACAGCTTGCCGAGCGGACCAAGGATCAACGTCAACGGCGTCTTGATCTCGTGTGTGATATTGGTAAAGAATTGCAGTTTCTGAGCCGTCGACTTCTCAATATAACGGTTTGCCTCAGCCAATTCTTCTTTTTGCTGTTGTACCTGCAAGTTCGTACGTTTCAGCTCGCGGTTCTTCCGCTTCACCGCCCGGTTCACATGGACCACGTACAAGGCGGACAAAAGCAACATCCCCATCAGCAAAAGGATAATGCCGACGGAGTTTTGGAGGAACGTGTATTTGGAAAGCATACTCTCCAAATTCTCCCGTTGCAACTCGATCTGGTGCTGATAGTCGACCACCTGTTCGGACTGGATAAACAGCGTTCCGGCATTGTTCTTATCGATCAAGGCAGAAGAGAGCAAATATTGCCGGGACACATCTTCTCCGTTCAATATCTGCATGGCTACACGGATAGCAAGGCTCCCACCCGTCGGATACAAGACCGAAGCGGCCAACTCTCCGTGCATGACGGCTTCCAGCCCCGATCCCCGTCCCGAAACGGCATCGATCCCCACAAAACAAATCCTGTCCGCCAATCCGGGATGCATCCTTTCGATTGCCCTGCGGGCAGCCATTGCCATCACATCATTATGGGCAAACACAACATCCACCTCCTCCAGCGAATCCATTTCCGCTATCTCCTTCTCCACCGTTTCCGGCTTCCATTTCCCAAATATTTCCTTCACCTTGATGCGGGAGTTCAAAACCTCCATAAAACCGCGATGGCGATCCTGCGCCGGAGAAGAACCGGACAAGCCCCATACTTCCAATACGGTAGGATATTTCTCTTTCACCTGTCGGTTCACGAAAAAGCCGGCCTGGCGACCGATCTCGTAATTGTTACCACCGATATAAGTCGTATATTCGTCCGAACTGATCTTCCGGTCTACCAGGATAGTCGGAATGCCGGCACGGTAGGCCTCAATCGCAATAGGAGTGACAGGTTCCGATTCATTGGCGGAGATAATCAATAGATCGACCTTACGTTTTATCAGGCTGCGTATCTGCTCCACCTGCAACAAACTACTGTCCGCTGCATCCTCGACTAACAGGGAGACGCCCGGATATTCGGAGGCCTGCACCTTCATATCCAGCAACATCGATTTACGCCAAGAACCTTCAAGCGTACACTGCGAGACGCCGATAACAAACTTTTTCTTCTCCGAATCTGTTTTGCAGGAAAAGCAGGATGCCAGAAGTAAGACCAGCAGAGCGTAATAAGTTAGAGCAGGTTTCATTCTGTTTTATTTACAGGTTTCTGCAAATGTACGGAGAAATGGCATACCAGCCAATATTTATTTTGTACATTCGTCCTCCAGTAATCAATTATTCGCATGAAGATCATAAACGAAGCTTTATTGGATGAAACGACCGGGCGTGCCAAACAGTCGCCTCGGCT
>ERZ772937.2763-NODE-2763-length-10542-cov-2.926766_pt1 | contig 10542 bp, 5 predicted proteins | sample MGYA00512113_ERZ772937 | MGnify/ENA primary metagenome ERZ772937 (study PRJEB29015, sample SAMEA2737649) | human gut metagenome | biome: human gut; feature: human-associated habitat; material: faeces | place: China | collected 2012 ... | reverse complement strand
GTTTGGCGATATTTCTGCCCGTGATATTACGACAGCGGGCGATGACGCGCACGAGAGAGCTTTTTCTATACAGTTAAAAGGATGTTCATTAAACAGCACGTTACATCCTGAAGATAATTACCATAATGTGGAAATCACCTTTTCGGGTGACCCGGTTGATAACAATCCTGAACTGATTAAAGCCTCCGGTAGTGCCAAGCATATTGGTATCCAGCTTTATGATCGGGATGGAAATAAGTTAATACCAGGAAAACCTTCTCAACAATTCCCGCTGGTGAATGGGCGAAATATTTTAACCATCAAAGCGGAAGTCGTCAGAAGTGGCAATGGAATGATAAACGGTGAATTTAATGCGGTCGCGCATTTTACCGTAGGTTATTTTTGATTTTAACGGGTGCATTCTGGAAGTCGATGATGAATAAAAAAACTTTCCCCAGGTTAAGCACGTTATCAGTCTGTATTGCCCTGGTTTGTTATACACAATTTGTTTTGGCCGAAGAAGCTGTAACATTTAATACGGATGTACTGGATGCAACCGATCGGAAAAATGTTGATCTGACAAAGTTTGCTGAAGGGAATTACGTGGTGCCCGGCAAATATCTGCTGGATGTCCGTATCAACGGTCAGGAACTGTCGCAAAGACAAATTGTGTATAAAGTGGATCCGCGAGATAGCAATAAAACGGTAGCGTGTTTATCCCACGAACAGGTTGCTCTGCTGGCGTTAAAAGAGGACTCGCAGCAAAAACTGGTAGCGTTAGGGGATGATTGTGCGGATGTCACGTCACTTCCCGGTGCGAAAGTGAACAACCAATCCGGTGTGCTGGATATCACTGTACCGCAGGCGTGGATGAAATATTCCGACCCGGATTGGGTACCGCCTGAGCGCTGGGATAACGGTGTCGCTGGCGTCATTTTCGACTACAACCTTACCGGACAAATTAACCGCTATCAGGATGGTGAAGATTATAAATCGGTATCCGGCTACGGCCAGACCGGTTTTAACGCCGGGGCCTGGCGTGTTCGTGGTGAATATCAGTCGGAGTTTGACTCCAGTAACCATAGCAACACATTTGACTGGAACCGTATTTACGCTTATCGACCGCTGCCAATGCAGGCAGCAAAACTGACGATGGGCGAAATCTATCTGGATTCGCAGATTTTCGACAGCGTGCGTTTTACCGGGGTGAACCTGGCGAGTGACGAACGGATGCTACCGCCTAATTTACAGGGCTATGCGCCAGAAATTAAAGGCATCGCCAACAGTAATGCCAGGGTAACAGTGAGCCAGAGCGGGCATATTATTTATCAAACAACCGTTCCCGCGGGCCCCTTCAATATTCAGGATTTACGCAGCTCCGTGCGCGGTACGCTGGATGTCAAAATTGAAGAGCAGGATGGTTCAACGCATAGCTTCCAGGTGAACACGGCAAATATTCCGTACCTCACCAGGCCGGGGTACGTGCGCTATAACACGTCCGTTGGCAGGCCATCCCGTTATAACCACGACCTTCAGGGGCCGATGTTTTATACCGGCGATTTCTCCTGGGGTGTCAGCAATGCCTGGTCTTTATATGGTGGGACAATTTTCACCGGTGACCGCTATAACGCCTGGTCTCTGGGGCTTGGCCGCGATTTAAGCGCAATTGGCGCACTGTCGTTTGATATTACCCAGTCGATGCTTAAATACTTTATAAAAAAAGCAATTGGCAAACATTCTTTAGTCCGTCCGCGTATTGTTGTTGGCGTTCCTTCTGGCGTTACTGAGGTTGAAAAACGTGCGGTTATTGATGCTACTGTACAAGCTGGGGCCAGGGAAGCATATTTGATTGAAGAACCAATGGCGGCTGCTATTGGTGCAGGGTTGCCTGTACAAGAAGCCACCGGCAGTATGGTCGTTGATATTGGCGGCGGAACCTGCGAAGTAGCTGTTATTTCCTTGGGTGGTATCGTTATCAGCCGTTCTATCCGGACCGGCGGTGATGCAATGGATGATGCTATTGTACGTTACATCAGGAAAACATTCAGTCTGTTGATTGGTGAGCGGACAGCAGAAGAAATAAAAATTACTATTGGCACTGCGATGGAACTTGAAGAAGCTACAGAAATGGAAATTCGTGGTCGTGATCTCGTGACAGGGTTGCCTAAAAATCTGCTTATTAATGCGAACCAGATCTGCGAGGCGTTGAGTGAACCGGTGGCTAATATTGTCGATGCAGTACGTAATACTCTGGAGAGAACTCCTCCGGAACTGGCTTCTGATATTATGGATCGCGGTATCGTTATGACAGGAGGATCTTCTTTGCTGCGTAATCTTGACCGTCTACTGAGCAAAGAAACAGGAATGCCTGTCTATGTTTCTGATGATGCTTTGTCCTGTGTTGCCTTAGGTACTGGTATTGCGGTTGAAAATGTAGATATCTATAAAAAAGGATTTATGGCATCTAATAATAAATGAAGGCTGAATTATTATTGTGAGTAAGAAAAATATGAGCCTGCTTCTGATTGTGATAGCATTGGTAGCTCTGATGACCTTGGCTGTTGAAGGAAGAGTACGATTTCCGGTGTTGAATAGAGTGGTGATTGCAGTAATAAGTCCTGTCAACAGTGGTATTCAGACGTTTACAGGCGCAGCTTCTTCTTTGGAAAAGAAGCTGGAAGCTATTACGACAATGGAAGCAGAAAACGAGCAATTAAAAAAAGAAAACGCTGAATTGCGAAGGGCTAATATAGCTATGGCTGAGTTTTACGCTGAAAATCAGCGGCTGACAAAGCTTTTGCAATATAAAGAGCACGTGCCTGAACAGAAATTACTGCCTGCCAAAGTTGTGGGGCGGAATATGGGCGATTTACAGGATGTTGTAATCATCGATCGTGGTTCTGCAGATGGCCTGGATAAAGAGATGGCTGTTGTTACGGGTGATGGTATCGTAGGGCTGGTAGAAGAAGTTTATCCTGCTGCTGCTAAAGTCATGCTGATTACCAGCAGCCGTTGTAAGATCGGGGCACGTATTTTGAGGGCTGATTCCAGAGCGGTTGGTGTTATCTGCGGAAGAAGCATGGAAAATATGCCTTTAGAAATGGAACATTTACCCAGGGAAGCGGATGTAAGAAAAGGTGATGTTGTTATTACCAGCGGTTTCAGTGGCAGGCATCCGGCAGGTTTGGTAATTGGTACTGTAAGAGAAACCAGCCCAGAGGCGGCAGGACTTTTACTGAACGCAGATGTTGATCCTGCTGTTGACAGCAGTAAAGTAGAAGAAGTTTTTGTTGTTACCGGGTATAGCAACCCTGCAGCAGCAACAGGTAAATTAAATAGTAATACCGAAGGAGGACAGGCACAATGAGGAAACTGATTTGGCCCGTCCTGTTTCTGTTATGTTTATCTTTACAGATGAGTTTGCCGCAAAATCAGTGGTTTAAATTTGATCTGCCGCTTTTGCTTATTTATTGTTTGGCTATGCTGAAAGGTGCATTTGCCGGTGGGATAGCTGGCTTTTTCGTAGGATTGCTGCAGGATCTTTTAACCGGTGGTATTTTTGGTTTTCATATTTTGACAAGGACTGCGATAGGGTATTATGTTGGCTATACAAAAGAAAAGGTATTTAAAGACAGTATGTTTTACAATATTGTGGCGATTGTTACAATAACAGTTGCTTTGCGAGGCTGTTATTTTATTCTGCAGGTTATTATGGCTAAGGGATTTTCTGTTTTACTGTTAGAGCTGGCACTGCAGGATACGTTTGCTTATTGCCTGGGAAATATTATTTTTGTAATTCCGTTGTATCTTCTGACAGAAAGACTGCAGAAATGGATAGAACTGGATGATGGATTGCATTAAACAAAGGAGGTCAAATTGTGCTGAACAAAAGATACGCGCGCCGCTTGGAAGTTATGCTGGCAGCAGCAGTATGCATATTTTTAATTTTGCTCGGCAGAATGGCCTATTTGCAGCTTTATAAAGGCGATTATTATGGCAATCAGGCTGATGGTAACAGATTGCGCAGAACAAAAATCACTGCTCCGCGCGGCCTGTTTTTTGATTATAAAGGGCAGGAATTAGTTAATAATCTGCCTGGTTATGCTGTGGCACTTCAGCGTCAGGGGCAGCGTGATAATGAAAAAGTGATCGGTACATTGTCTGAAATATTAAATATGCCGGAAGACCAAATTAGAAAGCGTATTGCAGCTAATCAAAACAGTTATGAGCCAACCCGCTTAAAAAGCAATGTTTCCCCTGAAATCGTAACAAAAATAGAAGAACGCAGGTTGGAGTTACCTGGAGTTTTGTTGGAATTACAGCCAATCCGCAATTATTTGTATAAAGAACTGGCAGTTCACGCGTTAGGTTATGTTGGCGAGGCCAGTGAATATGATATTACTGAAGGCAGCTATAAAGGGATGCCAGGCGGTAGTATTGTTGGTAAATTTGGCATTGAAAAAACTTTTGATAAAGTTATCCGCGGAATAGACGGCAGCTTTGATGAGGAAGTAGATGTTGCCGGTAATGTTGTTAAACAACTGGGTCAGCGTGACCCCATACCCGGGAAAAGTTTGCAGCTGACCATTGATAAAGAATTGCAGATGGTTATGGAAAAAGCTGTTGATGAGCAATTGGCATATCTGCGGTCCAGCGGGATTGCCCCTAACGCCAGAGCAGCGGCTATTGTTGCGATTGATCCGCGCAGCGGTGCGGTAAGAGCTATGGTAAGCAGGCCTGCGTTTAATCCTAACCTTTTTGTAAATGGGATATCGGAAAAGGATTGGCAGGTTATAAATAATGATCCTAACTATCCTATGGGCAACAAAGTAATATCAGGCGAATATCCCCCTGGATCAACGTTTAAGATCATTACGGGTACGGCGGCATTGGAACTTGGCAAGGTAACACCGGAAGAATTGATTTTTGACTCCGGTCAGCACTGGCTTATCCCTATGGGCAACGCCGGCGGAGAAGCCCTGGGGTGGATTAACTTTCAACAGGCTTTAAGCATGTCGGATAATGTATATTTTTATGAAATGGGCAATCGCTTAGGGATCAATAATCTGGTTGATTTTGCACGCAAATTCGGTATGGGCAGGAAAACAGGTATTGAACTTGAGGGTGAAGCTTCAGGGCTGCTTCCGACACCTGAAAATAAACGCAAGATATTTACAGGGGAGGACTGGACTCTGGGTGATACCTTTAACGCTTCTATCGGGCAGGGGATAGACCTTGCAACACCTCTGCAGATGGCGGTGATGATGAGCTGCATCGCCGGAGGTGGTATTTATCACCAACCGTATTTAGTAGATAAAGTCCTTAATAATGATGGAAGTGTTTTTGAAGTACGTCAGCATCAGGAACCATATGCTTTGGGGGTATCACAAAAAACTCTTGAACTGATTAAACAGGGGTTGATGGGTGTGGCACAACCTGGCGGAACGGCTTCTTATTTTGCCAATTTGCCGAAGCCAATGGCTGCGAAAACAGGCACGGCAGAAAATCCGCATGGACGCGATCATGGTTTATTTGTAGCCTATGGACCTACAGATGCTCCGGAACTGGTAGTTGCGGCAGTAGTTGAGCAGGGCAGTTTTGGTTCTACTTCAGCTGGTCCGATTGTATATAAAGTGTTTGAAGAATGGTTTAGAGAAGAAGGTCTGATACCGTCACAAGCGGTTAAGTAAGCAGAAACTGCGGAAAGGATAGCAAATGCAGCAAAATAGATATTTTCGTAATTTGGACTGGTGGCTGGTTATAGCTATTTTTGGGTTGGTTGGAATAGGCATTTGCCTGATTGCCAGCGCTACTCATTCTTTTGCTGTAACGACAGGTAAAGCATGGCATGTTGAACGGCAAAGTCTGTTTTTAGCAATAGATTTGGCCCTGGTTATTTTTTCGTTGCGCTTCGACTATCGGCTGCTTAAAGATATTGCAACCCCCTTATATGTTTTTAATATTATCCTGCTTTTAGCGGTAATGTTTTTAGGACACAGCCAGCTGGGTGCTCAAAGATGGATCCAGATCGGCCCGCTCAGTATTCAGCCTTCTGAGTTTTCTAAAGCAATAATGATTGTCTGTCTGGCTGCGTTTTTAAATAAAAGATTGGAAACTCTTGACAGTTTCACTGATTATTTGCCGGCGCTGGCTTATGCTTTTGTACCTTTTATATTGGTTATGAAGCAGCCGGATTTAGGTACGTCGCTGGTTTTTATGGCAATTTTGCTTGGGATGCTGCTCATCAGCGGGTTTAAGGTCAGGTGGCTGATGTATATGAGCGGCGCGCTTATCGCTTTGATGCCTGCATTGTGGCATATTTTAAAAGAATATCAAAAAAACAGGATTCGTGTATTTTTAGATCCGGAGCTTGATCCTTTCGGGGCTGGATATCATGTCATTCAATCAAAAATAGCTATTGGGTCTGGCCTTTTGACAGGTAAGGGCTGGTTTTTAGGTACGCAGAGCCAACTTAATTTTCTGCCTGAGAATCATACTGATTTTATCTTTGCTGTAGCTGGTGAAGAGTTTGGATTCATTGGTATTTTTATTATTTTATTATTATATTTGATCGTTATTTGGCGCGGGCTGACTATTGCATTGAACGCCGAAGACGATTTCGGTACCTTGCTGGCAGTGGGCATTACTTTCATGTTTATGTTCCATGTGCTGGTAAATATTGGAATGACTGCTGGGATTATGCCAGTTACAGGTGTGCCGCTGCCGTTTATGAGTTACGGAGTGAGTTCGCTGACTACGAATATGCTGTTGGCCGGGCTGCTGCTGAACATCAATATGCGGCGTCAGCAGCTGCAATTTTAGAGGAGGAACAGTATGGAAAAAGAATTAACGATCGATATACTCAGCAGTGTACAGAAACCTGCTCGTTATACAGGCGGAGAATTTAACAGTATTGTAAAAAGTCCGGAGGAAACTGAAGTAAGTATCGCCCTGGCTTTTCCGGATATTTATGAAGTTGGGATGAGTTATCTGGGATTTAAAATTTTATATCATATCCTGAACCTTGAAAACGGTGTTGCTGCTGAAAGAGTTTACGCCCCTTGGGTAGACCTGGAAGCAAAAATGCGAGCAGATGCTATTCCGCTGCGAACTTTGGAAACGGAAAAGATATTGCAGGATTTTGATTTTGTCGGCTTTACTTTGCAGTATGAGCTTTCTTATACAAATATTCTTAATATGCTTGATTTGGGCCGTATACCTGTAAAAACAGAGGAACGTACAGAAAAAGATCCTTTTATTATTGTTGGCGGACCCTGCGTATATAATCCGGAACCTCTGGCAGATTTTTTTGATCTTGCCGTTGTTGGTGAAGGTGAAGAAGTTATGGTCGAGCTGATGGAGGCTTATAAAAAATGGAAACGTGAAGGTAAGCCTGGTGGGCGGCAAGGTTTCCTGCGCTGTGCGGTAAAGCTCAAAGGTATTTATGTACCATCATTTTATGATGTTGCTTATAATGAAGATGGCACTGTAGCAGCAGTAGTAGCTAATTGTGATGCTGCGCCGGCGGCAGTTGAAAAAAGAGTTATTTCTGATATGAATACGGTTAATTATCCGACAGCTCCGATCGTGCCGTTTGGAGAAATCGTGCATGACAGAATTATGCTGGAAGTTTTTCGCGGCTGCAGCCGTGGCTGTCGTTTTTGCCATGCAGGTATGGTCTATCGTCCTGTGCGTGAACGCAGGCCGGAGCTTTTAAAGGAGCTGGCACGCCAACTGGTGGATAATACAGGTTATAACGAAATTTCACTGGTATCTTTAAGCACGGCAGATTATTCTTGTCTTGCACCGATGATACATGATATGATCGAAGAATTTAAAGATGAAAAGGTTAGTGTTTCATTGCCATCTCTTCGTATTGACAGTTTTTCTGTAGATCTGGCGAAAGAAGTGCAGGCTGTACGTAAAAGCGGATTGACTTTTGCACCGGAAGCTGGCAGCCAGAGAATGCGTGACGTGATAAACAAAGGCGTTACAGAAGAAGACCTAATGAATGCGGTTGGTGCTGCTTTTACTGCAGGCTGGTCATCAGTAAAATTATATTTTATGATAGGTTTACCTGGTGAAACTGACGAAGACGTACTGGCTATAGCTAAATTGGCGAAGGCAGTACAATATAAATATCAGGAAGTGACAGGTCGGCGCGGTGCGAAAGTAACCGTGAGTGCTTCTTCTTTTGTACCCAAACCCTATACTCCGTTTCAATGGGTGCAGCAGGATGATATAGCGGAACTAAGGCGTAAACAATTTTTATTGAAAGATGCCTTAAAAGTAAAAAATATCACCTTCCAGTATCATGACTCGGTGACCAGTGTGCTTGAAGCTGTTTTTGCCCGTGGTGACCGCCGTTTAGGAAAAGCCTTATATCTGGCTTGGCAGCGCGGAGCCAAATTTGATGGCTGGAGCGAACATTTTTCTTATGATCGCTGGCTGGAAGCTTTGCAGGACGCAGGTTTAAACAAAGAATTCTATATAGGCCGCGAACGCGGAGCTAATGAATTATTCCCGTGGGAACATATCCAGCCTGCTGTAGCACGCAGTTTTCTGCGCAGGGAATATGAAAAAGCCCTGGCAGAAGAATTGACCAACGATTGTCGTCACGGTGTCTGTACAGGTTGCGGTGTTTGCCAAAAGCTGGGCGTAAAAATAATCGACTGGAAAGAGCAGGGCTTAGTATGAAATTAAGGATGCAGATAACTAAAGAGAAAGAAATACGTTTTATTTCCCATTTAGAATATGTGCGGACTATTGAAAGAGCTATCCGACGCGCTAAACTGCCTGCTGCTTATTCCGAAGGCTTTAATCCGCATTTAAAGTTTTCTCTGGCTTCGGCGCTTGGTGTTGGCGTTGTCAGTATGGCTGAATTTGTAGAGATAGAACTGGCTGAGCCGATGGAAGTACACGAGGCTGTGCAGAAGATGACAGCGGCTTTACCTCGCGGCATTCAGATTATGGCCGCAGATGTAACTGCGAACAACGCACCGGCGCTGATGGCTTCCGCCGGAGGTGCAGATTATCTTGTTGTGCTGCCTTATTCCGGTGAGTATGTTGAGGCAGTAGCTGCCTTTAACGCGGCAGAAAGTGTCGTTTATGCTAAGGCAGCGCCAAAGCTTAAAAACAAAATCAAAGAAATTGATGTAAAATTTTATATACCGGAAATATGTGCAAAGCAGGAAAATGATATGTTGACGTTAAAATTTTCCTGTCGTATTACACCTAATGGCAGTATGAAAGCAGCAGATCTGTTAAATACCTTAAATCAGCATTTTGGAATGCAGCTGCCTGTTGAAAAGGCAGATATCACCAGACTGGATCTGTATCGTGCAGCTGCTGATGGCCGCAGATTGCCGATGTTGGAACATATGGACAAGTCTATTCAATAGTTCAGGAAAGGAGGGGCTTTTGTATGGAAACCAAAATCATTATCAGTGCTACGTCAGAAGAAACACGTATGGGTCTGACTGAAAACGGTAGACTGATGGAATATTTAGTGGAACGCAGCAGTGAAAAACATCTTGTCGGTAATATTTTTAAGGGGCGTGTAAATAATGTTGTTCCTGGCATTCAGGCGGCTTTTATTGATATTGGTTTGCAGCAGAATGCCTTTCTTTATCTGGGTGAAAGTAATGATATTACTGAAGGTAAGTCCATATTAGTTCAGATAACGAAAGATGCCAGGGGCAGCAAAGGACCTTCCGCGACACGCGAGCTGACGTTACCTGGGCGCTATGTGGTGCTTTTGCCACTGGCGGATTATATTGGAGTTTCGCATAAAATAGAGAATAAAGAGGAGCGAAACCGTTTAAAAGCTATTATTGAGGAAGCAAAGCCTGATGGTATGGGAATCCTTATTCGTACGGCGGCTATTGGTGCCAGTGAGGAAGCATTGCTTGAGGATATCAGGCATTTGTGCGCTAACTGGCGTGTCATAGAAGCACGCGGGAAAGTAGAAAAAGCTCCTGCAACCTTGTATCGGGAATTAGACTTATCAGTACGGATCGTACGTGATTATCTGACAAATGATGTTTCCCAAATTATCCTCGATGATAAAGCAGTATGTGGACGTGTCTGCGAGTTACTGAAGAACATGCCAGGAGGTACAACGGGCCGGGTTCTGCTGCATGAAAAGCAGGAAGATGTTTTTGCGTACTATGGACTGCGGGAGGAAATAGATACTATTTCTGACAGGCGGATAGACTTGAGCTGCGGCGGTTATCTGGTAATTGATTATACAGAAGCTATGACTGTTATTGACGTTAACAGCGGCCGTTACAGCGGCCGTGAAAATTTGGAAGAAACTATTATGCAGATCAATCGTGAAGCGGCTGTCGAGATTGCAAGACAGCTTAGACTGCGGGATATTGGCGGAATTATAGTTGTAGATTTTATTGATATGCATACGCAGGAGCATCAGCAGGAAATTCTGCAGGTGCTGCAGCAGGCGCTTTCGAATGATAAAATGAAGCCGCGTGTTCAGGATATTACGGTTTTGAATTTAGTTGAAATTACGAGAAAAAAAGCTCGCCAGAATCTTTCAACGGTTCT
>ERZ772937.2723-NODE-2723-length-10665-cov-42.177286_pt1 | contig 10665 bp, 10 predicted proteins | sample MGYA00512113_ERZ772937 | MGnify/ENA primary metagenome ERZ772937 (study PRJEB29015, sample SAMEA2737649) | human gut metagenome | biome: human gut; feature: human-associated habitat; material: faeces | place: China | collected 2012 ... | reverse complement strand
TCGGAATAATAAACCAGATAGCCAGAATATACCTGAAGGAAATTACACTGACAGACTTATAACCGGAACAAAGAAATTGAAAAGCAGAAAACACATACCGATGCTGATGCTCCTTGCCCTACTGTCGTGTGCAGGCAAGGCAGGGGCGCAAACCGTTGCCGTGAAAAGCGACCTGCTTACGGGGGGCATGCTCGCCTCGCCCAACCTCGGTGTGGAACTAAAGCTGTCGGAACGTTTCACGCTCGAAGCCGGATTTCACTACAACCCCTTTCCGGCAGGAGGAGACAGGCGCTGGAAGCACTGGTTCGTACAGCCGGAGCTGCGCTACTGGATGTGCCAGCCCTACGGAGGACATTTCTTCGGGGCAAACCTGATGTACGGCGTGTACAACGTAGCCAAGGCAAGGCTGCCTTTCGGGCTTTTCAAAGGGATACGTTCCGAAAGATACGAGGGAGACTTTACGGGAGTGGGAATATCATACGGCTATCACTTCATCCTCTCCCCCCGTTGGGGGCTGGAGACAAGCATCGGCGTAGGATTCCTGCACACCCGATACGAACGCTACCGCTGCGCGCACTGCGGAGAAAAGACAGGAAGCGGAAACAGGAATTTCATCGCTCCCACCAAAGCCTCCATATCCTTAGTGTATATGATACAATAATAACAAGATAAATTACAACAGCAAATTGAAAGTATGAAAAACTTAATCCGTATTCCTATGATAATGGCACTATCGGCGCTCTGCTGCCGGGCAGGTCATGCACAGGAATTCTACCGGGGGGAAATGTTCGTCACCGGACAGCAGTTCTCGCTTGCGGACGGGCGTCTGAACATTGACCTCTCAGTCGATTTCGAAGGACTGAGAATGCCCTCGGACGAATCGCTGACCCTGACGCCCGTACTCATCAGCGGGGAAAACGAGCAAGCCCTGCCGGCGGTACTCATCAACGGCAAGGAAAAGCAGAAAGTGTACCAGCGGCAAAAGGAATTTGCCGGAAACGGGCATCCGGCTCCCATACCCGCAGTAGTGATAAGGAACGACGCCAGGATGGCGCGCTCCTTCCGATACCGGGTGGCAGTGCCCTATAAGGAATGGATGAAGGACGCCCGGCTCCTGATGAGAACGCAGGAATGCGCCTGCCACGGCAAACAGGGCAAGGCCTACGAAGACAGGATTGCCGGCAGGCTGAACCTGCCCGAAAACCGCACTTCAGCCTGGGACATGGATACGGACAGGAAATACCTGGCCTGGGTGAACTTCATCGAGCCTGCACCCGGCAAAGACACACTGCATGCAGTGACGGGGTCCATCCCATACTTTGGCAAAGGGAAGCAGGAAAAAGGAGAGAAAACGCTGGGAGAATTGTCCGAAAGCAAACAGAACTTAGAAATATACCACCGGCTGCGCAATGCATTGCAGAACATCCGACGGGAAGAGGGAACGGAGCTCCTGAAAGTGAAGGTTACAGGATACGGGGCACCTGCCGGAAACCTGAAAAAGAACGAAATGAATGCACTGGCACGCTCACTGAACCTTAAAGCATACCTGCGGGAAAACCGACTTGCAACTGGTATTCCGCTGGAAGTAACCTGGATTCCGGAAGACTGGGACTCCATTGCCGCACTGACAAGACAAAGCGGCATGATGTTCAGGGAGGCCGCCCTAGACCTGATAGGGAGTGTAGACATGGATAAAGGGCGGGAACGAATGCTGATGAAACTTGCCGACGGAAAGCCCTACAGATACCTGGCGGAAAAGATATTTCCCGAAATTATGCGGGTCGACTACAGGATAGAGTACACCCGCCAGCAGCCGGATGCGGCGGAAAGCCTGAGGATGTCCCGTACCGGAGAACGTCAGACACTGCGCCTGAACGAGCTCTTTGCGGTAGCGGGCAGTTACCCGAAAGGATCTACGGAATACAACGATGTACTCGACCTTACAGCCCGCCTGTTTCCCGACAGCCCCGAAGCCAATATCAATGCAGCGGCCGTGGCACTCACCAAAGGGGAAACGGCCAAAGCGCGGCGCTATCTGGAGAGATTCGCAACCATGCCAATCGCATACAACAACATGGGCATACTCTGCCTACAGGAAGGAAAACGGGACAAGGCGGAGGTATATCTTACCATGGCAGCGGCAGCCGGCATAGAACAGGCAGACAGGGTGCTGAAAGAGTTGAAAAACAAATAGGAAAGCAAAATGACCGGGAACACCAAAAGTATATTAACCTATAAAACAGGCATACATGAAAACAAACAGCTATTTATGGAGCATGCTGGCAGCAGCAACCTTTACACTGGCCGGATGCGGCAGTGAAGAAAACGGAATAACGGAACCCATGCCGCAGGGAAAGACGGCACAACTCGAACTGCGCCTGACGGGAAGCGGAGTGAGCACCAAGGCAACCGGAAGCGCATTGCCTACACAAAACGAAGAGAATGCGGTGAAGCGTTTCACCGTCGCCATCTTCAACAGCGACGAATCGGTGAATGCCATACAGACCGTAACCAATAACACCACTTCGGCAACAACCATCAACTGTACTCCGGCAACGAACTGTACGGGCATCGTGGTAGCCAACGCCCCTACAGACGGTTATTTTTCAGGCGTCCTGAACAAGACCGACTTCCTGAAGAGAACAATTGAACTGGCCGATGCCCAGACCAAGGATTGTCTGCCCATGAGCGGAGACGTAAAAAACGGTGATGGCAACGCCACCTTCACACTGGGCGCAGGCATCAACACCGGTATGACAGCCCGGCTGAGCAGGCTCGTTGCAAGAGTGTCCGTAAGCGGCATCAGAACCGAATTTGACCCCAACGGACAGTACTCGGCGGCATCCTACGAACTGAAAAACATCTTTGTGCGGAATGCCGTGAAAGAAGCTGTACCGGGCACAGGAGGATACAGCACCACCAAAATGAGCACACCGGATTATCTGACCGGAAACTACACCGGCTCCAGCGGAACTGTAGCTTATCTGGCAAATTCGGTCACTCCGCCGGTAAGCGTAGGTACCGAGCATAAAACCGACTACTGGTTCTATATACTCCCCAACGAAGAGGCCACCCGTACGGCATTGGTACTGGAAGGAACGTTCAAGAAAAGTGCAAGTGATGCAGGAACCACCATCTATTATCCGATAATCGTCAACAAGAGCCAGACCGGAACAAATATCACCGGAGCTTCGGGCACGGGTACTTCAAACATTGCCCGCAACACTACCTATGCCATCAAGGCAACTATCAAGAATATAGGAACCGATGACCCCACCGGAGAGATAAACCCTACTTCACTCGAACTGACAGTGAGTGTAGCCGACTGGGCACTGAACATCACGCAGGACGTGACATTCGAATAATTACCCGAAACCATAAACAATAATGAAACCTATCCGCACAGCCATACTTACGGCATCGTATGCCTGCCTTGCCTTTCTGCACGTATCATGCGTGCGGGAAGACACCGGAGACTGCATGCAGTACGAAATACACGTGCGGGTAGTGGATGCGGCAGGTAATGATCTCACCCAAAGCGGTGTACTGGAGAAATCGGAAGTGTATCTTTTCGGAGAAAACGGTTTTGTACGCATGGTTCCTGCAGGAGTGTCATCAGACTATCTTTTCGGAAACCACAAAGAAGCACGGCTTACCCTCGTAGCGTGGGGAAACATCAAGGAAGATACCCTGATTACCGCCAAAATCAAACCGGGGATCCTGCTAGAGGAAGCACGCCTGAAACTGAAACAACATGCCGAAGGAAGCCATTTGCCTGTTACTGATCTCTTTTACTGCCGCAAGGAACTGAACAACACCGCTACAAGGAGCATACAAGAGGAAAAAATCACGCTGGTTATGAAAAGAATGGCCGCAGGATTGAGCATACGGACACGCTATCTTGCAGAACGCTATCCGTATCAGGGAGAAACCTATACCTTCATTGTACGGGGAACGGGTTCCGAAGTGGATTTCATGGGAAAAGTAACCGGAGAAAACGCAGGATACAAACCGCCAACCTTTACAGATGAACAAGGAGATGCCTATGCTCCGCCCTTTCGCATATTTCCAACCCAAGAAGAAGAATGTATCGAAGTGGAAATATACAGAGGGCAGGAAAAACTATGCACCATTACGCAGGATAACGAGCTACACCTCTTACGAGCGGAAGCCGGAAAGCAAACTGACATTGAAATAGATTTCAGAAAGACCGAAATAAGAGTATTCGTAAAAGTACTGCCATGGGGAGAAGTGGAACAGGAAACGGAAATGTAAATTAAAGGAAGTATGACAGGGCTATCGGAATATAGAAGCAAATCCGCCGCATTATTACGCATTGTAACCTGTGCGGTAATCGTCCTTGCCCTGCTGGCTTGCGACAATGGGCAACCTGGCACACTGACCGACAATGGCGAAGTAATGCTCACACTCCGCATTTCGCTACCGACGGCAACGGACGGAAGTACCGCCACCCGCGCCATTACATCCAACGAGGAAAATGCAATAGACATAGCCCAACTGAAAGTATTGGTATTCAAGGCAAACAGTTCCACGGAAACGTTCTGCTATGAGGCGCCGCAAATACAGTTACAGGATGAAAAGTACATAGTGACCCTGAAACAAAGCCTGATAGGCGAGAAATACAGACTTGTAGTCATAGCCAATGCCGGAAAGAAACTACCCGTCATTCCGGATAACACTGCCAAAAACGATGTTCTGAAAATGATAACGTTCGATGCCACCGGAATGTGGAATGCAACCGGAACGACAAACTACAGCCGTTTCCCTATGTGGGGAGAAACGACTGCAACGCAAGCCATCACTCCTGCCACATCTTTGGGAAACATCACGTTGCTGCGTTCGCTGGCACGCATAGATGTGGGATGTATGCTAAATGGAGAAACAGCAGCAGGAATAAGCGGATTTACGTTGAAAACAGTCAGCGTGTACCGCACCAAGAATAAAGGCTACGCAGCTCCTGTAAACGGTGGGACAATTACCGATAACGTGGTTGCGTCCGTATCCATCCCCCCGGATGCCGGAACAAACGATGCGCTGACCTACACCTGCATGGACGGCAAATCACTGATACGGACTATCTACGTAGCGGAAACACCGCAAGGAAATGGCAGGGACAATAATGTATGCCTTGTCGTAGGAGGTACTTATGCGGGAAGCACGCATTATTACAGAGTGGACCTTACCAGCGGGGGAAGTTATATTCCGCTAAAAAGGAACTGCCGCTACATCGTGAATATCAAGGCGGTGAACAATGCGGGATATACCACGGAAGCAGCAGCACTTACGGGCGACAAGACATTGGTGATAGCAACAAGTATATCAGCAGAAGCGTGGAGCGGACAGACATCGGCAGGTTCGGGAACAATAACCATGCCTCAAAGTCCGGATCAATGGTAGCAGGTGCAAAAATGACAAACGGTTCATAAACGATTACTTTACCTTAAAAAAAATGAGACGAATGATAAGAAATATGTTATTCCATATATCGGTTGTCCTGCTGATAATCGGGTGCGGAAAATACGAGGACAGCATAGAGAACCCCTCTCCCAACAACATCCTCGTTGAGGTGGAAGCTCCCCAGACAAACGGCTGGAGCACGGAAGAGATTGCCGGCACACGAAGCGGAATAACAAAAACCGTCAAACAAAAAGGAGAATACGACTTGAATATGGAAGTGAGTACACTGTATTACCCCGCAGGATATGCAACCGATGAAGCCGCCACCCGCTGGGCAAACATGGAAGATAACATAACTTTCCGGGTCATAGCTTATAAATCGGCTACCGCCACCGAAATTTCCACTGCAAACTATGCCGGATATGGAGATTATAAGCTGTCGGGAAGCAGCGTACAAACCACAAAGAGCCTTATTCTCCCTATGGGCACTTATACATTCATCGTTTATTCATACGGCAATTCAAGCGCCATTACCACATTTACCAACAGCTCTACAAGTGTTCCCGTAACAAACGGGCAAAATTTTATGACGTATGTAAAAGCTGGAGTTGTAATTTAAATCCGGAAAAACCAGACGTGCCGCTTAACAAAAACGATGCGTTTCAAAAAGTACAAAAACGACACGTACAAGAAAAAAGGTGAGCGCGGTCCTATTCAGCATGATCAAAGCCCACCGTTTTTCTTTCACTTGAACCCTCTTTAAATGGCTTTAAAATATCATTTAAAAGCCATTGCAGATTCAAAATAATTCACTATCTTTATGCAGTGTTAAGCTGCTATACCTAACACTTTATCCGGCTTCGTGTATAGCATCATGTCTGTATATTTAGCTTGGTAGTTTACGCTTGCACTAAACTCCACTTTCCTGCATTCCTTGAACAGGCTGCCAACAAATGGGTTGCGGTCCATCCAGTCGCACAGTTCTAAAATGGAGGCCTTGTTTGAAGTGAAGTATACGAACGAATGCCCTTTCAGAACGGTTAGCACATCCAGATAGTCAGCCAGACGCCAGGACATCCTGTAAGTTCCCACTTCAGTGGAAAGGTATGGCGGATCAACCAGGAATACCACGCCCGGAATATCCTTGTAACATTTAAACACTTCCTTGTAATCTTTGCAGGTAACCATAACCCCTTTCAGGTAATCTTCCGCTTCGGAATAATCAGCCCGCCGAATTCTATTGTAAATGGCTTCTTTCTTCATTTCTTCCAAACTGACCACATACTTCATGGCGAACAACAAGGAGGCTGAAATCGTGATATAATCCACGTAGCCGTGCTCTTTTTCCTCCCTCTCAATACGGGCTAACATTTTATCGCGAACCTCCCCGGTTATACGTTTATTTTTGGGTTCCCCTTCAGCTATCCGGCGCAAATCGGATAACAGCATATTGGTGGCTGGGATATTCGCAAGCCGGCGGCGGTAGTTATCGAAGTCGTTATACACAACGGTAGTATCAGGCCTGACACATTTGGTAATATGTGACAGCAGACCTGAACCGCCAAACAGGTCCACAAACATGGTGCTGTCCGGGAACTGTCCCAGTACCTTGATAAATTCCTTTGCAAACATGCGTTTCTGCCCCATGAAAGGAAGCGGGGCGGATAAATACATCTTTCTCATTTCATTCTGCCTTAAAACGGCCGCAAAGTTCTCCAAAATAAACGAAAAACAGTGGAAAACATAAACGGTTCCCGCTGCAAGACACATACAGCAAACTACACGTTCAGCCCGAAACGGACCGTCTCGTCACCGGCAAGCAGTGCACGGGTACCCGGGATATTGTTCTCGTAAATATGTACATTTCCTAAAAAGAGGGTGATCGACTTCAGGGGAAGTTCTATCTGCCGCGCCATCAGGTACAGGTGATAAATATCGGAAGGCAGCCCGAGGTTCGCGTCGCTGCTGCGCTGGTAGGCAGACAGAACCAGTTCCCCGTCATCCAGTTGGAATTGTACCAGACTCAAGCAGGGTGCCTGATTACTTTCGGCACCAGTCTCACCCAGGAAAAGCACATAGTTCTTGCTGTTGCGCTTCTCCCGGTTGATTTTCGCTATCAATGGCGGCAACTTCTCGAAATAAGTAGGATAACTATTCACCAGGATGGAACCGCAATAATCCCACCAATTGATACCGGCCTCCCGGTACTTCTCCACATTACGTTCCCCCTGCATGAACAGCTGGAGCTCGCTACGGAGTTTCTTACGGGCGATATTATGCCCCTCGAATATGTCAAGCAAGTCCGCCGGTGCCAGCGACAACTGCTCATTCAGAAGGTATTGTATGTTTCCCTTCTTGTTGGTCTGTGTCTTTCCCGCGACAAGAATCTTGTCCAGGATACGGTAATACTTATTCATAGCCATTTCCTCCTTCTAATATTGAAACACCCTAAAGATAGGGGAAAACGGTGCCCCAAACGGCAGAAGACAGCCTTTTCACACTGCAAGCGTCTTGCAGTCGCTCTGAAACCGTTTCACCAGGGCGTAAATCTTACGCTCGCTCACCGAATACTTCTCGGACAGTACAGCTACGGCATACGAGACTTTCTCACCATGATCCAGCAGGCGGGTATAATCCGCATACAGGTCGATATACCGGGCATCTTCCAGACGGATGCCGACCGCCTGGAGCCTTTTCAGTAGCTCCCGGTTAAAGTTTAATATCTCAATTACTTTCATACAACAAAAAAATTATATCTTTGCAGTGCCAATCATTTATTAAAATACAAAAAGCGAACCTGCGACAAAGGGTCTATGCCCCCGGTCGTGCGGGTTCGCTCGTATTGTTAATAAATGATTGGCGTCTATATTAACCAGGCCGGGGGCTTTTTAACTTTCCCAGACCTTTTAATACAACTGTTTATTTAATTATTTCTATATCTACAAAAGTACAATATTTTATTCCTAATGTTATACCTTTCAAAAATAAAAGTAGAATATTAGTAGCTTCCATACATTCTACCCACATTCTACCGGGCGTCTAAAATCAGGTGTTTTTTTCTTCCTTTTTACAGCCTTCAAATCCCGAATAATCGTATTAGAAAGAACCTCTGAATACACCTCCGTAGTTCTGACGGAAGTATGACCTAACAGCTTCTGGACGGTGGTTATCGGAACACCTTGGTGAACAAGCAGGGTCGCACAAGTATGACGGGCTGTATGATAGGTTATGTGCTTCCTTATCCTGGCAAGGGCAGATAATTGGGCAAGATGCTTATTGGCTTCTGAATTAGGTCCGATTTTAGCAAAATCTGTTACTATATCGTAACGTTCCAATACAGCCAATGCCTTACCCTCAAACAGAAGATGTAGCGGAAGTCTTATCTCCACATCTGTTTTGACAGACTTGAAATAAAGCCACCGCTTACCATTCACACGAATAATGTTCTCAGGTGTAAGCTGGCAGAAATCGGAATAGCGCAGACCGGTGTAACAGCAGAACAGGAAGGCATCGAGTACATGGCGAAGCCTTTTGTCGGAGACCTGCAAGTTCTCCAACTTCCGCAGTTCATCCGGTGTCAGGAACTCTTTTCGCCCTTTCTCTTGCTTTATCTTGAATTTCCTGAAAGGATAAGCATCAGAGGGAATATAACCCTGATTAATGGCTTCATTCACCAAGGTACGAAGCTGCCGGAGATGCTTGGCTATCGTATTGACACTATTTCCCTTCTCTTTCAAATGCACTTCAAAATCCCTTAAAAGAGTATAGGTAATGTCTTTGAAATCCAATCCGGGACGGAACTCCTGAAGTACGGTTATCGTTGTCAGAAGATTTTCCTTGGTACTTCTTTTACGGTCGGATTCCTGCACATAGATTCTGGCAAATACGGGGAAAGTGACATTGACCGGCTTGTTTTTTCTGATAGCATCCTTCAGCAATGACAAGGTAACCGGAATGCTGCGCTTCCATAGGGATAGCTCAATGGCTTGCAAGTGTAAAATAAACTCGAATAGCATTGTGTTCAGGTCATTCGCCTGAGGATGGTTACACACTTGAGAAGTTTGTTTATCCCAGTGTTCAGGTTTCAGATAAATGTTCGTTTTAAAGTATACTTTTCGTTGGTTAAGCAAGGCTTCAGCTTGCACAAGGGCCATTCCCTGTTTGTTTAGCTGCTTCTTTCGATTATACACTAAGCGGTATTTTATTTTATCCATTTTTAAGCCAAATGTACTTTTTTGGACGAGAAGCTGCAAACCGATGTGGGAGAACTGATACCAGTGGCCACCTTTCAAAAGAGTGGACTTTGGGATAAGAAAATGGTTCCAACTCGCATGAATGCAAAATGCTTATTAATGACTGTCAATCAAGAATGTGTGGTTAATTTCTTAATCTCAACCCGACACACTTATATAGCCCAAAATACGCTTGCTGTTGTACAGGTTATGTATGGCGTAGATGATAAATATATTTCGGTTCGCTATCACTACTTAATCCCTAAAAGTCATGAGCTGATTCTTCTTAATTTAAAGTATAAAAAAACAGAAGATAACCGCTTGAATATCTATATTGAAAGCAATGACCCGGTAGTTTCAATCCTATCTACATCAGATTTCTCGAGACTGGAATTAAAGAATGAACTTATTTCCGAATTACCTCAGGATGCAATAGATGCTGTTGAAGTATGATTAGGGTATAATGGTCGGGAAATACAGTTCCCGGCCATTATAACAGTTATCTGACAATACTGCTTTCAACTGGTATTTCTGTCAACTCTTCAAGATTGGGAATATCTGCATTCTCTGCCAATATTGTAGCATTTTTGCCAATGAAAATAGGTAGGAAACTTAATGACAACCAATTGCGGGTGATATTCAAATAATAGTGAATAACATTCTCCTCTTTCTTACTGTAAAGCTTGAAATCAATACTTTGGCTTCCAAAAGAATATACTTTCCCATAAGGACTGCTGGCTGATTTATGAGACACTAAGGATATGTAATATAGATAACCTGGAGCGCCCACTAAAGAAGCTGCCGAAATGAGTTCTATCTTTCCACCATTACACATCGCCAAATGAAACCAGGTATCTGTTTCCGGTCTCGAAAGTTCGAATCTCACATTATTTTTATTGGCCAATCCTATTTTTTCAAGACTAACAATACCAATCAGTTCTCCCACATCCGTAAATCGACGTGGGAGAACTATTACCGATTGCGACCCCAAGCAAGAACGGTTTAGTCGATAAAG
>ERZ772937.2710-NODE-2710-length-10710-cov-2.990333_pt1 | contig 10710 bp, 9 predicted proteins | sample MGYA00512113_ERZ772937 | MGnify/ENA primary metagenome ERZ772937 (study PRJEB29015, sample SAMEA2737649) | human gut metagenome | biome: human gut; feature: human-associated habitat; material: faeces | place: China | collected 2012 ... | reverse complement strand
TATCAGTTGTTTCTTATCGGGGCACTGGTATTGGATATAGTTGTATCGGTATTATACTATATTTGGTATCTTGACCGTAAAATACCTACAGATATAAACATAGTTGCAAATTCTGAGCAATCATTTGATTTTAATCTTCCTGTTAAATGTGAAAATACTTCAAATACCTGCATAAAAGTTATGAGCAATCCGGGAACGGACGGTATGATGAGAGTGACAGCGGGAAAAAGTTATGGAAGCTGCAAAGCAGAACTTAAGCTGTTTGGCATTATACATTATAAGAATATTAAGTTTAATGTCGTCAAAGAACAAAAACTAATGCCGTCGGGACGGGCGGTAGGCATTTATGTAAATGCGAGGGGAGTAATGGTTCTTGGGACGGCAAATGTGCGTGGAAAGGATGGTGTTGAGTACAGTCCGGCAAAAAATATACTTCAGACGGGTGATTATATATACCAGGTCGATGGAAAGAAAGTTTCATCAATAGATGATATAGAAAGTATATTGCAAAACAAAGATAAAGCTTCAATACGGATGAAAATCCGCAGAGGAAATGAAAATATATTCGTAAAGATGAAGTGTATTGAAGCGGATGACGGAAAATTTAAGATAGGGACATGGCTTAGAGAAGATACAGAGGGGATAGGAACGATAACATATGTTACTAAGGATAATATGTATGCCGCTTTAGGTCATGGCATAGCAGATGCAGATACGGGACTTTTAGTAGATATATCGGCAGGAGGGTTATATAAGGCAGATGTAAGCACGGTTATACCGAGCAAAAAAGGAAGTCCCGGACAAATATCAGGAAGCGTGGAATTGTCTGACAGATGCCGTCTGGGAAGCATCATAAGCAATACAAATTCAGGTATAAAGGGAAAAATAACAGCCGGTGAGACAGCTTATATATATCAGAAAAAAACTGCACTTCCCATTGCATTAAAGCAGGAGATAAAAAAAGGAAAGGCATATATATTATGTCAGTTAGACAAAGTAACAGATAAATATGAAGTCGAGGTGTGTAGTGTATATCAAAATTCAAAAGAAAATAAGGATATGGTAATAAAAGTTACTGATGAGAGACTTTTAAATAAAACGGGCGGTATCGTGCAGGGGATGAGTGGTTCACCAATCATACAGAATGGAAAGATTATAGGTGCTGTTACTCATGTTTTTGTAAATGACCCGGTAAAGGGATATGGGATTTTTATTGAAAGGATGCTTTCGTGAAATATTGATTTGATGTAAATAGTAGAATGATGTTGTCAGATTATGTAATAACATGAAGATATATAGTAAAGTGTAAGAAAAACAGCATTTAAAGGTCGAAATGTAGAGCGTGTTTATCGTTGAATTATGATGTGATAGGGCATAATATCTAGAAGAAGAAAAACAAAAAGTCGAATTTGGAGGTAAATATGGACAACATCAAAGTATTAGTAGTTGACGATAACAGTAGAATTGTAAATTTACTTAAGGATGCTATTACAAAAGAAACAGATATGGATGTGATTGCGACAGCAGCAGATGGTGAGGAGGCACTTAAAAAAATCGAAATCCATAATCCGGATGTCGTCTTACTTGATCTTATAATGCCAAGACTTGACGGACTCGGTGTTATGGAGAGACTTAAAGAGAAGAAAAAAATAACTTCGGTTCCAAAGATAATTGTTATTTCGGCTGTCAGCCAGGAAAGCGTAACGGAAAATGCGTTTGCACTTGGTGCAGCATATTAGGGCAACACCGCACAATAATTGACTTTTCCATTTGCGTATCCTTTCCGGCTTTTATCAGCCTGCGCCGGTTGCAGATACGGTTCAGATTTGATTCAACACACTTCCAATATCCGCATTGATGCAGATAGACTTTGCTTCGATTTCTTTCGGAGCATAGGCTTCGCCCAAATTGATGCAGGCATAAGCAGCATCCGGCCACTCATTCGCCATACGCCAGAAAGAAAACTTTACGATTGTCGGCGTATTCATTCCGGTACCCAAGTCCAGAAACAGCGTTTTCAGCCCCTTGTGCCGCCGCAGAAACTCCGAATACCGCTCTGCCGCCCGATGCCACCCCTCGTCCTCGACAAAGGTATCATCACAGCGCAGGTTCATCGTCATCGGTCTGCCGCAGACCGGGCAGCGCGGCACAAGCTCGCTTGGCACACGCATATTGCGTTGCTGCTCGACCATCTGACGCACGGTTTCCTCGTTGTCGTAGGTTTTCTGACAGCACGGCTGACTGCACTGGAACAGCCCGTAATCGCCCTGTGTGTAGAACAAACGATGCTTGTCGAACCCGGCTTTCTGGAATTGATGGTCAACATTGGTGGTAATCACAAAGTAGTCCTTGTCTTTGACAAGCGTCAGTAAATCCTCATACACAGGCTTTGGCGCATTCATATAACGGTTGACCCAGATATACCGGCTCCAGTACGCCCAGTATTCTTCCAATGTCTCATAAGGATAAAAACCACCGGAGTACATATCACTGAAGCCATACTTTGAAGCGAAGTCACAGAAATATTGTTGAAATCGTTCACCATTATAAACAAATCCGGCCGAGGTGGACAGACCTGCTCCCGCACCAACAACCACAGCATCTGCACCTTGAAGTGCCGAACGGAGCTTTTCAGCCTGCCTCAAGGAGCTTTGTATAGATTTCCTTGTCAATATCCTTGAAAACATTAAATATCACCTTCCTTATCCCCGTGTCCCCATTCAAATATTCTCGCACTGTCTGAACCGCAATCTCTGCTGCACGATCATTCGGAAATCGAAACATTCCGGTGGAAATGCAGCAAAGGGCAATGCTCCGGACACCATTTTCATCAGCCAGCTTCAAGCAGGATCGATAGCAGGACGCAAGCAGCTGTTCATCCTCTTGTCTTACCCGGTCATAGATGATCGGGCCGACTGTATGGATAATGTACTTGCAGGGCAAATTGAAACCCGGTGTGATTTTCGCTTGCCCGGTCGGCTCTTCGTGTCCCTGTTTCTTCATCATATCTGCACAGTACAGCCGCAGACCAATTCCGCTTTTGCTGTGAATGATATTATCTAAACAGTTGTGTAAAGGTTGGAAACACCCACACATGCCGCTGTTGGCAGGATTTACGATAGCATCCACTCGCAACGTGGTCATATCCCCCTGCCACAGCGCAATGCGGCAATCTCCCGGAACAGGCGGCAGAGAATCGGCATCGACAATAGCTCCACGACGCATTTCTTCCTGTAAGTATTCATCCTGAATTTCCAAAAAACGAGGGGGAACCGCTTTCGGCAGACGAACATTCATTAAAGCTCGTAAAAGAGCTTTTTGCTCATTCTCATCGGTTGGAATTTTTATTCCGCTGTATTGACGATTCTCTTTCAATAATTCTTCTATCAGGTATCTGCGCTGCATTTTGTGCGTCATCTTTTTCCCTCCTCATTTTTAGGGCAATACCGCATAATTGGACAAGAGCGATTTGCGAGTAAATTCTGCGTACTGACGAGGCGAGATTTTGCGGTAATACTTGACATATTACCGTGAAATCGCAACAAAGTCAGGGCTCGAAATTTCCGCAAAGCGCAGCAGCTTTCATTATGCGGTATTGCCTTAGAACTCGTACGGCGGGTTGCCGGAGAAGTCAGCGATTGCGCCGTGCGGATTTTCCAGATAGAACACCTCGAAAATCGGGTTGGTCGCCTCGCCGTACTGACCCTTTACGATCGGGTTGGCAATGCACATCTCCTTGGCTGCCATGTTGTTCTCAAAAACAGCCTTGCCGTGCAGGCGGATCCATGCGTACTCCGGGCTGCAAACCGAAATCTCGATCTCCGGGTTTGCCTGCATATCCTTGTAAACGTCCTTGGTGCTGTTGGTGCAGAACCACAGCTTGCCATCCATCTCACCGGAGAACATAAACGGGCGGCACTTTGCCTTGCCGTCACGGCCTACGGTTGCGAGATACTGTACCGGATTTGCGTTCAGGAATTCTATGACTTTGCTCATGATATTGACCTCCAGAAATATTATTTCCGCGTGTTTTGCGGTGTTTTTCTTTGTTGATATAACAATACCACGGCTTTAGCCATCCGTAAAGTACGCACAATATTGTGCCGTAGTTACCAAAAGGAAACCATTGCGCCCGTTATTTCAGCGCCGCCGCGAGCTGTGTCTCGGTCAGGCCCTTTTCCGACGTCAGCGAGAACGCGAAGCCGTCCTTCGACCACGTTGCCTTGCGGACATCACCGTTGCCCTCAACGGAAACCGAAACGCCGCCGACTTCGACCGTTTTCTTATCGGCGTATACGTTGCAGTCGCCGCTGATATCGGCCGAGTCGCCCTTTTCCATGCGGAACACAACGGTGTCCTTATCCGACACGTAGAACACCTCGGCGAGCGTGCCCGAAATGTCGATGAAGCTGTCCGCCCTGTATCCCTCAGAGAGCGCCGGGCAACGCAGCTTAAAGCCGACCGCCGTTTCGAGGGAGGCAATATCAGCGTGCTCGGTCAGCGGGCTCGGGATTTCCGCCGTGTCACCGTCCTCGTCGGCCTTCGCGTTCTTGTCAATCGTTACTGTGGTGTCCGTGATTTTCACGGTTTCGTCCACGTTGCCGAACAGCACGGTGAACAGCTTGACCGGCACGTAAGTCTTGTCGTTCTTGAGCACCGGCGCCGCGCCGAGCATGAACGGCGCGGTCATGCCGACAGCGTCCGGGATGGCGGTATAGGCGAAGTAGTTTTCCTCGCCGATGCGCAGGTCGCTCTGCATTTCGCCGTTATTGATATTGACGGAAAAGTTATTCCATGTTACCGTAAAGCCAAGAGCCTCGCCGAGTGCGCGGACCGGCACCATGAGCGTGCCGTTTTCGGTCGTGTAGCTGTCGAGCGCCATCGGCTTGCCGTTTACGATAAACTGCCGCTGTGCCTCGGCAACGACCGACGGCGCGGGAGAAATCACCATCGTGTTGTCCGTGTCGTTCGCCGCCATCGCGGAAACGCCCATCGAGCCGACAGAGGCCAGTGCAAGCATAAGAGAGAGCGTTCTTTTCATAATAAATTCGTCCTTTCATATTGCTGCCGTTTCCGGCAGATGCGTTGGTATTTTATCGCTTTCATCAGAGATACCATCCTGCCCCCGAAAATGCTGCACGGAAAATAAAAAAAATTTTGCAGCGTTTTGCCTTTCCCGTTTGTATTGCTTATAGATACGATTATTATAAATGAGGTGAACTTCATGTTCCAGTGCATTCCCACGCACAGGGAAAATATATGGCGGCGGTTTCTCCGTTTTGCCGCTGCGCTGCACGAAAAGCAGGCGTCCCGTGAAGCGCACGCGGAGCTGACGCGCCTGTTCGAGCGCTACGGCAACGCGGTGTTCCGCGCAGCTTACGCCTGTCTGCACAACAAAAGCGATGCTGAGGACGTTATGCAGGACACGTTCCTGCAATATCTCCGCACAAATCCCATATTCGAAAGCGCCGAACACGAAAAGGCGTGGCTGCTCCGCGTGGCGATGAACGCCAGCAAAAACCGTCTGCGCTCGGCATGGTTCAGCCGCACGGACGCCATCGACGAGAGCTGTCCCTGCCCGGAGGACGAGGAACTGAGCTTCGTCTGGGACGCGGTGTGCGAGCTGCCGCCGCATTACCGCGAGCCGGTGCATCTGTTCTATCACGAGGGCTATTCGACCGAGGAGATCGCGTCCATCTTGCAGACGCGCCCCTCGACCGTCCGTTCCCGACTGACCCGCGCCCGCGCCATGCTGCACGACAGGCTGAAGGAGGCGTATGACTTTGACTAACAATTACAATCGACTGATAGAGCACGTAAACGTCACCCCGGATATGCTCGTCCGCCTGCACGAGGCGCTCGACAGCGGAAAGTATCCGCGCACAGCCGCGCACCGCAACCTGCGCCGGTACGCCGCACTGGCCGCCTGCCTTGCCGTGATCATCGGCGGCGCATCCCTGTTGAACCGTCAGCCGGCGGACAATCCGGTGCAGACGCTTCCCCCGACCGCGACCGGCGAGGTCACGGAATACGATTCGACTGACGAGCTCGCAGAGCATCTGTCCTTTGCACTCCGTCTGCCGACCGCTCTCCCCGAGGGGTACGAGTGTATGTATGCCGCCAATTCGTTCGGCACGGCGGCGCTGCGCTACGACAAGGGCGAGGACAGCATCCGCTATTTCATGGGCGAGGGCGAGAGCGCCTTTGAGGGAATTTACCCCTCCGGCGAAAAGCGCACGCTCACGGCGGAAAACGCGGCGGTCTACGCAGATAACGGCGGATATATCGTAGAATGGACGACGGACGGCTTCAGCTACGTTCTCCTCACGACCGAGGCGTTCTCTGACGATGAGCTGTGCGCCATCATCGAAAGCGTCCGCTGAGCGCGGCAGCAATTTTAAGGCAATACCGCATAATTGGACAAGAGCGATTTGCGAGTAAATTTTGCGTACTGACGAGGCGCGGTTTTGCCTGAAGTCTATCGTGTTTTACGATGCGTGAACTTCAAAAACCGAAAACGAATATCGGGAAAAATTGTGCTCGCGCTGTGCAATACTCTGCTGATATTTACGGCGGCTGTTTTTATGATATGGTACTCCGGCACGGTGTGCTCCTCGCAGGAGCAGATGATGCAGGATAATTTCTGCAACACGGTTTCAATTTACCAGAGCTGCGCGGCGCTCCAGAGTTTCGTTGTCTTCTGCGCGGCAAGCGCCCGGCAAACACATTCAGACCTACGAAAACCTCCCTGCACAAAGCCTTTCACGGCGGTGCAGGGAGGTCTTTTCTGTTATCTCTTGCGCAGCAGGCTGCGGAGCGTTTTTTCGAGAAGCGCAATATCGAGCGGCTTCGCGATATGCGCGTCCATGCCGGCGTCCAGGCAGTTCTGAACGTCCTCGGAAAAGGCGTTTGCCGTCATGGCGATAATCGGTATCGTGCGGCCAAGCGGATTGCCGCCGCTGCGGACAGCGCGGGTCGCGTCAAGGCCGTTCATCACGGGCATCTGTACGTCCATCAGGATAGCGTCATACTCGCCGGGTTTCAGCGTTTTGAAGGCTTCCGTCAGCTGCTTGCCGTCCGGATAGATGGTGCATTCCGCGCCGTACATATGCAGCAGCTCTTTCAGGATTTCCGCGTTCAGCTCGTTGTCCTCGGCGCACAGGAAGCGCTTTCCGTAGAGAATGGTGCGGTTCGGACTGCTCGAAACCGTGCGGGCGCGAGTCGAGGCGATAGCGCTTGCGAGATGCGACAGGAAGAACGGACGCGGTATCATGCCGTCCACGCCGCTCTCGGTGAGCTCCGCCTGCGTTTTCTCCTCCTGCTGATAGTCCACAAAGAAAATGAGCACGGCGTTTTTCGCAAGCTCGCGGCACAGGCTGACCGTTTCCTTGAGCGTTTTCCCCGGCAGTGCGCCGGTCAGCATGATAACGTCGGTCGTGCCCTCGCACAGGCGCTTTTCCGCCTCGTCAAAGTGTGCCGCCTCGAACGCGGTATCGGTTTCGCTCAGCGCCGCACGGGTGTTGCGGATGAGTCGCTCGTCCTCGGAAATCAGCAGCACGTGCTCCGCGCCGTTCGTGCGGTCGGCCCGCTCGTCAAGCCGCAGCGTCAGCGTGACCGTAAAGCGGCTGCCCTTTCCGACCTCGCTTTCGACCTTGATTTCGCCGCCCATCAGGTCAACGATGTTTTTCGTAATCGCCATGCCGAGGCCGGTGCCCTGCACCTTGTTCGTCATGGAATTTTCCGCGCGGGTGAACGGCTCGAAGATGTGCCCCACAAACTCGGGCGTCATGCCGTAGCCGGTATCGGTCACGGTAAAGGCGAACTTCGCGTAGCCGTAAATGCTGCACGGCAGCTCGCTCAGCTCAAACTCAATATCACCGCCCTCGGGCGTATATTTGACCGCGTTCGAAAGCAGGTTGAGGAAAACCTGCCGCAGGTGCACGCCGTCGCAGATAAGGTTTTCGTGCACAATGTCCTTGCTGCAGATGACAAAATTCTGTTTGCGTTCGTTCGCCTGTGCGCGGATGATGCTGTCCACCTGACCCACCTGCTCGGCGAGGCTGACCTCCTCCGTTTTCAGCTTGACCTCGCGCGACTCGATGCGGCTCATATCCAGAATATCGTTGATAAGGCCGAGCAGATGGCGGCTCGATGACTGAACCTTGTGAATGTAGCCGCGCAGGCGGTCGGTCAGTCCGTTTTCGTGCTCCATCAGCCGTGTGATGCCCACGATTGCGTTCATCGGGGTGCGGATGTCGTGCGACATATTGGAAAGAAAGGTTGTTTTCGCGGCGTTTGCGCTTTCCGCCTGAATGAGCGCGGCCTGAAGCTCCTGCTGGCTTTTCTGGAGCTGCCGGTTCAGCTCAAGCGACTGCGCGGCGGCTTCTCGTGCGGTTGCCTCGGCCATGCGTGACTTGCGCAGAAAGCCGAGAATGACGAGCAGGATCATCAGGAAGAACGCGAGAAATCCGCTCGCGACAGAAAGCAGATTATCCTTGACGAAGCTCGCGAGGGTGACGCGCTGCGCGGAGCTGTCATAGAGCGACAGCGCACCGGTCAGCATGGAGGACTGCATGGTTTTGAGCGTTTTATTCAGGATAGCGAGCAGCACCGGATTGTCGCGGCGCACCGCGAACGAAAGCTCCTGCGGCTGCGTCAGAAACACGCAGCGGTAGCGGTTGTCCTCCATGTACTGATTGAGCCGTCCGTTCTCCACGAGGAAGCAGTCCGCCCCGCCGCTGCGCACGATTTTCTCCGCCGTTTGCTGCGAGTCGCACGCGACGACCTGCCACGTCGGATGGTAATACGAGATGTACCATTGCAGCACAAGATCGTCGCTTACGACCGCAACGCTGCACGCTTTGTCCTCATAGAGGGATTTCTGCGTCGTGACCGCCGCAAGAGACACTTTCATGACGGTGTTCGACAGAATAAGGTCGTTCCGTTCAGCCATGTATGGGTTCTGCGCCGCGTGGAAAATCATGTCGATCTCCCCGTTTTTGAGCGCCTGAAGCTGCTCCTCCTGCGAATCGAACCCCTTCAGAAGGAAGCTCAGCGTCTTTTCGCCCAGGCAGTCCTTCGCATAAACGATGTAGTCCGTGATGATGCCGGTCAGCTTGCCGGGAGCGCCCGGCTCGAAGTTGCTGTAACCGATGTCGTCAATCAGCCAGCCGACGCGGATGTCGCCGTGCTGCGCGAGCCAGTCCTTTTCCGTGCTGTCGAGGACGGCGGTCGAAGTCGCGCTGAGGTAGCGCTTGTACAGCTCGTCCGCGTAGAACGGCATATCGTTCGACATCTTGCGCATGGCGTTGTCGAGTTCTTCTTTCAGGCCGGGGCGATTGGGGTTGATCGCGAAATAAACATCCGACCCGCCGATCTGCGTGATGGCGGACATACCGGCCGCCGGCCACTTCGGCGTTTCGCTGTAGATAACGCCGTCGATTTTGTGCCGCTGCGCGAGAGCGATAGCCTTCTCCATGCTGTGAATCTCAATATGCTGCGTCCGGATGCCGTGGGTCTGCTCCCACTCGATGAACTGCTCGCCCTGCACACTGCCCTCTAAGACAACGATTTTTTTGCCGTTGAGTGTCGAAAGGTCGGAGGGCGAGATTTTCCCGTCCGTCAGGTCGGCGTAGAGGTAACACTTCTCCTCGCCCATCGGCAGCTCGGAAAAAAGCATGGTTTTTTCGCGGTCGGGCGTGCGGGAAACCGAACCCATGATGTCGATATCGCCGCTCTGCACGCCCTCGAGCAGCTCGGACCAGTCGCCCTTTACGTAGTCATAGCGCCAGCCGGTGTAGGAGGCGACCGCCTGCTCGTATTCGTAGCCATAGCCGCTGCGCTCGCCCTTTTCGCCGGTAATATGGTCGGAATCCTCGTACCATGCGGCGCGGATGGTTTTCGTCCTGTTATCCGGCGCGACGCCGGCCGCAGGCAGCAGTGTAAAAAGAAAGCACAGGCACATTGCGATGCACAGATACCCGTTTCGTGCTGTTGTCTTTATCCTGCTCATTTCGTTTCCCCCTTGAGCCAGATACAGTCGGCTTTTGTCGAAAAGCTTTACACATTTTATTCTATCATCATTTTTCTGGAAGTACAAGGGAAAACGGCGCGAATGGGCAGTTTTTTCGTCTGATTTATCAGTTTTTTGCAGAGAGGCGCGTCTCTTCTCTAATCGGCGCGAAACGCGGCAAGACCGCCGCGCAGACCGCGCTCCGCTTCCTCATGCAGAGCGGCATTGTCGTTATCCCGAAGTCGGTCCACAAGGAGCGTATGCAGCAGAACTTCGACCTGTTCGACTTCACGCTGACCGCCGAGGACATGACGAAAGCCTGTACGACCCCAAGACGGGCGAGTGGTTCATGACCATCGTTTAAGGCAATACCGTTATACCGCCAAAAATGAGGGTCCGCCGCAGGATAAAAACTGCGGCAGATCCTTGAGCCTGTTTCTGTGAAGTTTTCAGCTGTTCCGGCTGCTTGCGCTGCGGTGCAGGCGGCTCATCGCGCTGATGTCGTTGTAGCAGAGAAAGCTCATGATAAGGTCGCACTCGCCCAGAAGATTGCCGCGCTCGGTCTCCGGCAGCTCTCGATGCTCCTCGATGGCGGTGAGGAGCAGTTTTTTCAGTTCGAGCATTCGCGGAATGCTGCGCCAGTTGAAGGCAATACCGCATAATTGGACAAGAGCGATTTGCGAGTAAATTTTGCGTAC